>Ga0164318_10004823_pt1 | contig 13013 bp, 7 predicted proteins | sample GuaBasSedimGuay9_FD_113734 | JGI IMG/M metagenome (GOLD analysis project Ga0164318, IMG submission 113734) | Subseafloor sediment microbial communities from Guaymas Basin, Gulf of California, Mexico - Guay9, Core 4571-4, 0-3 cm | ecosystem: Environmental > Aquatic > Marine > Hydrothermal vents >... | reverse complement strand
GACGAGATGGAAAGCTTGCCGATTAGAGGATAATAGCAGCGCTATTTGATGATGATCGGCGTGTTTTGCAGCCGTTCGTGTGGTGTCTAATGCCGATGTTGTATTTTCGGTCAGGCTCCTAGTCATATTCAGTTGTTGACAGAGCAGTATTTACAGGAGGGAAGAGATGTCGCATGTAAGAAACAGTGAAGAGCTCAGAACCCGCCTTATGCAGGATTCCGGAGAAGATATTCTTGCTTTCGGGTGGGGTTTAATAGGTATGAAGAATGTGTTTGTAGGGTTGACGCCATCAGCCCTGTTTATCGAATATGTCTCCTTTTCCGGGAACATGAAGGAAACAAAGCGGATCGCGCTGGAAGAACTGATATTCGCTTTTGCGCAGAAAGGTGATGCTTCCACCCCGGGATTGATGAAATGGAATTACCAGTCAAGAATTACCGAGGGTTTAACAGGAACACTGTTGTACAAAGAGAATTCTGGGAAACTCACACACATCCTGTTCAGGAAGATTCCCAACCATGAAACAAACGATAAAGCTCCGTTCAGAATAACAGAGAAACTGTCGGCTATCAAACCGGAGCTCGTTTACATGCCGGACCTCAAATCCATGAGAGACAAGCAGACAAAAGGCGGGTATTTCAGGCGGTTTGCAGTAATATCACTTGTGGTTACAGTTGTTCTTACAACTGTATTCATGTTTGCCGCCGGTGGCGACTGGAGTAAATCGGCTACGATAGGTATTGCCGCGGGAGTTATTCTCGGTGCTGTATTTGCTCCTCTGATACCAATTTTCAAAAGGATGATTACCGGGCAGGGATGACGGCAGATACACACGCTGTGCAGTTAACCAGAGTGTGGCCGGAATTGTGGTGGCTTGCGTGGGAGCGGGTAATGTCAACGCCGATGTTTACCATGCAGTAGAATTCGCTCTCTCCATGAATGTTCCGGCTGTGTTTGCAAGCCGGGTACGCCATGGTGAACCGCAGGCGATCTACGGAGATGCCGGTGAGGGCAGCCCGACATGGGTTCAGACGAGTTAGAACTGTTGTTTCAGGCACGCCGGTTTTCGTGTATTGACGAGGTTGTTAGAATATTGTTGAGTATGATGTAAAATCTTTACAGGAGTTTCAGTAAGGAGTTACTGGATGAGAAGAACGATTTCAGAAGACAGGGCAAGGCGTGTTGTGAGCGACGGCGCAAAAAAAGTAACGGAAGAGGATGTTAACAGGGTTGTAACGCGTGCAGACGATATACAGAGAAAGGTTCTGGGAAGCGGTGCTCTGTCCAGACTTATCACAGATGTAAAGCTGATGATTTCTCTGGTAAAGGATTACTGGAACGACAACTACAGGGAGGTTCCCTGGTGGACCATTGCGGCTGTAGTAGCAGCTTTGCTGTATGTATTGAGCCCTGTGGATCTTATCCCTGACTTCATCCCCTTCTTCGGTCTGCTGGATGATGCTGCAGTGGTTTCAGCCTGTTTGTTCCTTGTGGAACAGGATCTCAGTAACTACAGGAAGTGGAAAAACAGCAACGAAGATTCAGAGACTGAAGACACTTCAACGGATGCTGAACCAGAGGAATAACCTGATCCCTGGTTTCAAGCCCCACGAACTACCGTGTTTTTTTGTAGATATCCCTGTCAGTCACAGGATTGCCCACAGTGAAGCACAATTGATTGTGCAGACTGGAAAGAAGTGAGCAGCATACAACAGGGTATTGCCTGCTGGAAAACTATTTTGTATTAGTAACTCTCTGTCTCAGAGATATTTTGTATTTCACTTTACGGGAGGCTGTTGTGTCAACAAAAAAACGGACTGTTGTTTTTGCGGAAGTTCTTTACAACGGCAGGAAGAAGCTTGAAAACTGCTCAATCGTCATAGAGGAAGACAAGATTGTGGACGTGCTTCAGAAGAAGATAGAAGCGGATTATTCCGGTTTTGTAACTCCCGCATTTATAGATGCCCACTCTCACATCGGCATGGACAGAGAAGGGGAACCCTGGACAGAGTCTGAACTCAACGACACTCTGAAGCAGATACTGCCTGTGAATGATCCACTGAACAGTATCTACTTTGATGACAGGGCCTTCAGTGACGCTGTAGACTTTGGAGTGCTGTACAGCTGTGTTGTTCCAGGAAGCGGAAATCTGTTCGGCGGCAGGGCGAAGGTTATCAGAAACTTTGCGGCCAACAGAAAAACCGCCCAGTTGAAAGACTACGGTTTCAAAATGGCTCTGGGGTACAACCCCAGATCAACCACAGACTGGAAGGGAGACAGACCCAACACCAGAATGGGTGTTTACTCTCTTCTGGAGCAGAAATTTGAAGAAGTTATCAGCAAGCGGAACAAAGCTTCTCTGAAAAAGGAAAAAGACCTTCACAAACTGCAGCAGGAGTCACAGGAAAAGAACTATTCCGCGGATGAGATTAACCTGCAGAAGTCTTTTATCGAGAGAGAGTACGGGCAGTCTTTCAACCCAGTCGAAAAAGCCGTAATGGAGCTTCTCGACCGAAAGAAAACGGCAAAGGTGCATGTACACAAGGAAGATGATGTTCTGTACCTTATCGAGTTCGCAAAGAAGTATGGTATAAAGGTAACAGCCGATCACACAGGCGATGTGTTTCACCGGGAGATATTCGATGAGCTTGGCATGGCGGGTATCCCTATAGTTTACGGCCCCCTCGGTTCCGTGGGCTACAAGGTTGAGCTTAAACACGCCTACTATCAGAATGCCGGGCTTGTTATGAAGTCACGGGCATTTTTCGGCCTTATGACGGATCACCCTGTTATATGGACACCGTTCCTGAGAGACAGCCTGAAGTTCTTCCTGATCCGGGGAATGTCTCCTGCCAATGCGATTTCCACCATAACATGGAAGAACGCGAAGATTCTGGGCATAGACGACATTCTGGGTACCGTTGAACAGGGAAAAACCGCAAGCCTTCTGGTGTGGAACAAAGATCCACTGAATCTTGCGGCATTCCCCCGAATGGTCATGGCTGAAGGAAAAGTTCTCCGGAACGGTAAGTAGAAGGTCAGTCTGCCGGGTTCATCACCCTTCCCATGAACACTATTGAACCGGTTTCGTTGTCGAGTATGAAGAATACAAACGGTTTGTCGATGTTCATTTCAACAGGTGGTTCCGGCATTGCCCGCAGGCTCATAACAACTGCTGTTGCCGCTGCTGCTTCAGTTCCAGCTTCGTCAACCTTTACAAAAGCTTTGTGAACAACATCGGATATGTACAGATCTCTGTTTCCCGTAATACCGCTGAAATCCGCCCTGCTGTCGTCGAAGGCAGATGCCATACCCATTTTAGACAGAACACTTCCAAGCTGCATGCTCTGTGTAAACTCAAACACCGGCATGGTAATCTGCAGGTTTTCGTTTGAAAGACCGTTTCTTATCCCTTCCAGGTATTCTGCATCCAACCTCTGTTCCAGCTGATAAAAATCTCCAGCGGGAACAACTATCACCATGGATGTATTCCCACCGGCATAACCAAGTTCGACGGCACTGTATTCATCAGTGAAGCTGCAGTTAAAGTGTTCCGTCTGCGTCATCATGGGAACATCCACCGAAGAGCCGTTGATCAGGTTGAACTCGCCATGGAAAGTGGCATACTCGCTGAACGGATGTTCCCAGGATGCTTTGAAGTAGACCGCGTTCGTAAGCACCAGCCTGGTATCCGCATCAAGAATGCCAGGTGGAATAAGGTTTAGTATCCTGTCCATTGTGTTTTCGGCAACCCATGAGTTAATGGTTTCACGGGAACCCTCTGTGTCACCAGCAAAATCAAGGTTTTCAACAGATGCACCGTAGGCTTCTGTTACTCCGTCAACAAAGGATTCAAGCAGACCGAAGCCATTCTGTACCCAAAGCCCGTTTGAAACAACAAGAGTAAAAGGGTCTCCGGATTGATCGTCGTGCAGACTGCCCGAGTTCAGTTTTTCAGCAACGGCAAAAAATGCTCTGTTAATCGCGTCAGCCGGTATTGTGAAGTGAAGCACTTCAGCCATTTCTGAAGCAGTTTCTCCTTCAGCGCCGTAGTATGTCATTCCAAGAGCTGTTGATATACTGTAGGGGGAGAAGAACACATTCCCATCCCTGTCTCCGCCGGCAACCTCTCTGTACAGATCAAAGGCGAACCCGTTGTTCCCGTTTACAAGTTCCGTAACAGCCTCCTCCGTGCTTACAGTCTGCGGAACAGCAAGGCTGTCTCCTGCAGAGCATCCGATTACCACAGCAAGAACAGCAGCACCAAACAAATTTACACCTGTTTTCATAAACAACCCCTGTCAGTTAAAAGTTACCTCAGAAAAAATACACCCTCTGCGGTTAAGATATTCCAATTACGCCAGTGTCCACAACCACACATATGCACAGATGCAGGCATGTATTCTAGGGCCATGGTACATCAGACAATGACTTTACATTAATTAACTACCCGCCTATAATAAACAGAATGTTATTAACAGAAGGGATCAACTCATGGGAAGACTTCTGGTATTGTGTGTTGTGGTGAGTGGTGTTTTGTTTACTGCATCTGCAGAGTGGATTGTAGAGGAGATTTCACAGACCGGAACAGGAGATGGGCAAACTGCGGCAATAAGCCTTGGCAGCACTGATCTTCCACGCATTGCCTTTGGAGATCCCGGAACAGGTGCAAAATACATTAAAAAAAACACTGGATCCGGCTGGACCACCGAGAACATATATCTTGCCTATTATGGTAACTGTGAGTACTTTGATATGGTCACAGATGAAAATGACATTTCTCATGTTTCATTCAGCAGAATTGGTGATCTCTACTATGCAGAGCAGGATTCCTCTTCAGCAGACTGGAATGTTGAATACTTCTATCAAAGCTACGGTCTCTGGAATTCAATAGGGCTGAACAGCATTGGTTACCCGGGGATAAGCTGCCAGACATACACCGACCATACTCTTCACTACACATTCTGGAACGGCAGTTCGTGGGCTTTTGAATCCATTAACTCAGGAGTGGATGCAGGCAGTTACAATTCGCTGGCAACTGAAGGGGTGAACAAAGCTCACATTGCTTACAGCATATACTCGCCTGTTCACGGGCTGAAATACGCCACCCGTGATGAGAGTGGTGTATGGAGCACTTCATATGTAGACACATCCATGACCGCCGAACCTGTGGGTGTATCTCTGGTACTTAACTCAAACAATTACCCCAGTATCAGTTACACAACAACCAATGAGCTCAGATATGCCTCGTGGAACGGCTCTTCCTGGAGTGTGGAAACCGTTTTAAGCATAGCAACTGATGATACGAAAGAAACGGGACAGAATGCATACGGCACTTCTCTGGTTCTTGACCAGTGGGACTGTCCGCACATTGCCCATTGCAGTCTGAACGGCGACTCACTTCTGTACTCATGGAACAACGGAACCGGCTGGCAGACAGAGAGTATCTGCCCACTGGGATATCCCGACGAGTATGGAGACCCGGACATGGTGCTGGATTCTCAGAACAGACCGCATATAGTATTCTACAGACAGCGTCTTGTGTATGCATTCAACGATGAAGATGTCAGTGTTGAACACAGCAGCGCAGCCCTGGAACCCATTGTATTCAACACATCAGTAAACCCGTTCTACGGAAGCCTTAATCTCACATTCAACCTTCCCGAACCTTCCCATGTAAATCTTACAGTATACGACCTTCAGGGAAGAACGGTAAATGACCTGCTGTCTGATTTCACACCGCAGGGAGACCACATTGTAAACTGGACCCCAGAGCAATCAGTTCCCCCTGGCGAGTACATCATCAGACTGAATACAATGAACCGCACCTTCTCCCGGAAGGTTGTTTATCTGCACTGATAACATCATGGCTGTCCACCAGGATGTTTCGTGGTTATGCAAGCCTTGTAGCAGGCAATTCGGTAGTGCTGAATACAATTTACCATAAGGTAGGCTAAGCGGAAACAATTCTCTGTAATGATAAACTGACAATAAAAATCTGTTTCGTATTGACAGCATGTTGCATGTGTATAATCTTTCGATATACAGAAAGGATGTACAGAAATGGGTAGAAGTGTATTGTACGATAGAAGGATGTGTCTTGATAAGCTGGAACCATTCTTAAAGAAACCGCTTGTGAAGGTCATTACTGGAATGAGACGATCGGGTAAGACCAGCATTATGCATTTGATTGCAAATAGAAGTGATCTCTATGATTTCGTCTGTTTCATAGATAAAGAGGATTACTTATTTGATCATATCAGAGATTATCATCACCTGATGAAAGAGGTGGAAAAGCAGATTCCGGCAGAGGCGAAATCAATACTGATTCTTGTTGATGAAGTGCAGGAAATCCAGCACTGGGAAAAAGCTGTGATCTCATTGATAAAAAGATCTGAGTTGGATGTCGTTGTAAGCGGCTCCAATGCCGGGCTGCTTTCAGGAGAACTGGCCAGCCTGCTTACAGGACGGTTTATTGAGATCGAAATAGGAACACTTAGTCTGCCTGAATCATTAGAGTTTAGTGGTAAAGAAACACATTTCCAGGATTATCTGCAGTTTGGAGGTCTTCCCGGACTGTATCAATTTGAGAGTGATCCGGATGTTTTCACAAGATACATTCAGTCGGTCTTTGACTCAGTTTTACTACGAGACATTGTTCAAAGGTACAATGTGAGAAATGTACAGTTGTTAAGAAGAATCTGCGCCTTTGTATTCGATAATACCGGTAATATTCTTTCGGCAAAAAAAATAGTTGATTACTTTAAATCACAGCGGATATCAATGGGCCTTGAAACCGTTCTTAACTACCTTTCACACATGGAAGATGCATATCTGATACACAGAGTCGGCAGGTATGATATCAAGGGCAGGAAACATCTTGATCTGGGAGCAAAGTACTTTGTAAGTGATTTGGGGATACGAAATGCACTGATCGGGTACAGGAATGCAGACATTGCCGGGTTACTCGAGAACATTGTTTTCCTGGAACTGCACCGGAGAGGTTACAGAGTAAGCGTTGGGTCTGTTGGTAAATACGAGGTTGATTTTGTTGCAGAGAAGTCAGGAGATCTGGAATACTTTCAGGTTGCTTATCTGCTTACTTCACCTGAAACGGCAGAAAGAGAATTTCATTCGCTGGAAATGATAAAGGATAACTTTCCCAAAACGGTAATCAGTATGGATGACGTCGATCACAGCCGGAATGGAATCAGACACATAAATCTTATCAACTTTCTCATGAACTCAAAAACTTGAATTTATGAGAAGATAGAGCTGTAGTTGTGGAAATCAAAGCTTGCTTCATCCTCCTGAAAGGTTAATAATGCAGAGACCAAAAATACTGCCGATAAAATCACCCGCGATTTCATGTGTTGCAAGGCAGGAGGAGGAGATGTATGGATGCATTCGCGCTTCGTGATGAAATAATAAATCAGTACAAATCTTATGTAACCAGTTTTATAAAGACCAGAGACCCGGGAATAAAGCAGGAAGTTGACAGGACAGTACAACAGGGTCTTCTGTGGCCTGACCCGCTTATTCAGATAAATCCCAGGTTTGAACAGGGGGAGTCAATCGCAGAGCTGGTACAGCAGGGTATTCTTCACAGCGAATGTGAAAAGATATTTGCATTCAAGAAAAACAATCAGCCACCGGAACCACTGAAACTTTACAAGCACCAGTCTGAGGCAATTCATATTGCCCATGGTGGTGAGAACTATGTACTTACAACAGGAACCGGATCAGGTAAAAGCCTGTCATACATCATACCTATTGTTAACCACGCTTTACGGAATCCGGAAAAGAACAGAATTAAGGCGATTATCGTGTACCCCCTCAATGCACTTGCGAACAGCCAGATTGAAGAGCTGAAGCGGTTTGTTGACAGAGGATATCCCAACGAAAAAGGCAAAGTTACATTTGCCAGATACACAGGTCAGGAGAGTGATGAGGAGAAGAAGGCGATAAGAGCCAACCCACCTGACATTCTTCTTACCAACTATGTAATGCTCGAATTGATTCTTACCCGCCCCGAGGAAAGACTAATCATCGAGACAGCAAAAGGATTAAGCTTCCTCGTTCTTGACGAACTGCATACCTACAGAGGCAGACAGGGTGCCGATGTCGCAATGCTTGTTCGCAGAGCAAGAAGCTACTTTCAGGCAGAAAACATGATTTCCATCGGTACATCTGCAACCATGGCAGGGGACGGTGACGCAGATGAAAGAAAAGAAGAGGTCGCATCTGTTGCCTCAAAACTGTTTGGAGCAGAGGTAAAACCCTGTAATGTGATTGGCGAAACTCTTACAAGAATAACTGAATACAGCAACACTGCTTCAGAGAAATTTGTGGAAAAGCTGAAACACAGGGTGGAAACGGGAAAGCCGGTACCTCTTGTATACAATGAGTTCGTTAAAGATCCGCTTGCAATCTGGGTGGAAACACAATTCGGTGTAGAAAAGAACGATCAGAACGTTTTGGAGAGAGCAGTTCCCAAACCTATCAGAGGCCGGAAGGGTGTTGCCGTACTGCTTTCAAAACTGCTTGGAACAGGGGTTGATAAGTCGGAAAAGCTTATTCAGAGTACTCTTGATGCCGGGAACGAAATTCAGATTCCCGGAAGCGGAGGGAAACCATGTTTTGCCTACAGACTTCATCAGTTCATCAGCCCCAGTGAAACTGTATTTACAACACTGGAAGAACCGGATAAGAGAAAAGTTACCCTCAGTGGCCAGTACTATTCCCCCTCCGACCCGCAGAAAATACTGTTACCCATGGTGTTCTGCCGTGAATGCGGCCAGGAGTTCTACAGCGTGCGGTATCTGCCGGAAGAAAACAGAATCGAACCAAGGGACTTTTACGACAGGCAGCAGGGTGATGAGAGTGAAGCAAGCGGGTACATCTATCTGAACACAGATAATCCCTGGCCGGAGGATAAACAGCAGGCGTTAAGAAGGCTTCCTGTTGACTGGCTGGAAGAGTCAGACGGTAAAGTCTATCTTCCAAAGAACAGAAGAAGCTGGGCTCCAGAGGTACTGAAACTGAACCCCGCAGGATTAGAGGATGACAGGGGGCTGCAGGTAGCACTGTTCAAAGCACCTTTCAGGTTCTGCCCCCACTGCGGTGTTACCTATGCAACCCAGCAGAGATCAGATTACAGCAAGCTTGCCACACTGGGCACAGAGGGAAGAAGTACTGCAACAACAATACTGACACTTGGTGCCATTGCAGAGCTTAAGAAGGACAAAGATCTGGACAATGAGGCAAAGAAACTTCTCAGCTTCACAGACAACAGGCAGGATGCAGCCTTGCAGGCAGGTCATTTCAATGACTTCATTCAGATGGGTATTCTCAGGGCTGGTATCTACAGAGCAGTTAAGAATGCAGGTGATGCCGGTCTTGAACATGATGTTCTTAAAGAAGCTGTTGCAGATGCAATGAATATCCCGTTTCAGGAGTATTCCTCGGAGCCGGAAAGAATATTTGTGGCAAGGCAGGATGTGGAAAAGGCATTCAGGAATGTGCTGGCTTACAGGGTATACTCTGACCTGAAAAGGGGCTGGAGAATCACCGTTCCAAATCTGGAGCAGTGCGGTCTTTTAAGAATCGAGTACAAGTTTCTAAGTGAAATATGCTCTGCTCCCGATATCTGGAAAGATGCTCATCCGGCTTTAAGCGGTGCCTCAGTTGAAACCAGGGTGCGGATAGAAAAAACACTGCTGGATTACATGCGCCGCGAACTTGCTGTACAGGTGGAATACCTTGATGCAGGAGCGCAGGATAAACTCAAGCACAACAGCAGCCAGTATCTGGTTGATCCATGGGCTCTTGATGAAGATGAAAAGCTGAACTATGCCACAATTCTGTTCCCGTTTTCCAGACCGAAAAACAACAAGCTTTTCAGCAAGGGGAAAAAATACCGGTTCATGTCAGGCAGAGGGGGGATGGGCAGATTCCTCAGAAGCAGCTCAACACTGCCCGGCTATACTGAAAAACTTACTTTAGCGGAGACAGACCAGATAATAGTTGATCTTCTTGAAGCCCTGAGAGTAGGTGGCCTTGTGGCAAAGGTGCTGTCACATGGAAGAAACCCGATATCCGGTTATCAGCTTAAAGCCTCGGCAATGATATGGAAACCAGGTGATGGAACAGCCCCGCTTCATGACCCGATAAGGGTAATCAGGGAGTCGAAAGCAGACAGCAAAACCAACAGTTACTTCAGAAGATACTATCAGGATGTTGCCGGAAGAATACTTCAGATAAATGCAAAAGAGCACACTGCTCAGGTAAGGAGTGCAGTAAGAGAGGAGCGGGAAGAAGAATTTAGAACCGGTAAGCTCCCTGTACTCTACTGCTCTCCCACAATGGAGCTGGGTGTGGATATTGCTCAGCTGAATGTTGTGAACATGCGGAATGTTCCGCCCAACCCGGCAAACTACGCCCAGAGAAGCGGCAGAGCCGGCAGAAGCGGACAGCCGGCACTGGTGTTTACCTACTGCGGTCGTAGAAGACCTCACGACCAGTACTTTTTTCGGCGACCGGAGAAGATGGTGGCAGGTTCAGTTGTACCCCCCAGAATTGATCTTGCCAATGAAGAGCTCATCCGTTCTCATCTGCATGCTATCTGGCTTTCAGAAACAGGGGTGAAGCTGGGTAGGTCTCTTAGAGATCTTCTTATGCTTCCCAGGGATGGCAAGCCAGAGATAATACAGGAGATTCGCGCAAGACTTGCCGACAATAATGCCCGAAAAAGAGCAGAGGAAAGGGCTGAACATGTTTTTGAAGATGTAATTCCCTCTCTGAAAAACACATTCTGGTACAAAACGAGCTGGATCACAGAAGAGCTGAACAGGGTAATGGACCGCTTTGAAGACTCTCTCGAAAGGTGGAGATATCTCTACCTCTCTGCAATGAGTCAGATGAAACAGCAGCATGCAATAAGGCAGGATTCTTCAAGAGACAAGAAGGATAGAGACAGAGCGAAAAGGCTCTACGATGAAGCGGAAAGGCAGCGGGAGCTGCTGCTGAACGAGAACACCGACATGGGCAGTGACTTTTACAGTTACCGCTACTTCGCCAGCGAGGGTTTTCTGCCCGGATACAACTTTCCAAGGCTTCCTTTAACAGCCTTTATACCAGGAAGAAGAAACAAATCCAGTGAATACCTGTCCCGAAGCAGATTTCTTGCGATAAGCGAATTCGGTCCGAGATCTTTGATTTACCACGAGGGCGCGAAGTATGAAATAGATAAGGTAATCTTTCAGGTGGTGGGAAGTGAGCCAAGAACAAGTGAGGTAAAAATCTGTGAAGAGTGCGGTTACCTGCACACAATCTCAGAACCACCAGGACCTGATCTGTGTGAGAACTGCAAAGCGCAGCTTCCTGTTGCCATGCACAACATGTTCAGGCTTCAGAATGTTTCAACAAGAAGGCGCGAGCGTATAAGTGCCGATGAGGAAGAGCGGGTACGCTTCGGTTTCGAGTTGAAGACGGCGGTAAGGTTTGCTGAAACAACTTCCGGTCTCAGCAATCGACAGAGCGAAGTAACCGATGAAAACGGTCACACCCTCATGAAGCTTACTTACGGCCCCTCTGCAACTCTGTGGAGAATCAACCTTGGCTGGAACCGCAGAAAAGACAGGAATGTGCTGGGTTTTGTTCTTGATGTTGAAAAAGGCAGATGGGAGAAAGCGGAAACACTGGAAGAAAACAGCAGTGACCCGTCTAAAGCTATTACCAGAAGGGTTATCCCCTATGTGGAAGACACAAAGAACTGCATGATAATGGAACCGCAGGTTCCACTTGAACGGGGGCAGTTCTTTTCTCTCATGGCTGCGCTTAAAAACGGTATTCAGATTTCATACCAGATAGAAGACCGGGAACTTGCAGCAGAACCCATGCCGAACAAGATGAACCCCACAGGAATACTGCTTTATGAATCTTCCGAAGGCGGGGCAGGCGTACTGAATAGAATATTTGAAGACACGAATTCGCTGAACAGAATAGCGGAAGAGGCTCTTAAACTCTGTCACTTCAACCCCGAAACTCTTGAAAACACCGCCGACCCTGAAGAGTGCAGCAAAGCCTGCTACGAGTGCCTTATGAGTTACTACAACCAGTCGGAACACAGTGTTCTTGACCGCCACGGGATAAAAGACATTCTCAGCAGCCTGAAGAACGGTACGCACAGTATCTCACCTGTTCCGGATAACAGGGAAGACCACTATGCAAAGCTAATCAACCTCTGCGACTCCACTCTTGAAAAACAGTGGCTGGAAATGCTTAAGAAGCACAATCTTCATCTGCCGGACAAGTCACAGGTACTGATAGAACAGTGCAGCACAAGGGTAGACTTCATGTATGCAAAAGACTACCTGGTAATCTACATCGATGGCCCCGTTCACGATGAGCCTAAAACCAGGGCAGATGACAGGGTAAAGAGGGAGGCTCTGGAAAACATGGGTTACACAGTTATCTCTTTCAGATACGATGAAAAGAAGAACTGGCTGAATCAGTGTTTACAGATAAAATCTGTCTTTGGTGGTTCTAAGACTGTAGGAATTATGAAAGAATGAACAGGGAATAAGCCCAATGCAGAAAATGAAGATATTCATTAGCAGCGTTCAGAGCGAGTTTGCTGAGGAGCGAAGAACCCTCAAGGACTTCATTCAAGGCAATGTACTTCTTAGAAAGTTTTTTACCGTATTTGTTTTTGAAGATACTCCAGCTGAAGACAGACATCCGGATTCAGTTTACCTCAGGGAGGTTGATTCCTGCACAATCTATCTCGGCCTATTCGGTGCCCGTTATGGAAGAGTGAACGATGAGAGTTTTTCAGCAACCCATCTGGAGCTGAAGGAAGCAACAAAACTTAATAAAGCAAGAGGTGGTTTTCTCCTTACTTTCAAGAGGAAATCGAACATGACCCCGCAAGTTACCCAGCAAGTACCCAGCAAGATGGCCGTACATGATAGAACGGAGTTATCAAGTTTTCAGAACAGACTTATTCTCAT
>Ga0164318_10004822_pt1 | contig 13015 bp, 11 predicted proteins | sample GuaBasSedimGuay9_FD_113734 | JGI IMG/M metagenome (GOLD analysis project Ga0164318, IMG submission 113734) | Subseafloor sediment microbial communities from Guaymas Basin, Gulf of California, Mexico - Guay9, Core 4571-4, 0-3 cm | ecosystem: Environmental > Aquatic > Marine > Hydrothermal vents... | reverse complement strand
TTGGGTAGAGTATGGGATACAAACTGTTTATGATGAAGTTTTAGAAAATATAAATCGTGGTCATGATTTTGCAAATATAAAAGAGTGGATACTTAAAACTAAAAAACGAAATCTTTTAGTTTGCGGACATATGATATTTGGTTTACCTGGTGAAGATCAAAATATGATGTTGCATAGTGTTGAAGAATCGTTAAAATTAGGTATAGATTCTATAAAATTTCATCCTCTTTATGTAGTAAAAAATACTATTTTAACAAAAGACTTTATTGAAGGTAAATTTATACCTATAAGTGAAGAGTTATATATAGATACTTTGATAAAATCTATAAAAATGCTTCCCCCTAATGTTTCTATATCAAGAGTAACCGCAGGAATAAGTGATGATTCACTTTTAGCTCCAATATGGTGTAATAATAAGCATAAACAGATGTACAATATAAAACAGGCGCTTTTAAAGCAGAGATTGATTTACTAAAAAAGGATTTTAGATGTTATTACTTTTTACAATACTTTTAATATTTATAATATTGTCAAGAATAGTAGAATCATCAATTAAAATTCCTACAACGCTGACTCTTATAGTATTATCATTTTTGTTGTCTTCTTTATATCCTTCAGTACTAGAGGTGTCAAATTCGGAATTTGATGAGATATTGTATCTTATGTTACCAGTTATTCTTCTTCCAGATATTCTAAATATTTCAGCAAATGAACTTAAAAAGCATTATAAGGAGATAATATATTTAGCAGTAATTGCTGTTGTTGGTTCTATAATTATAGCTATATTTATTACACCATATTTATTGCCTCAATACAATTTCACTATTGGTATGTTGATAGCTTTATTTTCAATGTTAATGGCAACAGATGCAATAACAGTTGCAAGTATTATGTCAAAGTTTAAATTACCAGAAAAATTAAAAATATATGCAGAATCAGAATCATTATTTAATGATGTTACGGCATTGATTATCTACTATTTTATAGCCTTACCTATGATAAGTGGTGGAGACTTAAGTATTCTTGATATAAATGCGACTTTAGTAAAAGTTTTATTTTTATCTACAACTATAGGTGTGATTGTGGCTTATATAGGTTACTTTTTTATAAAAATACTAAAGAATTCATTCGATCAGTTTTTGGTAATTTATCTTATAGTTATAATATCATTTATGATAGCAGAGCATTTTCATATTGCTGGAATTTTATCTATTGTAGCTTCTGTATTAACATTTAAATCTTTAGTTAAAAAAGAGTTAAATAAAAATAAATCGTATCGTTATGATGAAAATGATATAGAATCAACCTTATCAAAACTTATAAAAAGCGTACCTGCTTTAACAAAAAAAGAGTTTAGAGAGTATAGAAAAGAAGCAGAATTTATAGGTATATTTGCAAATGCAATAGTATTTATGATTGTTGCTAATTTGATAGATATGTCATTGTTATTTTCTTATAGTAAAGAGATTTTAATAATATTTATATTGACTACAATTATAAGATTTATAGCAATAGGGGCTATGATAAAAAAATTAAAGTTACCTTTTAGATGGACAAAAGCATTAGCTTATTCTGGTACAAAAGGGGCTTTGGCTATTATTATGGTTCACTCTTTGCCTTCTGATTTTATATATAAAGAGATGTTTGATGCTATAGTTGTTGGAAATGTGTTATTAAGTACTTTTATATATACTATTTTTTTAATGATACATATAAAGAATAATGAAAAAGAATATAAATTTGATATGAGTAATAGTTCAGAAAAAAATATCTCTATTAAAAATATAGTTGATATTATTGAAAAAGATATTGTTACAGGTGCATATAAACAATCCTTTATAGAAGATATTATAGATCAAGAGCTTAAAAGATCACAAAGATATAAAACAGAACTTTCTTGTATATTGATGGAAGTAAATGATACAAATAACTCTGAAGAGGTTTATAATTTTTTAGGAGATAATATTATAAAAAAAATAAGAGCAACTGATTATTTTGGTAAATTTGATGATGAACGACTTCTTATATTGACTGTCAATACATCTTTAAGTGGTGCTATGATTTTAGCAGAAAAGTTAGAAACAATATTTAGCTTGGAAACAACATCAAATAGTATAATAGATGTCTCATTTGGAATTACTCAAGTTGAAGATACAGATACATATACTTCGATTATGGAAAAACTTGATGATGCATTAATTAGAGCTTCAGATAAAAGAACAGAGGGTAAAATAGAGATAGAAATATAAAAGTATAAAAATATAGATGGACTTTTAAAAATAAATTAGATACAATAAAAAATACAGAGGTTTTATAAAATGTTAAATTTTTCACTCACAAAAAGATATATACCTGCTATTACATTACTTGTAATATTTATTGTTTTTTCGCACATATTAATAAATAATATGGTAAATTCAAATAAAGAATTTGCAAAGATTATTAATATAAGTGGTAAACAAAGAATGCTTTCCCAAAGATTGATTATATTAGCTCAAGATTATTATGAAGATAATGCTAGAAAACCTGCCTTACAAGAGGCTTTGGATGAGATAAAAGCTTCACACAAATATCTTTTGACAAGAACTATAACTAAAGAATTAAAAAGAATATATTTTGAAAAATCTCTTAATGGTGATCTAAAAATTTACCTTAAACACTTTGATAATTTACTTGTATTAAATAATCCAATGTTTATAAAATCAGCAAGGGAAGAATCAAAAGCAATATTAAAAAAACTTGATTGTGCTGTAAAAGAGTATGAAAGACATTCAAGAGAAAAATTAAATGATGCATCCAAATTAGAATTTAATTTGATGATCGCTACACTACTTATATTATTCCTTGAGGTATTATTTATATTTAAGCCAGCATCAAAAAGAATAGATGAAAATACAAAAGAGTTAGTGCAAAGAACAGAATATGAAACAACAGTCATAGAATCAAACAATAATGCAATTATTGCAATAGATTGGACTGGAAAAATTACAACCTACAATAATAAAGCAGTAGAGATATTTGGGTGGACAAAGAAAGAGATGATAGGTACAAGAAAGCTTTTAAGAATCATACCACCTAAATATAAAAAGTTACATATTAATGCTTCAAAAAAATATCTAAAAACAGGTGTCTCTTGTGGTATTTTAGGTAATGTACATGAATTAGAAGGTATAAAAAAAGATGGAGAAATTTTTCCTATAAGGATAACATTTGGCTCAAAATATAGTATAAAAAATACTATTGTTGTGGCAAATATATCTGATAGAAGTAAAGAAAAAGAACAATCAGAGATGATAATACAACAATCAAAAATGGCTTCGATGGGTGAGATGATAGAAAATATTGCACATCAGTGGAGACAGCCTCTTAGTATAATTAGTACAGCTGCTAGTGGAATACAAGTAGAAAAAGAGTATGGTATATTAAAAGATGAGGTTTTAAATACAAGATTGCAAAATATTATAGATCATACGGAGACATTATCTCAAACAATTGAAGATTTTAGAAGTTTTTTTAAACCATCAAAAGAGATGGAGAGCTTTAAAATAAATGTACTACTGCGTAAAACAGAGAATATTGTAAATTCTGCATATGAAAATGATGGAATTATAATAGTACAAAATTTTGATAAAGATAAAGATATTTATTGTGTAGGTTTTAAAAATGAACTTTCACAAGTTATTATAAATATTTTTAACAATGCAAGAGATATAATGTTACGCGAAAATACAAAAGAAAAAATTATAAAAATAGATTTAACTGAAGAAAACAATAATATTTATATTAAAATATTTGATAGTGCAGGTGGAATTAGTGATGATATTTTGCCTAAGATTTTTGATCCATATTTTACAACAAAGCATAAAAGTCAAGGTACAGGACTTGGGCTTTATATGTCAAGTGAAATTATAAATAATCATTTTAATGGATATTTAAATGCTACAAATCAAGAGTTTATGGTTGATGATAAAAAATACAATGGTGCTTGTTTTAATATTACAATACCAACTAAAGTTTAAAAAGATAAAAATAAGTGAAATTTAACCGTTGTAAGCAACTTTTTGGAGATAACTTTTCAAAACTTCAACAATCTAAAATAATTATTTTAGGTGTAGGTGGAGTAGGTGGTCATGCATTAGATTGTTTGTATAGAAGCGGTATAACGGAAATTACTATAGTAGATTATGATTATTTTGAAGAGACAAATCAAAATAGACAAATAGGAAGTGAAGCTATAGGAAAAATTAAAGTTGAGTCTCTTAAAGAGTTATATCCAAAAATAATAGCTATAAATAAAAAAATAGATTTAAAATGGGTAGAAGAATTTGATATGTCACAATATGATTTAATACTTGATGCTATTGATGATATTAAACCAAAAATTCAAATTATAAAAAAATACTATAAAAAACTTATATCTACAACAGGTAGTGCAAAAAGAATAGATCCTATGAAAATAGAATATATAAATATTTTTAAAACATACAATGATCCTTTTGCTAAAAAAATAAGAGAAGAGCTTAAAAAAGAGAGATTTAGTAAAAATTTTAAAGTAATTTTTAGTAGTGAATTGCCTATTTGTAAAGAGATGGGTAGTTTTATAGGGGTAACAGGTTCTTTTGGACTTGCTATGTGTAGTGTTTCAATTCAAAAACTATTAAGTGAAAAATAGATAAAATAGATAAAATAGATAAGTTTAGTTTAAAAAGGAATTTATATGGGTACAATTAGTGATAGTGTAGAACAATTAACACAGGCTCATCTTAGAAATGTACAACAGTTAGCTGTGTTTCGTACAGGTAATGATGATATTTATGCGATAAATATAGCGAAAATAAAAGCTTTTATTATAACAGAAGAGGTTTCTGTAACAGATACACCAACAGAAACAGAGGTTGTTGAAGGAATTGCAACAATTAGAGGTGAACCTATTACATTAATCAATCTTGATAAATGGCTTGGTTATGGTGGATTAGAATTATCCGAATATAAGCTTATTATATTTTGTGAATTTAATCATAAGCAAGTTGGTTTTTTAGTTAAGGATATGGTAAATATTGTTGAAAAAACAACAGCAGAACTTATAAATTCTGAAAACCAAAATTCTAAAATAACATACACAACTTATGTAGATATTGATGGAAGCGATAAACTTTGTACAGTATTTAATGCAGAACAATTACTTTCTGATATAGGTTGGACAGATATAAATGCAAGTGATTTAGATAGATATATTACTAGACCTCTTAAAAATGATAAACTTATTTTAGTAGCAGAAGATAGTGCTGTTGCTAGAGAAGTTATGGAACAATTTCTAAAAAAAGCAAAAGCAAAGTATATAATATCAAATGATGGTGGAGAGTTACTACAAAGACTTGAAGAGTTAAGTGATCCATCAGATGTAGCTCTTGTTATAACAGATATTGAGATGCCAGGTACTGATGGTTATCAAGTTGCAAAACATATAAAAGAGAATTCAAAATATTCTCATATTCCAGTTATTGTTAATTCTAGTATGACAACGGATGCGGTTAAAGATAAAATGAATAAAATAGGTATTGATGGTTTTGTTGGTAAAACTGATGTTCCTGCATTATATGAATTAACATCTAGACTAGTAGGTACTAAGTAAAGATTCTTTAGTTTAAATCATTTTTATTGTATAAAATGATTTGAATTCTTGACTTATAAATTCCCAAATGACCAGAAGATATAGTGATAATATCACCATCTTTTGGTCTTTTCGTTTTAAATTTAAAATATAGTTTTATCTTTCCGCTATATTTGCTATGTTTAAAATACAAATAACCTTTTTTATATTTCCCTCTTAAATTTTTTATTATCTCATTTTGATATTTTAAATCAAATATATCTATTTTTCTTCCATCAAGATAAAGTTTTTTATAGTTAACTTTTTTAGATAATTTTTTAATATAAGATAGATTTTTTATCTCTTTTAATCCATTGTATTGATCTATCTCATCTACAATAATATTGTAAGAATAACCTAACTTTAGTTTATTTGACGGTTTATATATCATAATAGCTCGATCATCTTTTCGTTTAATTATAACAATATTGTCTTTTTTATAAATCACAATAATATTATTAATATTTATATTATTTACACTTTGTATATTGTATAAATCTTTTATATTATATTGTTTTATTGTGGTTTTATTATCAATTTTTAAAGAATCAACTTTAAATTTATATTTTTGTAAATTAGTTGAAAAAGTAGCAATAATGGGAAGATGATCAGAATATCCAGTATTTTTCGTTAAATTCCATCTATTTATTTTACTTTTTTTTGTATTATATAAATATTTTGGTTTAAAAACTTTAAAGCTATTATCTACATAAGATATATTTTGACTGTCTAATAATCCTTTTGAGATAATAATATGATCTGGAGTATTATTATCTCCTCTAAATTTTGAACTAAATCTATTTTTCTTATCTATATCTAACCATAAGTTATAATGTACAATATCATCAAAGTTATTAATATTGTTTTTTAAGATAAAGTTACTATTAATAGTTGTATTTAGTATTTGATTTATTCCTGTTATCCCATAACTATCATTTAGCTTTCTATTGTATTTAAAACTTAAATATTCATCATAATCTGAGTTTAAATCACCCACTATGATATAGTCTGTATCTAAAGGTAGGTTATCTATATCTCTTTTTAAAGCCGTAGCATATATGATTCTTTTACTCTCTGATGCTCTTTTTGAACGCCAATGATTGATATATATTATTAGCTCTTTACCTTCTATAATAATTGAAGTTTTCAATATATCTCTCGCATATATATCTCTATTGTCTACCTCTATAGATTTAAATTTCTTTATAGGATATTTACTTAATATTGCTACACCTATTGATGCAGTCTCTTTTTTTATAAATTTGGAATATTTATATTTTGATGATTTTTTTTGTAGTTTTTTGAGTGCTAGTTTTGACTCTATCTCTTGTAAGGCTAATATATCAGCATTTAGATGATTTATAGTTTTTGAAATATTTTTTATCTTAGTATAAAATGCTTTTTCATTCCAAGTTTTTGTATTTGGTTTATATTCTTTGTATTCTGTACCATTATCTTTTAAGTCAAATAAGTTTTCAGTATTATATGAAGCAACAGTAAAATCTTTAGAAAATAAAGAATAAGAGAAAAAAAATGAAAAAATAGATATTAAAAATATAAACTTTTTCATTTTATGTATAGTTAATTATTAAATTTAATTAATATTATTTTTAAAATACTCTAAAGCTGCTTTTTTAGCTTCTTCGATTTTAGATGGATCTTTTCCGCCTGCTTGTGCAAAGTCAGGTCGTCCACCACCACCGCCACCAACAATAGGAGCGATTGCTTTTATCCAGTCACCTGCTTTAATATTTGCATTCTTTACACCAGCAACTAACATAACTTTATCACCTTTTACTTGTAATAATAATGTTGCTACTTTTTCATTTCCATTTTTCATATCATCTACAAGCTTTTTAATATCACCTTGCTCTACTATATCAACTACAACTTTTACACCATCTATATCTAGTTCTTGAAGTGGTGTAGTTACATTTTCATGGGCATCTTTAAGTTCAGTTTTTAGTTGTTTTATTTGCTCTTTTAATTTAGAGATACCTTGCATAATATCTTTATTTTTAACTTCAATTTCAATCTCATTGAGTTTAGTAATAGCAGCTTGTGCATAGTTTATAGCAGCTAGTCCAACAACAGCTTCAATTCTACGAACACCTGCACTTACACCACTTTCTTTAGTGATATAAAAACTTCCAATATCTCCTGTATTATTTACATGAGTTCCACCACAAAATTCAACAGAAATATTACCAAATTCTACAACTCTAACTCTATCGCCATATTTTTCACCAAACATAGCAATAGCACCTTTTTTCTTAGCATCTTCTATATCTAACTCTTCTATAGTGCCATTGATACCTCTAGCAATCATAGAGTTTACTAAATCTATAACTTCATCAAGTTGTTCAGTTGTCATAGCTTTTGGATATGTATAATCAAATCTTAATCATTTATCATCATTCATACTTCCAGCTTGAGAAACTGTTTCCCCTAGAACCATTCGTAAAGCACTTTGAAGTAAGTGTGTTGCACTATGATGTTTTGAGATTTCATATCTATTTACAACTACAGCTTCAACACTTTCCCCTATACTAAAAGTTGAACTTGCAACTTCAATTTTTGACATATTCATACCATGAAATTTTTTAGTTTCTTTTACTATTGCAATATGTTCACCATCTTCTAAAGCTCCAATATCACCCTCTTGACCACCGCTCGTAGCATAAAATGGTGTTTTGTCTAACATTACCCATCCAACACTATTTGTATTTAATATATCAACTTTTTTAAGGTTTTCATCCATTAGTGCAACTATTTTACTTTTACTGCTAATATTTTTATAACCTATAAATTCATTTATACCAACTTCATTTAAAATATCTTTAAAGTCACCATTATTTGTATCATCTCCACTACCTTTCCAAGCAGCTTTTGCTTTAGATTGTTGTTTTTCCATACAACGATTAAACCCTTCTATATCAACTTTTAGTCCATTTTCTTTCAGCATATCTTCTGTTAAATCTAGTGGAAATCCATAAGTATCATAAAGTTTAAAAGCTATATCTCCATCAAAAGATGCGTAAGATTTAAGCCTATGGTTTTTAGATAATTCATTTAGAAATAGTGTCATACCATTATCAATAGTTTTAAAAAATCTATCTTCTTCAAGATTTATTTGCTCTTGTATAAAATCATGTTTTTCTACTAAATCTGGGTATGCTTTACCCATCATAGAAGTTAATTGTTCTATAATTTGCCCCATAAAAGCTTTTCTAAATCCTAGTAAATAACCATGTCTTACAGCTCTTCTTAAAATTCTTCTAGCAACATAACCACGACCTACTTTATCAAATAGTATCCCTTGAGACAACATAAAAGCAACAGTTCTTACATGATCAGCAATAACTCTAAAACTTCCAATATTTTTATCATCTATTGGTGTATCGCAGATAGATTTTATTTTATTAATAAGTGGCTTGAAACTTGAGCTATCAAAATTATTTAAAACACCCTCTTTGATAGCAATAACTCTTTCAAGTCCCATACCTGTATCAATAGAAGGTTTTGGCAGTGGATTTAGTTTGCCCTTTGAATCTCTGTAATATTGCATAAATACAAGATTCCAAATTTCTAAAAACCTATCACCTTCTCCACCCATTTTATCTTCAGGACCATTAAAATTTTCAGAACCTTGATCATAAAATATTTCACTACAAGGTCCACATGCACCTGTATCACCCATAGACCAGAAGTTGTCTTTATCTCCAAATCTCATAATTCTATCTTCAGATATATGTTCTTTCCAAATATCAAAAGCTTCATCATCTGTATCGTGAATAGTTACCCAAAGTTTATCAGTCGAAAGTTCAAGATTTACAGTTATAAACTCCCACGCATAGGCAATAGCCTCTTTTTTAAAATAGTCACCAAAAGAAAAATTTCCTAACATCTCAAAAAGAGTATGATGTCTAGCTGTATATCCTACATTTTCTAAATCATTATGTTTACCACCAGCTCTTATACAAAGCTGACAACTTGTAGCTCTTGGTATAGCAGGAATAGGAATAGCACCTGTAAAAATATCTTTAAATTGTACCATACCTGCATTTGTAAATAGAAGTGTTGTATCGTCTGGTACGAGTGGTGCACTTTTAATTATATTGTGTTTTTTTGAGGCAAAAAAATCTATAAATTCTTTTCTAATATTCATTTGTCATATCCATATATTTATTTAATATATAATTTTACCAAAAATAACATTTATAGTTTGTTATAGCTTTACTTTTTTAACTTATTTAAAGAAAAAAAAGAGTACAATTTTTTCAATTAAAACTTAAAGGAATTAAGAATGGGTAAATATATAGAATTAACAAACGAAAATTTTGAAGAAACAACATCAACAGGTGTATCTTTAGTAGACTTCTGGGCTCCATGGTGTGGACCATGTAGAATGATTGCTCCAGTTATTGAAGAGTTAGCTGAAGAGTTTGACGGAAAAGCAAATATTTGTAAAGTAAATACAGATGAGCAACAAGAATTAAGTCAAAAATTTGCAGTTAGATCAATTCCTACTATTGTTTTTATGAAAGATGGTGAGATTGTAGATACTATGGTTGGTGCTGCTTCTAAACAAGCATTTGCAGAAAAAATCAATAGTTTATTATAATATAATTTAAATATTATATTTAAAAGGGATTTTGGAGTTTAACTCTAAAGTCCCTTTTTTTATAGATAAAATAAAGGAAAAGATATGTTTACAATGGGTGCAAATTTAGCAGGAGATAGTTGGGAAACCAAAAAATTAAAAGAACCAAACAAAAGTTTTACAAAAATATCCAAAAATGAACATCAACTTGTATTTACTTTTGAAAAAAGAAGAGGTAAACCTGTAACTTTAGTTGGACGATTCTTTATGAATGATAAAGAGAAAAAAGAGATTTTAAAATTACTGAAAACTAAACTAGGTTGTGGTGGAACTATCAAAGATGAGTGGATAGAGATACAAGGTGATAAAAAAGATAAAATTATAGAAGTTTTAGAAAAAGATGGTTGGAAATTTAGGAAAAAATAGATGAAAAAAGTATTTGATGAAGTAAATAGTTTAGATAAAAAGTGTTATGATAGATATGCTTTAAGTGAAGATATACTTATGGAACACGCTGCTACATCTATGCTTGATTTTTGTGAGCAAAATTTTAAAAAAGATTCTAAAATTTTAATAGCTTGTGGTGTTGGGAATAATGGAGCAGATGGTATAACATTGGCAAGATTACTACAAAGTAAATATAATATAACTTTATTTTTACCTTTTAGTGTAAATTCTGTTATGGCAAAACTTCAACTTAAAAGAGCCAATAAGGTAGATGTAAAAATTGTAAATCATTATTCCTCATTTGATACTAAATATGCTTTAGTTGTTGATTGTTTATTTGGTTCTGGTTTTAAAAGAGATTTGGATAAACAATATCAAAAAATAATCAAAAAACTAAATAAAATTAATGCTTATAAATTATCTTGTGATATTCCAAGTGGTATAAATAATTTAGGTCAAATATCTTCAGTTGCTTTTAAAAGTGATACAACTATAACTATGGGTGCATTAAAAAAATCTTTATTTACAGATATAGTTAAAGATTATGTTGGAGATATAAAAGTTGCAAACTTAGGTGTTCAAAGAAAATTATATGAAGGTGATACAAATTGTTACTTGCTTAATAAAAAAGATTTAAAATTGCCATTTAGAGATATAAAATCTACACATAAAGGTAGTTTTGGACATTTAAGTGTAATAATTGGAGATAAAAAAGGTGCAGGTTTATTGTGTGCCCAAGCTGGTTTTGCTTTTGGATGTGGACTAATAACAGCAGTAAATACTATTAAAGAAGAGATTAAAAAAATACCAAATCATATAATGCAAAGTAAAACTATACCTCAAAATACAACAGCACTTTGTATAGGTATGGGACTTGGAGATAAGTATGATAAATCTTATTTTAAAAATAATATACCAAAAGTAATAGATGCTGATCTATTTTATGATAAGATTATTTTAGATATTTTACAGCAAGATAATATTGTACTTACTCCACATCCAAAAGAGTTTTGTTCATTGTTAAAATTAACTAACATAGCAGATATTGATATAAATAAATTACAAAATAATAGATTTAAATATTTATCAATGTTTAGTAAAAAATATCCAAAAATAACAATACTTTTAAAAGGTGCAAATGTTTTAATAGCTCAAAATAAGAAATTATATATAAATAAATTTGGTACATCAGCGTTAAGTAAAGGTGGAAGTGGTGATGTTTTAAGTGGACTTATAGGGTCATTATTAGCTCAAGGATATAGTACTTTAGAAGCTACTATAAATGGAAGTTTAGCACATACAATTGCTGCATTAAAATATAGTGGAAATAATTATTCTCTTACTCCTAAAGAATTAATCAATCAAATTAAAAAACTATAAAGATAATTTTGATAAAATAGGAAAAATATAAGGAATAATAAAAAAATGAATGATAATATATTAAAAATAGGAAATTACGAATTTAACAGTAGACTTATCGTAGGAAGTGGAAAATATGATAGTTTTCAAACTACAAGAGATGCAACACTAGCAAGTGGTAGTGAGCTTATAACTGTTGCTATTAGGAGAGTAAATATCACAAATCCAAATGAGGAAAATTTACTTGACTATTTTAAAGATACAAATATAAAACTTTTACCAAATAGTGCAGGGTGTTTTACAGCTGAAGAAGCTATCACAACATTTAGACTTATGAGAGAAGCTACTGGAATTGATATTATTAAACTTGAAGTTATTGCAGATGCTAAAAAAACTTTATACCCAGATGTAATTGCAACTATTAAAGCTTGTGAAGTTCTTAAAAAAGAGGGTTTTACTATTATGGCTTATACTTCAGATGACCCAATTATTGCAAAAAAATTAGAAGATGCTGGAGCTGATGCGATTATGCCTTTAGCTGCACCTATTGGAAGTGGACTTGGGATTCAAAATCCATACAATATTGCATTTATTAGAGATGCAGTAAATGTTCCTGTTATTGTTGATGCTGGACTTGGTTGTGCTAGTGATGCAAGTATTGCAATGGAATTGGGAGCAGATGCAATTTTAGCAAATACTGCTATAGCACAAGCACAAAATCCAATGATGATGGCAGAAGCATTTAAACATGCAGTAATCGCAGGAAGAATGGGATATAAAGCAGGAAGAATACCTAAAAAACCGTATGCTACAGCATCATCTCCAATTGATGGATTGATTCAATTTTAATCTATTAAATTAAGAATTCAAAGGAATTTTGAAATTCCTTTGAATTACTATTGACATTAAATGTAATTTTCTATATAATTCTGTCCACATTAAGAGAATATCTTAAG
>Ga0164318_10004821_pt1 | contig 13015 bp, 8 predicted proteins | sample GuaBasSedimGuay9_FD_113734 | JGI IMG/M metagenome (GOLD analysis project Ga0164318, IMG submission 113734) | Subseafloor sediment microbial communities from Guaymas Basin, Gulf of California, Mexico - Guay9, Core 4571-4, 0-3 cm | ecosystem: Environmental > Aquatic > Marine > Hydrothermal vents >... | reverse complement strand
TTTTCAGGTATTTTAATAGAAGCAACCGGGGCAACCACAAGGGATTGCCCCTACAACCGTACCCGTAGGGGCAATCCAGGGCGAATGCCCAAAATACCTGTTTATTTGTGCTTCAGTACTTATACAATGAATTTGTTTAAAATCTTAAAATTAATTTAAAGCCAACAGCTAAAGCCGTTGTCTAAAAGCTCAAGTCAGGTGGTGGTGACTAACTTTTCACTTCCAAAAAAGCGCAAATTATAACGGTGGACAGTATAGTCACCACCTGACTTGAGCTTTTAGACTTAGGCCGTTGGCTGTTATAATCAATAATAGCAACCTTATGACGATGCTAAGTATAGAAACCTTTTGAAAAAACCTCGGTAGCTTGCATCACTAAATTAACCATTAACCATTAACCATTAACCATTATTTACTTGAATATGTCAAATGAAGTCCACTATCTCGAATTATCGGAAAATGACGCTGTATCACACAAGTTTTACGAAGTCATTATTAATGGTACCCAAGTTACCTTTCGTTATGGTCGCATCGGTACGAATGGGCGTACCGAAACCAAAACTTATTCTAGCCCTGAAATGGCTAGTATTGAAACCAATAAGAAAATTAAACAAAAACTGAAAAATGGTTATGAGCCGGCTATCATGGGTGTACGTCAAAAACGCCCCATCACCAGACGACAGATTGAAAGTAAAAAATCAACCGCCAAACCAGCACCTTTATTATGGCAATTTGATTCTGGCGCTCCAGCCTTCGGTATCTTTATTGATCATAACCATTGTTGGGTAGGTAATCAAAATGGTAGTGTTTTTGTGGTAAGCCATGAAGCCCAAGTATTAAATCAATTTCGCTTACCTGATGGGGTGAAATGTGTGGTAGCTGATGATTCTTGGATCTATATCGGTTGTGATGATGGTTGTGTTTATGATCTCACCGGTAAATTACCACGTTTGGCTTATGAAATATCTGAAAATGTCGATATTTATTGGCTAGATATTGATAACGGTTTATTGGCTGTCTCTGACGCTGCTGGCACCATTATGACAGCTAATCCTGAAAATGAAGAGCTTTGGCAAAAGCAAAGTCAAGGTGATAGCGGTTGGATGGTACGGTGTGATAACCAGAATGTTTATCATGGTCATAATGCTGGGGTAACTGCTTATGCAAATTCAAAACAGGGTAATGTGATTTGGCATAACAAAGCGGCTAATCAAGTTCTATTTGGATGGCAGGAAAAGTCAACTGTCTATGCTGGTACTGGAACACGCAAGGTTTATGCGTTAAGCAAAGAAACGGGTGAAGTTAAACAAATATACCAATGTGATGCCGCTGTATATTCCTGTGCAACGGCTGATGAGGGTAAATACGTTTTTGCGGGTGATAATTACTCTTCAATATATTGTTTTAATAAAGCAGGAGAGCGATTATGGAAATTAGGAACTGGCTGTGGTTCTGCTTATTCCATGCAATATTTAAATGAACTGCTCTATATTGTCACTACCGCCGGTTTTTTAGCCTGTTTTGATGTGAGCTCCAAAGCCATTCAAGCCGCGCAGGATGGAATCATCCCAGAAACCAGAACGATTAAAGCACCTAAACCGATTACAGTTTCACAATCGAATCAGTTAGAAACAGTTTCGGACCCAACTGAAGGGATCATTGTGAAATGTGTTCGTGTTAAAGGAAAGCTACGAGTCAGAGTGATTTCTGATGTATTCAAATGTGTTCAGGAAAATGGGCAATTCAAATTGGTAGTCTCAGAACGCTATCATCGTGATTGGAATGTCCAATTTCCCCGCAATTTGCGTGAAGAAGGCACACTATTTGTAGTGGATGAAATTAGAGAAGCCAGGGGATTTTATCGAGTTTATGGAAATATACGACGGTTTGTGCCTGAGTAAAACGAATGACGAAAGAAATACGATTTTTTCAAAAAATCGGATTTCTTTAATACCATAGTAGCATCAAATGTTGCCCACCGATCTATAGATGTTAACATCAGTAAAAGCCAAAACAGGCTAGTACATTTTTGATGCGGGTATGTCAGAAGAAGCGATTCAAAAAGCCTTAACACCATTGAATTTATTTGATGAAGAGGTATTTTGTAGGGCTCCCTCGAACCCACCATTTAAGCTTAAGGTGGGCAACAAAAAGACGTTACCCACCATTTCACGCGCTTTGTTTCGCGGAGCGAAACTTTAGCGTGAAATACATTATTATTCGTTTATATCAGATGGTGGGCAACAAAAAGACGTTACCCACCATTTCACGCGCTTTGTTTCGCTTCGCGAAACTTTAGCGTGAAATACATTATTATTCGTTTATATCAGACAAAGATGGTGGGCTTTAAAAACACGTTACCCACCCGACACGTTTTTAGGCGAAGGCGAAGGTGGCATTGAGGGGGTAAGAGGGGCAAACTCTTGCCCCATTCACGTTCCATATTGTTCACGGTAAGCTTGAATTGCAGTTAAGGTTTCCTGTTTATCAGGTTGTTGTTCAAGATAACTGACTAAATCATCTAAACTCACAATATTGATAACTGGAACACCATAAGTTTGTTTCACTTCTTCAATGGCAGATAATGCCGTTTTTCCTTTTTCTTGACGATTTAAGGCGACGATAACGCCGGCTAATTGGGCCCCTTCCGCTTGGATAATTTGCACCGCTTCGCGTATTGCTGTTCCGGCACTGATCACATCATCAATGATTAAAGCTTTACCCGTTAATGGCGCGCCGACAATGTTGCCACCTTCACCATGATCTTTCACTTCTTTGCGGTTGAAACAATAAGGAATATGACGATGATGATGATCGGCTAAAGCAATCGCTGCGGCTGTTACAAGCGGAATACCTTTGTAAGCGGGGCCAAATAATACATCGAAGTCTATTCCTGAACGTTGTATTGCTCTGGCGTAAAAACGCCCTAACTGGGAGAGGGCTTGGCCCGTATTAAATAAACCGACGTTAAAAAAATACGGGCTTTGTCGCCCAGATTTTAAGGTGAAATTGCCAAAACGTAAGACATTTTCAGCAATGGCAAATTCTAAAAATTCTCTTTGATAGTCGTACATATTAAGTAGAAGGCTGGTGGGCAGCAAAAACACGCTACCCACCCTACAGAAAACGTTAAAAGATTTAGGCGTACCTACTTAAATATCAACAAAATCCGTTAGAATCAAAACGGGTTGGAAAATTTGTTCACTGATGCAAACGTTCTCTTAATACTTTGATTTGGAATAAGGTATTACGATCTTCTTCTTCCAATGTCGATCTAATAAAATGAATTGTTGTATGATATCTTGGAATGACGTTATATTTGAGCGCATTGACGCGCTTTTGCGTTTTGCGTTGCTCTTCCAATAAACGCCATAAGGCGGTTTCTGCTTCACCTAGACGCGCCAATAAAACAACCATATCAGCTAAATAACGGCGCGTTTCATCAAAACTGCTATCAGTTCCCAGTAAGCCTACTGGTTGTAGTGGTAAACGATCTGCCGTAATAGCGGGATATTGTACGCCAATACTACTGCGTGGCAATATTTTGACTTCAAGTGGGGGGTTTAAACCTAAGGCCGCTTGTTGTAATGAGCGGCTGCCCATACGGGTATGCGTAATGCCTAGCCAATAATAGGCTGTTTCTAAAGCCGCTTTGGCATCCGTGCGAAGCGCACGGTATTGCTTGAGACGCTCATAAACTAAGCGGGTTAGCAGTTCTTTTTTGCGTTCTAGCAGCGAACAGCCTAATTCTAAAAAAGCCACTTTGCGTTTTAGAACCAGTAAAGTACTTTTAGTAGGCGGAATTTTAAGACGTTTAGTAGCCATGAGTTCGGAAATCGGGTAGTGCTACAATAGTATTAGTACAACTAATTACTGGAAGATAAACGAATTACCAAACCTGACAGGTTTTCAAAACCTGTCAGGTTTAATTAACTTCCGAAACTTGTCAAGCAAACCTGACAGGTTTTCAAAACCTGTCAGGTTTAATAGAAGAAACCCATTCGTTTATCTAAAGTCAATTCGTTGTACTCATGAGCGAAATCATCTGTTGTACAAGATCACGAAATGCTTAATGTCTAAAATGACGCATTTTGGTGAAAACCATTGTTATACCATGTTCATTTGCGGCGGCTATGACTTCTTTATCGCGTATTGAGCCGCCTGGTTGAATGATCGCGCTTATACCGGCTTCGGCCGCTGCATCAATGCTATCCCGAAAGGGGAAAAAGGCATCTGATGCCATTACGGAACCTTTGATTTCTAGCCCTTCATCAGCTGCCTTGAGGGCGGCAATTTTAGCACTATACACGCGACTCATTTGCCCCGCGCCAACGCCGATTGTCATGCCGTCTTTGCAATAAACAATGGCATTGGATTTGACAAATTTGACGACTTTCCAAGCAAATAATAAATTCTGTAATTCTGTTTTTGTGGGTTGCCGCTGTGTTTTGATTTCTAAATCGGCCGCCGTTTTAGTACCTAAATCACGTTCCTGCACTAACAAGCCGCCATTGACTCGTTTAAAATCTAAATGGCTTGCTAACTTCCCTTTGCTATCCGCATTATTTTCCCATTCGCCACAAACCAAAACGCGCACATTGTTTTTCTTCGCTAAAATCGGTTTAGCCTCTTCAGCAACTGTCGGGGCAATAATCACTTCAACAAATTGACGATCAGTAATCGCTTTTGCCGTTTCGCCATCCAAAGTACGATTGAAGGCAATAATCCCCCCAAAAGCAGAAGTCGGATCAGTTTTAAATGCACGATTGTAGGCCGTTAAAATATTTTCCCCAATCGCCACGCCGCAAGGGTTGGCATGTTTCACAATCACGCAAACGGGTTCATCATAAGATTTGGCACATTCTAACGCGGCATCGGTGTCAGCGACATTATTATAAGATAAGGCTTTGCCTTGTAATTGTGTTGCGGTTGCAACACTGACGGATTGGGGATCCGATTCGGCATAGAAAGCGGCCTGTTGATGCGGATTTTCGCCATAACGCATGGCCTGTCTTTTTTGAAATTGCAGGGAAAGGGTGGGCGGAAATTCAGAATCGCCGCTTTCGATTTGCCCTAAATAATTGGATATCGCACTGTCATAACCCGCAGTGTGGGCAAAGACTTTACGTGCTAAGGCAAAGCGTGTTGCTTCTGTCACGGCCCCATTATTGGCAGCCATTTCTGCTAACACGGTATCGTAATCTGTCGTATCCACAACTACCGTGACAGCGGCATGATTTTTGGCAGCTGAACGCAACATCGCGGGGCTGCCAATGTCGATATTTTCAATCGCCGTGGCTAAATCACAATCGGGTTTAGCAATGGTTTGTTCAAATGGATATAAATTAACCACCAGTAAATCAATGGGAGCAATCCCTTGATCGTTCATCACAGCTTCATCAATGCCACGCCTACCGAGCAATCCACCATGAATTTTGGGGTGCAAGGTTTTCACTCGCCCAGCCATCATTTCTGGAAAGCCTGTATAATCAGACACTTCCTTGACAGCGATGCCCTTTTCTGCCAGTAATTTAGCCGTACCCCCTGTGGATAAAATCTCGACATCTTGTTCAATTAAAGCTTGTGCAAAGGGCACTATACCGGATTTATCGGATACGCTAATCAGCGCACGTTGAATGCTTGACATGTGATTTCCTTTGAAAAAATGGTTCTGAAATTTGCAAAACGCTAAAAATGCACGATGCAAAATAAATTTTGCACTCCAATCATACCGAAGCAAAATAAATTTTGCACTCCATACCGATGCAAAATAAATTCAATTCAATTCGTTCAGATTCCCGTTTTCAATCTCCTTCTTTGTATATTCGTATCCCACTTTGACAAGTTCTTCTACGGCCTCAAATGCCAGTAACCCGAACTGATCAACGGGGGGGAAAGGCAAAAATCGGCATCCGCTTTAACCCGATTGCTTCTTTGATTACTACTGAGGGCCGTTACGCCCATTAATAGATTAAAGAGTGTGGGAACACGAATCGTCTTTTTATAGGGCAAGAGTCGACTCCAAAATACTGCCCAAGGCGATGGCATTTTCTCATCATTCTTATGCATACTCAAATGCGTATCGCGGCTGACATCAACAACGATCACTTTATTGCAGAATTGTCGCATGATATCGCCAGGCAGGTTGTTAACGACACCGCCATCGACGAGTAAATGGCCGTTCTTGACAACCGGTTCAAGCATACCCGGAATAGCTGCACTGGCTCTGAGGGCTTTCCAGACACAACCTTGTTTGTGAACCACCAGTTCAGAAGTAGTGAGATTACTGGAAACACAAAAGAAAGGTGTCCATAAATCTTCCATTTGTATCTCTCCAAATCCCATTTTCAAACTATTCTCAAATCGTTTTCCATCAACTAATGAGAAAATAGGCAGCGTGTATTTTTTAAATGGTTTATTAAATGCGGCTTGTTTATTGAGTTTCAAAAATTTTTTTGTATCATAATCGGCAGCACATTGGGCAGCAACAATGCCCCCCATACTGGTTCCACCAATCATATCAATGGGTATGCCAGCTTCCTTCAGTGCCAAATAAACGCCAAAATGTGCCAAACCACGCGCACCACCGCCGCTGAAAACTAAACCAATGGCACGCCCACTCAAAAAACGGGCTAAACGTTGAAAGTCGGCTTCTGTATTCCTACGAATATGGTGGTGATTTTTAACGGGCCACATCGACAACCATTGCTGAGTGTTAGAAGGCAATTGATCACCATTAGGATGTAATAAAATCAAACGCTTACTGACATCGGTGGTTAGACTTTCTGCATGCTGCAATGCGGCTTTGATCTCTTCCTGCTTAGCATTGGCGGTGGCATCGGCTACCAAGATAATCTGATCCGCTCGCCTCAGACACCATTTTGTCCAAGTGGTTACTGGCAGATCAGCTTGGTAGAGGATAAAACGATGTTTCGTTGCTTGTTCATCCAACCAGGTGACTAATCTGATGCTTTGAGGTTGGTTAGGGGAAAGTTGAGCGGCCCCTGTTAAGCCCATCAAGTTATCCAAGCGTTCACGATTCAAATGCAGCGTGGAATCAAAGGCCGATAGGGCTGAAATCAGGCGAGAACAAAAATCCGTAATGGGCACTTCTGAATGCAATGGGATAATGGCGATATTGATTGCCGTACTTTGTACAGCCGATGTTTTAAAGCGTTTTTGTAGGCGATTGATGATATTTTGAGTGATTTCCATCATCACCCGCGGATTTTGCTTGATAATCTGTTCAAAGGCCGATTGAGATAACTTCACTAAATCGCAGTCGCGGAGTGCATAAACGCTGGCAGTCCGGTTTTGTCCAGCAAAAAGCGCCATTTCGCCAACGCTTTCACCTTGGGATATCTCACCGATAACTTGCTCGTTAGTTTCCCCGTGTTCAATGACGACTTGTAGACGACCACTGACAACTATATATAAGCTATCTCCGGCCTCGAACTGTCGAAATAAAGCTTCACCGCGTTGAAGGTGAACCCATTCAAGTTGGGCTTCAATCTCTCTGCGTATTGTTTCGTCAGAAGCCCCAAAATAGTTTGGCAAAATAGCCATTAACTGGCTACGCCGTAATCGCGGCGTAATGACATCAGCCATTTTTTGCAACACGTCAGGGGATTGCTCTACCCATTTTTCAAAACCGGTTTTAGATAATTTGAGCAATTGGGTATCGTTTATCGCAGTGACGTTTGCGGTGTGCTTGCCACCGATCAACATTTGCAATTCGCCAACAATCCCACCTGCCCCGATTTCACTTAAAACAAGTTCATTATCACCTTCTTTAAGCGTGGCTTTTAAGCGCCCTTTGAGAACGATATAAAGCGCATTGCTCATGCCCCCCTGTTGAATCAGTGTTTCTCCCTTTGATAACACAATTTGAGTGAAATCAAGGGATAATGAGTTTAAAACCTCTTCAGTGATATTTTCAAAAAGATAAGTTGTTTTTAACTTGGCAAATAAGTCTTGATCGGATAATTGAAAATTAAATTTAAATGATTTCATGGGATTAATCAATAAAATAACTACAGGGATTTGATATAAGAAAGGATACCCCCCCCATGTCTTAGGGTTTATCCTTTCTGAATATACTTAGCACTGTCATAAATTGCGCTTTTCGATTCTAAAAGCTTAGGTGGTGGCTCAAAACAAAATACAAAATTATGTCATAAATATTATTACTTATATACTTAGCATCAAAATAAATTGCGCTTTTTGACATCTAACGGCCAACAGCTTTCAGCCGTTGTCTAAAAGCTCAAGTCAGGTGGTGGTGACTAACATAAAAAGCGCAAATTATAACGGTAGACAGTATATATACTTAGCATCAAAATAAATTGCGCTTTTTTACAGCCAACAGCTTTCAAAAGTTGTCTTACAGCGAAAGTCACCTAAAGGTGACTAAATACCCAAAATTTTCTAGTGGGCAAAAGCGCAAATTATAACGGTAGACAGTATATGTATACTGCCAACCGCCACACAAGCCCGACTGCTTATTGTAAAAAAACATTGAAAATGCTATTTCATGCTAAAGTGAAATGGATATATTTGTTTTGAGCCACCACCATTCTTTTCGCTTTTAGACTTAGGCTGTTATCTTAAATAAAAAAAGCGCAATTTATTTTGATGCGAAGTATAGTTATCTTTGGACGAACTTCCCAGCTTTTTGAGCAATAAGATTTCAGAGTATTGTACTATAATCAAAAGCTAAAGTGGCCGCTAAGGGGTTGCTAAACTGCTTGTAAGTACGCATAAATCTTTTAACAATTCTTCCTTTTTCGTCAGATTGAGAGTCATTATTTACCCGAAATGAGTTTAGAGATGTGTTGGCTGAAGTACTTTGAAAATCATGAATTTCATTAGATAAGTAGGGACACATAAATCTTTTAACATTTTCTGTAGGGTGGGTAGCGTGTTTTTGCTGCCCACCATCCCTCACTACATCCACACAAGACTATTTTTTAGTTTCATTTCTGTATAAAAATGTTTATAGACTGTTATCAGTTATAATTTGCGCTTTTTTGTCAGTCTAAATCCATTTAAAGCTGCCCGTTTTAGCAAAAATTGGCAGCATGTTAGTCACCACCACCTGACTTGAGCTTTTAGACAACTGCGTAGCTCAGTCTCACAAGTAGAATCAGCCTTCTAAGCACTGAAGCACAAATAAACCGGTATTTTACAGCAAAGGGCAATCCCTTGTGGTTGCCCCGATCCACCTATCAGTTTTACCTAATTCATCGTATGTAGAGACGCGATGCTTCGCGTCTCTAAGTTTATTGCGATGCCGAGACGCTTCGCGAAAGCGTCTCTACAGGCATTATAGAAAACTGATTTTCAAGATTTCACGCAAAAACTTTTGCTTGAAAATGTGGAACGGTGCCGCCCTCTTCTTGTTGCTTCTATTAAAATACCTGAAAATTTATGGTTCAGTACTTAATAAAAACGTGATTCGCCGGTTGCAAACCGGCCTCTACTATGAAAAAATACAATTTGAATCATAATTTGATAACTGATTTTCACGCAAAAGTTTTGCGCGCAAAACTGTATTTCACGCGCTTTGTTTCGCGGAGCGAAACAAAGCGCGTGAAATGTGAAACTGATAACTGATAACTGATAACTGATAATGTCACTCCCACAATTGATTCAAAAAACCGTCAGCGCGGTTTTGAATAGCCCATTACTACAAGCGTTGGGCATGGGCGATGTTTACAATGTGCTCAATGAACATTTTGTTTTGAGCGCACAAGAAATCACACAAGCCTATCAAAAAAGTTATGCTTACGCCCTCAGTGCCATTGCCGCCGGCCTGGCTTCGGATGACAGTTGGCAAAATTTCTGGCAGAAAATCACGGAAAGCCAACTAGAACAGGAATTGTCTAGCCAAATCGTAGGCCTTTATTTGGAGCCGTTTGCACAGGCCCAAGGATTACAAGGGCCCGCATTAGACGAGTTTCGCCAGCAAGCCATTCAAGACTGTCAAGCCTTGGCAGCGCAACAAGAGAGCCTATTTCAAATCGCCCAATTTCAATTAACCGAAGCCGAATTAGCGGCCTTAGTCAATGACTCTGAAATCGCTACCTTGTCTGAATTAGTGATAGCGCATCTTCAATCAGTCGCAGAAACGCGGGCTTTGTTAAGCGAGCCGTTGGCACAATTTTTAGCCTATCATAATTTATTAGGCCATGCGCTGTTATTTTTCTTAAACGAGGCATTACGCGACAATGAACGCTTTAAAGCCACTTTGGATAATCTGCGTCAGCAAGGCTTGTTAGCTGAAATCCAAAATGTGCAAGAGGCACAATCCCGATTACAGGCTTTCTTTACCCAGAAATTAACGGCGATTGAACAACAATTAGCCACCCAAAATCAACGCTTACTGCAAGCCGCAACGCCGGCAGAATTTGCACAAATCGGAGAACACTCAAAAACCCTGCTATTAGATCAACAGACGATTAATCAAAGCTTAGCGGAAATCCCCCAGCGTCTCCAACAACTCCAAAGCGAATGGCAAACAACACAGACGGCTTTTATCCAGTTTTCACAGCAATTTAGCCAATGGACAGTATTTGCCAGCACCCAACTGGAGACGATTGTTGCCGCCTTGCCCGATTTACAATACAGCATTGAACAGCTTGATGATAAGGTAGACGTGCTATTAGACGGGCAGGAAAAGTTATCAGAGGGACAACAAATTCTCTTTGATGAACTTCAAAAATTAGCGGCGCGTCTGGAAGTCTCAGCCCAAATCAAACCGAGGGATGAATTTACGCAATATAGTGGTACGACTGAAGTCAAGTTGCGCCAAGCCATTGCCCAGTTTAAAAACCTACCCCATTATTTGGATTATCCCCAAGTCACGCTACAAGTGGGGAGTCTGTCTTCAGTATTAGGTGATTTAAAAACCGCAGAAGGTTTATTTTTTGACATTATCCAGCGCACCCAAAACAAGCATCATAAAGCCCGCGCCTATATGAATTTATTTCATATTTATTTACGGAACGGGCCCCAATTTTATGATAAGGCCTTGAAATCTTTACAAAAAGCAATTCACCTTGATCGGGCCCAATATGTCTTACATAATGTTGATCAGTATCCCATTCAACGTATACTTGGAGCCGGCGGTATGGGCTGCGTCTTTCTGTGCCACAATACCCTAGAAGCGGAATGCTTAGGACAAGAATGCTTTGTCGTCGTGAAATGCTTATGGGAAACGCAACGCGGCGAACCGAACAAGATTTTTGCCGAACCCTTAGCGATGGCGAAAATTGCAGGAAACTCTGTGCCTCAACCACTGAGCTATGGCTATGTGGATATCGCCAAACAAGAACGCGCGTATTTCGTCACTGAATTTATCGAAGGCGCAATGGATGGCGAAGCGTGGTTAGCTCAACAGGGCAAACTGGATGTCATCACAGGCGTACAAGTGGGCATTCAAATCGCGCAATGTTTACAAAAAGCCCATGAACAGAACATACTGCATTTAGACTTAAAACCCGCCAACGTATTACTGAAGGCCAGCGATTCGGGTTTAAGCGTCAAAATCATTGACTTTGGTTTAGCCAGAATCGCCACCTCGTTAAGACAACACGCCGCATTGGCACAAACGCACAAACCCCACACTCAACTAGCGCAACAAGTGTTTGGCACTTTTGACTACGCGCCCCCAGAACAACGGGGTGATCTTCATTATAGCCAAGTGACTGAAAAAAGCGATGTTTTTGCCTTAGGGAAAACCTTATATCGTTTATTCAGTGGCAAGCGCCCTCAAGATAATATCCGGCAAAAATATTTACCAGATGCCCCCGGATTGCATGAATTACTCGAAGATTGTGTAGAAAGTGAGCCGGCTGAACGCCCTAACATTGATACCGTCTTAACCCATTTAACGGCCTTGTTGCCTAAGAAAACGGTAAAAGTATCGAAACAGAAGGTAGCCACTGACAACCCTCAACAAGTCACAAAGTATCAAGCCAAGCAGACTGAACAAAAGAACAAACCTCAAGCAACGAAACAGAAATACCGAAACCAAAGCCAGAAAAAAACAGAAAATGGTTCGGAGGTTAAAGCAATCATAATTTTTATGGTTTTATTGGGTTATGGGTTTATTTTACCGTTTGCAATTTTATTTTTCTTAAATTATGTGAGTGAAGGAATTGGTGTTGGCATCAGCATCATAATAATTGGTTGTTTATATTTATTTGGACAATTTCTTTGGCGACACCGTCAAACCATGTCTCTTGCTTCTAAGATAACTGGGCTTATTGATTGGTATAAACATCAAACAACGGAACAGAAAGAAGCAAAACCAATCACGAAAAAATCGGAAAATGGTTCGCAGGTTAAAGCAATCATAATTTTTATGGTTTTAGTGGGTTATGGGTTTATTTTACCGTTTGCAATTTTATTTTTCTTAAATTATGTTATGTGAGTGAAGGAATTGGTGTTGGCATCAGCATTATAATAATTGGTTGTTTATATTTATTTGGACAATATCTCTGGCGACACCATCAAACCATGCCTATTGCTTCTAAGATAACTGGGCTTATTGGTATTGGGATTGGTTTGCTTTTCATATTAGCGCTGTTATAACATTTTTTGTTTGAGTTAAATTACAAAGCAAGCACTCGTAGGGTGGGTAAGCGGGCGGCATTGAACTCAAATCTTATACCCAGATTTCACCGCCCGCTTGCCCACCATTTTAGTTTCTCCTATAAAAATAGGCAGCACCTTTAAAGCATTCCGTTATGTATGAAAATCAATAGTTTAAGCTTGCCCTTACTCATTGAAGTATTTCACGTAAAAAGAAAAGGCTATATACATACTTTTGAACGCTGCTTTCTCTGATAGCCGTCATCACAGTTCATTATATTAATCATAAATAATCACAGAGCGATGGTGGGCAAGCGGGCGGTGAAATCTGGGTTTGATATTGAATTCAGTGTCGCCCGCTTACCCACCCTACGATTCATCACACTTAATCACATTAATCATAAATAATTACAGAGCG
>Ga0164318_10004820_pt1 | contig 13016 bp, 21 predicted proteins | sample GuaBasSedimGuay9_FD_113734 | JGI IMG/M metagenome (GOLD analysis project Ga0164318, IMG submission 113734) | Subseafloor sediment microbial communities from Guaymas Basin, Gulf of California, Mexico - Guay9, Core 4571-4, 0-3 cm | ecosystem: Environmental > Aquatic > Marine > Hydrothermal vents... | reverse complement strand
TTGACTGCTTTATGATTGATGTTGTCTGCAAGATCAGGGTTCGACTCGGCGTGATCAACAGCAGTATAGGCTGCACAGTTGATGATCATATCAAACGTCTTCTCTTCAAAATAGCGTTCGATGGCCTCTGTATCGTTCAAGTCTATATCGCTGCGATCGACAAAGGTGAAATGGTATTGGTTGTAATGACTGCTAAGTGTCTGCAGCTCACTGCCGAGTTGACCATTGGCACCGGTCACGAGTATAGAGATCGGCTTATTCATACAGATTTACACTATAATCAAATAGATCCGCATTGCTGAGAAGCGGTTGTCTTTTGTCTTTATCAGAGAGTTGAAAAGAATCGACATCGAGCTGCCAGTCGATGCCAATAGCCGGATCATTAAAAGCGATGCCGCGGTCATTTTCAGGTGAGTAATAATTATCGACTTTATAGGCAAAGACCGTATTTGGTTCAAGGACGACAAATCCGTGGGCAAATCCGCGCGGTACGAACATCTGCCGTTTGTTTTCTGCAGAGAGTTTAATGGCAACATGTTTTCCAAAGGTTGGTGAGTCTTTGCGGATATCGACGGCAACGTCAAGGACACTGCCCGAAATGACCCGAACAAGTTTGGTCTGTGATGCCGGGGAGAGCTGATAATGTAATCCGCGCAGTACACCGCGTCCGGATTTGGATTCGTTGTCCTGACAGAAATTGACTTTAAAACCTAAAAATGTTTCCAGCTTGTCCTGACGGAATGTTTCAATGAAGTAGCCTCGTTCATCACCATGGACTGTTGGCTCAATAATCAGCACATCCGGGATGTCAGTTCGGATGAACTTCATCGAGTACCCATCCCCTGGTTGGCACGTCGGATCAGGTACTGGCCATACTGGTTCTTTTTCAGCGGTTTGGCCAGAGCAAGCAGGGCCTCTCTGGTGATGTACCCCATTTCATAGGCGATTTCTTCAATACAGGCTACTTTGAGTCCCTGTCGTTTTTCGATAGTCTGGATGAAATTTGATGCTTCCAGCAAGCTTTCATGGGTTCCTGTATCGAGCCACGCATATCCGCGTCCCATCAGTTCGACTTTTAAAGCACCTTCTTTAAGGTATGCCTGGTTGATAGAGGTGATTTCCAGTTCACCTCGATGGGAAGGTAGAACATTTTTAGCAATGCCGACAACACTGTTTGGGTAGAAATAGAGTCCTGTGACGGCATAGTTGGATTGTGGATGTGATGGTTTTTCTTCAATAGATGTGACATTGCCTTGTATGTCAAAGGCAGCAACGCCATAGCGTTCAGGATCTTTGACATAGTAGCCGAAGACAGTTGCCTTGTTCTCTTCAGTGACATTGTTAATGGAACGTTTAAGCATATTTGAAAGATCATGGCCAAAAAAGATATTATCACCAAGGACAAGGCAAACGTCATCATCACCGATGAAAGGCTCACCTAAAATAAAGGCTTGAGCCAGTCCGTCAGGGGAGGGTTGAACGATGTAAGAAAATGTCATACCTATATCACTGCCGTCACCCAAAAGTTCTTCAAAACGGGGCAGGTCTTTTGGTGTCGAGATGATCAGCACTTCGGTAATGCCGGCAAGCATCAAGACCGAAAGCGGATAGTAGATCATCGGTTTATCATAAATAGGTGTCAACTGTTTACTGACACCTTTTGTGATAGGATAGAGTCTGGTTCCGCTGCCTCCGGCTAAAATAATCCCTTTCATCGTCTCTCCTCTAAATTACGGTTCTAAAATAGGCGATTGTTTTTTTCAGACCCTCTTCGAGAGCGATGTGCGGCTCCCATCCCAGTTCTTTCCTTGCCAAAGTAATATCCGGCTGGCGCTGGAGTGGATCATCCTGCGGCAGCGGCAGAAAGATGATTTTAGACGATGAACCGGTCAGCTCAATGATTTTTTCTGCCAGTTCGATCATTGTGAACTCGCCAGGATTACCGATGTTGACAGGACCGGTAAAGCCCTCACGGGAGTTCATGAGACGGATCATGCCTTCGATGAGGTCATCGACATAACAGAAGGAGCGTGTCTGCATTCCGTCTCCGAACATCGTGATGTCCTCGCCTTTAAGTGCCTGAACGATAAAGTTGGAGACCACACGTCCGTCATCCGGGTTCATGTTTGGGCCGTAGGTATTGAAGATTCGCATCACTTTGATATTGACATCATGTTGGCGGTAATAGTCAAAAAAGAGGGTCTCTGCACAGCGTTTGCCTTCATCGTAACAGGCACGGATACCGGTAGTGCTGACAGAACCTTTATAAGATTCTGGCTGAGGGTGTACTTCTGGGTCGCCATAGACTTCGGAAGTAGAAGCCTGCAGGACTTTGGCTTTTGTGCGTTTGGCAAGGCCCAGCATGTTAATGGCACCCATGACAGAAGTCTTAGTAGTTTGAACCGGATCGAACTGATAATGAACCGGTGAAGCAGGGCAGGCGAGATTATAGATCTCATCGATCTCAACGTAGAGTGGAAAGGTGACATCGTGGCGCAGCAACTCAAAGTAGGGGTTATCCAGAAGATGTTCGATGTTCGCTTTGCTGCCGGTAAAGAAATTGTCAGCACAAATTACTTCATTGCCTTCATTTAGAAGACGTTCACATAGATGTGAGCCTAAAAAACCGGCTCCGCCAGTTATTAAAATACGTTTTTTCATTGCTTCCCCTTTAAAAAGTTATTTTACCTTAATTTGAGCCAAAGTAGGTTCAAGTGCTTCTAATACCATGTCGACACTGATCTCTTTCATGCAACGGTTGTCTTCGCAGGCAAGCATCGTTGGCGTGTTATAGCATGGGGAGCACTCAGCATTTGCCGAAATAACAATGATCTCATTGTGGGGTGTTTGATAAGGCCATGTCACTGAAGGTGTGGGCCCTACAAGGGCGAAGGTTTTTGTATTAACGGCGGATGCCAGATGGGCTGGACCGGTATCCGTTGTAATGATGGCTTCGGCATTATCTATAATTCCGATAAGGTCTATTAACGATGTCTTTCCAATAAGATCAATGACATTGGATGGGAAAGGACGTATAGGTTTAAAATACCCCTCTTCCCCTTTCCCGGCAATAATCACTAATGAAACATGCTCATCCAGTTGGTCAATCAGTGCTTTCCAGTGTGCCTGTGGCCAGGCACGGTAATTCAGACGCTGGCGTTTGTTGTGTGAGTTACTGGGATTCAAGACAACATAATGCTCCGGCAAAGCATACTTCTCTTTGATGATGTTTTTGGTTTCTCCATAAAGTTTAGGGTAGCTCTTCTGTAAAATAGCCGGATCAATGATATCTGCATAAACATTGTTGATTACATCGACCATGTGTAGCGTGGGGACTTCTGCCGGCAGTGTATAGGGCACTCCGATTTTGTGTCTTGCTTGTATGGCTCTCACCAGGGAGTAAAACAGTTGTCCTGATTCCAAATTAATCAGCAGGTCATATATGTTTTTTTTGGAATAGTTGACAACCTTACGCTTTTCACTGCTAAGCCACACAGGAGGTTTTCGATGTTTAAGCGAAAAAACCTGACGCACACGAGGATCTTTTTGAAGAAGTACTGCGGCCCCGGGAGTGCAGACCCAATCAATTTGTAATGTTTTTCCATATTGTGACTGAAGTGCATCCATGACAACGGTGGCATAAACAAGATCACCTAATGCACCGCTTCTTATGATTAAAACTGTTTTGATATTTTCTAAGATAGATGCCAAATCAAATCCTGTAATTTTCATATCATTATAGCGAATAGAGGCACTTTAGTGTAGAATAGTACCCATTACAGGAGCAGACCATTTGAAACGAACCATTAAACGCTATTGGCCCTATTTAAAAGAGTACAAACTTTACTACTTTATTGTGTTGATCGGGATTTTGTTAACGGTGGCCGCGACTGCCGGCACGGCTCAGATTATGCAGCCGTTGATGGACGATATGTTTATCGCCAAAGATCCGAAAATGCTTTACATGATTCCTTTGATGTTGATCGGGATTTACTTGGCAAAGTCAATCGGCCGTTACTTGCAATCAGTTTTCATGAATTACATTGGGCTTCACATTGTCTCAAGATTGCGTGAGGTATTGCTTGACAAGATGCTGCATCTTGATATGTCCTTTGTCTATGCCAATCGCAGCGGAGAGATGATCTCCCGTATTACCAATGATATTAATCGGGTGCAGTATTTTGTCTCCAATATGCTGCCTGAACTGTTTAGGGAGATTTTGACGGTTGTCGGACTTGTCGCTTATATTATATACCTTAGTCCTGAACTGGCTTTTTATTCGCTTATTGTCCTTCCTGCAGTGATCTATCCACTGATTATGATCGCAAAACGTCTCAAAAAACTTTCCCACCGCTCACAGGAGAAAAATGCTGATGTGGTCACGCGTTTGACAGAAGTCTTTAATAATAACGAGATCATTAAAGCCAATGCTACAGAACGTTTTGAACTTAATCGTTTCAGTAAAGACAATTGGCATTTTTTCAAGTTAAATATGAAGTCGGTCTATATTAGTGAATTGGTATCGCCACTGCTTGAAATTATTGCTTCAATCGGTTTGGCGGCAGTCATCTATATTGGCGGTCAACAGGTGTATGACGGCACAATGACGGTTGGGGAGTTTACCGCCTTTTTGACAGCAGTCGGTTTGGTCTTTCAGCCGATTCGCCGTATCGGTTCTATTTATGGCAAGATCCAGGATGCCGTTGCCGCGAGTGAACGCATCTTTGATATTTTAGATCGTAAAAATCAGGTTGTCGACGGTCAAGAAAAGCTGTTGGATGCAATTTACGCTGTCAAGATGACAAACCTATCTTTAAACTATGGTGAGAAACAAGCATTACAGGCGATTGAGCTTTCTATTGCACATGGGCAAAACATTGCTCTGGTTGGTGATAGTGGAGGTGGGAAAAGTTCACTGGTGAATTTACTGCTTCGTTTTTATGATCCTTCAGAAGGAGAAGTTCTGATTAATGACAAACCCCTGACCTCCTATACCCAAGCATCATTACGTCATCAAATTGGATTGGTTTCTCAGCGTGTCTATATCTTTCAGGATTCATTGGCAGCCAATGTCGCTTATGGGCAACAAGTAGATGAAATAAAGGTGATAGAAGCATTGGAACTTTCGGATGCAATGGCGTTTGTGAATTCATTGCCTGAGGGTATCCATACCATAATGGAAGAGTTTGGAGCCAATTTGTCCGGTGGGCAGCGTCAGCGAATTGCCATTGCCAGAATGATCTATAAAGATGCTTCACTGCTTTTGTTGGATGAAGCGACAAGCGCACTCGATAACGAGAGTGAAAAGCGAATTCAAAAAGCATTAGAGTCGTACAGCAAAGACAAAATCACGATCACGATCGCTCACCGTCTTAGTACAATTGAACATGCCGATCTGATTCTGGTCTTTAAAGAAGGTAAGATTATTGCCCGGGGAAGCTACAAGGAATTAATGAACGACTCTCCGGAGTTTAGACGCCTTACGGGGGCATTGGAATAGTCAGACTGAAATAATAAATGTAATAAAACAAGTGTCAATTGGAGAAGGGAGAATGTTCGCTGACTATTAACATCCGCTATGTGACCGAGTAAAGCCACATAGAATTACTATTTGTAGCGGTAAGTAATACGGCCTTTGTCAAGGCTGTAGGGAGTAAGTTCGAGTTTTACACGATCACTCGGTAAAATTTTGATGTAATGCATACGCATCTTTCCGGCAATGTGGCATAACACCACATGTCCATTATCAAGCTCTACACGAAATGTTGCATTCGGCAGTGCTTCAACTACTGTACCGTCAACCTCAATGACATCATCTTTAGCCATAATGTATCCTTTACACTTTTGAAAGTATTTCAGCTCTGCCGTTTATGACGGCAACTGTATGTTCGTAATGAGAGCCGCGCAGTCCGTCTGAACTGACAACATCCCACTTATTCTCTAAAATAACCGCCTGGTCCTCTTTTTGACAGATCATCGGTTCAAGACAGAAGACCATGCCATTTTTTATCTTCGGGCCCGATTTGGGGTTTGTCCCTTCCAGATAATTTGGAATCTCAGGTTCTTCATGCGGTTTTCTGCCGATGCCATGACCGCAAAAGCCACGTAAAGGCACGAAGCCACGCGCGATGATAAACTGCTCGATCTTATGGGTAAGCTCTTTAAAACGCATGCCGACCTTAATAATATCAATTGCATAATAGAGTGTGTCTTGCGCACATGCGATCAATGCTTCGTCGTCTGACGATATCTTACCGACAGGAACGGAAACAGCGGCATCACCAAAGTAACCGTCAAGTTCAGTCCCGATATCATAACCTATCACATCACCTTCTTTGAGTTTATAATCCGAAGGAATACCGTGAATGATCACCTCGTTAAGTGAGGTACAGACTGCATTGGGAAAGCCGTAAAGACCTTTGAAAGAGGGTTTGGCACCATGGCTCAAAACATAGGCTTCAGCCATGGCATCAAGCTCGTTGAGTGTCATACCGACTTTGGTATTTTCTTCAAGGAGTTTGAGTGCGCCAGCAACGATCTTGTTGGCGGCGCGAAGTTTTTCTATCTCTTGGGGTTTGCGAAGCGCAATGGCCATTTTTATAGACCAACCGCGCTTAGTGTTTCATACTTGCTCATGTAAATTTGAGCTTCGATCTTACGCATCGTATCGAGTGCAACCTGCACAACGATCAGTACTGCAGTACCACCGAAGAAGAACGGCACACCGATTCCCTTCATAATCACCCATGGCAGTGTCGCCACAAGTCCAAGGTAGATCGCACCGGTAAAGGTCAAACGGCTTGCAACTTCATTTAAAAATTCTGCCGTATGAATCCCCGGACGAACACCAGGAATAAAACCACCCTGACGTTTCAGGTTATCTGAAATATCTTTTGCATTAAAGACAATCGATGCATAAAAGAATGCAAAGAAGACCACAAACAAAAATGTCAGTACATTAAAGAAGTAGCTGTTTGGATTAAGATAATCTGCCACTGCCTGAATATACGGGTTCGTACTTGATGAGAGTATTGTCATCGGGAACATCAAAATCGCTGATGCAAAGATCACCGGAATAACACCTGACAAGTTTACCTTGATAGGAATGTAGTTCATCACACGTTTGTTCTGGTTCTGCATCATCGTCTTTTTGGCATAGGTCACCGGAACACGCCGTTCTCCAAGTTCAACATAGATAATAACCCCGACGGTTGCCAGTACCAACACCAGTATGGCAATGAGTGTAATAAAACTCATGGCACCGGTATTGATCATAGTAACTGTCTGACCGATCGCACTTGGAATTGCCGAAACAATACCTGCGAAAATGATTAAAGAGATACCGTTACCGATACCGTTTTGTGTAATCTGTTCACCAATCCACATCAATAACATCGTACCCGCAAGCATGGAAACTGCCGCTACAAGAATAAATGTGTTGTGATCGACCAGAATTGCACTTGAACCGTCTTTGCCCGTCAATGACTGCAGACCGATACTCACACCGATTGCTTGTACAATTGTAATAGCAATCGTTGCATAACGAATAATCTGCATATACTTGACCATACCGTCACGCTCTTTTTTCATCTGACCTAAATTCGGGAATGTCGCTGCAAGCAGTTCCATAATGATTGAGGCAGTGATATAAGGCATAATACCGAGAGAGATAACAGAAAGACGTTCGACTGCATTACCGCTGAACATGTTCATAAGACCAAGGGCATCACTGGAGTGCGAATCAAAAAATGAGGCGATGACGGCAGTGTCAACACCCGGTACTGGCACATAGGCCAGTAGTCGGTAGAGAAAGAGAAAACCGATCGTAATTAAGATCTTGTTTACTAATTGCTGGTTCATCTATTTGCCAGTGGTAGTAACGTTTTCGTCTTTGATTTTTGACGCTAAATCTCTAGCGGATTTACCGACAAGTTTTACAGCTGTGACAGACTTGCCAAGCTTATGCACGCCGGCGATTGTCTCAAGCGTGATCTCGTCAAGCTCTGCAACTGCCTTAATACGTTCTACATTGATAACATAAGGTTTGACATTCGCTGAAAAGAAACCGATTTTCGGCATACGTTTCGCCAATGGCATTTGACCACCCTCAAAGTTACGTTTGCGTTTGTAACCTGAACGTGATTTTTGACCTTTTTGACCACGTGCAGCAGTCTTACCCGTTCCCGAGGCTTGACCGCGACCGACACGTTTACGGTTCTGAGTTGAACCCTCAGCCGGTGTTAGATTTTCAATACCCATTGCTTATCCTTTCATACGTGCAAGTGCTTCAACAGTAGCACGTACAACAGTTGCTGGATTGTTTGAGCCGATAGACTTAGTCAGGATATCCTGAATACCGGCAAGCTCAAGTACCGGACGCAATGCACCACCGGCAATAACACCAGTACCTTCAGATGCCGGTTTCAACAGAATACGGCTTGCATTGTACTTGTGCTCGATATCGTGTGCAATGGTTGTGCCCTTGATCTTAACGGTTGTAAGATTTTTGAACGCATTGTCAACTGCTTTACGAATCGCATCAGGAACCTCTTTCGCTTTACCCATCCCATAGCCGACAGTACCATTTTTGTTACCGACAACAACAAGTGCAGTAAAACGGAAACGACGTCCACCTTTTACAACTTTTGTTACACGACCGATGTTAACGATCGATTCTTCGAATTCTTCTCTGTTAATAGCTTCCATCGATCAGTCCTTAAAACTTGATTTCATTTGCACGAAGTGCATCTGCAAACGATTTAACCACACCGTGGTACTGATACCCGTTACGGTCAAACAGGATCTGAGTGATACCAGCTTCTTTAAGTGTCGCAGCGAATGCCTCACCCAATTTAGCGCTATCTTCCTGATTTGCTTTCAGGTCCAGAGTTTTTGAGTGAATTGCAGCCAATGTAACAGCGGCAGAGTCGTCAATTGCTTGAGCACTGAGGTAGCGGTTAGAACGAAATACAGAAACACGTGGCAGTGCAGCACTGCCTGTGATTTTCGCACGGATACGGCGTTTACGCTGAATACGTTTAGCAGCTTTTGCTTTTGTTGTTTTTAAATTCATCTTATCGCCCCTTATTTACCAGCAGTTTTACCGGCTTTACGCACGATATGCTCTTCCATGTATTTAACACCTTTACCTTTGTAAGGCTCTGGTGGACGGAATGCACGGATCTCAGCAGCAGCTTGACCAACTTTTTGGTTATCATTGCCTTTGATAGTGATTACATTTTTCTCAACACTCATTTCAAGACCATCAACAATATCGTAATTGATATCATGTGAATGACCAAGTTGAAGATTAAGAACCTTACCTTTAACAGCAGCGCGGTAACCAACACCATTGATCTCAAGCTGCTTAGAGAAGCCTGTCATCAAACCAGTGATAATGTTAGCAGCTAAGGCACGATACGTTCCCCAAAATGCGCGATCCTGACGATCATCAGATTTTGTAGCAAACGTTAATGTTTGACCATCAAGGTTAATACCAACGTTCTCTTTTGTATCTAGTGTACGCGTCGCTTTACCTTTAGTAAAAGTAATAACAGCACCGTCAACACTCATGCTAATATCAGCAGGAGCTTCAATAGGTTTTTTTCCAATACGTGACATATTATCTACCCCCTACCAAACTGTACACATGACTTCACCGCCAATGCCAAGCTCGAAAGCTTTGTCATTTGGAAGGACGCCTTTTGATGTAGATACAATAATCGTACCATAACCGTTTTTGAAACGTTTGATGTCAGCAGCAGGCTTGTAAACACGACGACCTGGTTTTGAAACACGTTTCATCTCGTTAATAACCGTCTTGCCATTTTCATCATATTTCAAGACAACATTAATTGTTTTCTTTACGCCATCTTCGATAACGTTAGCGCTTTCAATATAACCTTTGTCAGCCAAAATACCGACCATGGCTTCTACTGATTTTGAATGTACCAGTGTTGTCACATCCAATTTACGCATTGCTGCATTACGAATACGTGTTAACGAATCCGAAATTAAATCATTAATCATTTATTTTCCTTACATTGCTAGATGCATAAAGTGCATCTGCGACTGTCAGTAGTTTCTACTCGGTATTACCAAGAAGACTTTCTAACACCTGGGATTAAACCTTCATTAGCCATTTTACGAAAACAGATACGGCAGATACCGAAATCACGAAGGACTGAGTGTGGGCGACCACAGATCTGGCAACGTGTGTAAGCGCGTACCTGAAATTTAGGTGTACGCTTCTGTTTTGCGATCATAGATTTCTTAGCCATTATCTCTTCCTTTTGCGAACGGCATACCAAATGCTTCAAGCAATGCAAATGCCTCTTTGTCACTGTTCGTCGTTGTGACCATAGTGATGTTCATACCGTGAATCTGCATGATTGAATCGTAATCAACTTCAGGAAAGATCAACTGCTCAGTCAAACCAAAGTTATAGTTACCACGACCGTCAAAACCGTTACGTGGTGTACCACGGAAATCTTTCACACGCGGAAGTGCGATTGAGATCAATCTGTCCATAAATTCATACATCTTAGCACCGCGAAGTGTTACTTTAACACCAACCGGCATACCTTCACGCACTTTAAAACCTGCAACAGATTTTTTCGCGACAACAACAGTAGCATGCTGACCGGCAATGACGCTGATCGTGTCCTGAATGTTCTGGATAAGCTTGTTGTCTTTCATCGCAAAACCGGTTCCGACTGAAATTACGACTTTCTCCATTCCAGGGATCTGCATTGGATTTTTAATATCAAGAGCTTCTTGAAGCTGCGGCTTCATTGCAAGATATTTATCTTTAAAACGTGCCATTAATTATGCCTCCACTTTGCGGATATTTGATGCATCTACTGGCATCTCTTTGTCAATAAATCCGCCTTTAGGGTTTTCTTCTGTCGGCTTGATGCTCTTTTTAGCAACTTTGACACCCTGGACGATTACTTTGTTCTTCTTAGGCATAACCTGAAGTACTTCTGCTTTTGTCCCTTTATCGTCACCTGCGATGATCTCTACTGTATCACCTTTTTTATAACTGAATTTTGCCATTATACGACCTCCGGAGCCAGAGATACGATTTTCATGAAACCTGCATAACGTACTTCACGGCTGATTGGGCCGAAAATACGTGTACCGATAGGCTCTTTTTTCGCATCAAGAATAACCGCTGCATTGTCATCGAAACGGATCAGTGAACCATTTTCACGATGCACCTCTTTTTTTGTACGGACAACAACCGCTTTAACGACCTGACCTTTTTTTACTTTACCAGTCGGTACCGCTTTTTTAACAGAAGCAACGATCACGTCGCCTACTGATGCATAGCGGCGTTTTGATCCGCCAAGTACTTTGATACACATGATCTCTTTAGCACCAGTGTTATCAGCAACATTTAAACGTGTAAAACTCTGAATCATTACTCAGCTCCTTTTACCACGTTTTTAAGTCTATAAGATTTTGTTTTTGACATTGGGCGGCATTCGACTGCCACGACTTCGTCACCAACTTTCAAAGTGTTGTTCTCATCATGAATGAGATATTTTTTGAAACGCTTGACAACTTTATGGTAACGCGGGTGCATTACACGACGCTCAACAACCATAGAAACTGTTTTATCGCCTGCAATTTTCACTACGAAACCCTGGATTTCACGTTTATGTGTCATGTGATCGATCCTTATTTCGCTGCGCTAAGCGCAGTGTTAATACGAGCAATGTCTTTTTTAGCGTCACGAAGCTCGCTTGTATTTGTCAATTGCATCATTTTTTGCTTGATCTTCAAAGTGAAAAGCTCAGTTTTTTTCTCTTTAAGCATTTCTAGAAGTTCAGCTGCTGTTTTTTCTGCCAAATCAGAATATTTCATTGTTCATCTCCGCAGTAATAATTTTCGTTTTGAATGGAAGTTTATGCATTGCAAGTAAAAGTGCTTCACGAGCAACGGTGTCTTCAATTCCAGCCATTTCAAAAATAATTCGGCCAGGTTTGATATTCATTACCCACTGATCGACTGCACCCTTACCTTTACCCATACGCACTTCAAGCGGCTTGGCAGTAAGAGGCTTGTCAGGGAATACACGAATCCAGATCTTACCTTGACGTTTAATATGACGTGTCGCAGAGATACGCGCTGCTTCAATCTGACGAGAGTTGATACGTCCCGCTTCAACTGCTTTAAATCCGATATCGCCGAATGACAATTTGTAGCCAGAACGCGCGTAACCACGGTTACGGCCTTTCATCATTTTACGATATTTTGTTCTTTTAGGCATCAACATAATTAATCAGCCTATCTTGGAGCACGCGGACGACGTTCACGTTTCTCACGTTTTTCTTCTTTTGGCTCTGCCTGGATACCTTTCGTCAGTACCTCACCTTTGAAGATCCACACTTTAATACCGATAATTCCGTATGTTGTATGGGCTTCTGCAAAACCGTAATCAATTTTTGCACGAAGGGTATGAAGAGGAACACGTCCCTCAAGATACCACTCTGTACGTGCCATTTCTGCACCGCCAAGACGGCCGGCAACAGAAATTTTAATACCCTTGGCGCCTGAACGCTGTGCATTTTGCATTACTTTTTTCATCGCACGGCGGAAGGCAATACGACGTTCAAGCTGCGTTCCGACATTTTCTGCAACAAGCTGTGCAGCTGTCATCGCTTTTTTCTCTTCTTTAATATTGACAGCAATAGACTTGCCTATTAAGTTTTGAAGATTCGTTTTCAGCTTCTCAATATCTGCACCTTTTTTCCCGATAATGATACCAGGACGTGCTGCGACGATTGTGACACGAAGACGCTTTGCAGTACGCTCAATGATGATGTTATTCACACCCGCATAGTAGAGCTCTTTTTTCAAGAATGTACGAATTTTGTAATCTTCACCTAGGTTCGCCGGTGCGTTTTTGAAATTCGGATACCAGCGGGATTCCCAGTTACGGTTGATGCCGAGGCGAAAACCGACAGGATTGACTTTATGACCCATAATTATTTACCCTCTACTTCTAC
>Ga0164318_10004819_pt1 | contig 13017 bp, 13 predicted proteins | sample GuaBasSedimGuay9_FD_113734 | JGI IMG/M metagenome (GOLD analysis project Ga0164318, IMG submission 113734) | Subseafloor sediment microbial communities from Guaymas Basin, Gulf of California, Mexico - Guay9, Core 4571-4, 0-3 cm | ecosystem: Environmental > Aquatic > Marine > Hydrothermal vents... | reverse complement strand
CAAAAAATTGGTCTGGGTGGTTGGATTTGAACCAACGACTCCCTGTCTCCAAAGCAGGTACTCTACCAAACTGAGCTACACCCAGATCTTCTAAAATTACTTTATTTTATTAAATAATATACTTAACAACATTTTGTTAATTTTTTCAAAATTTGGTTTGTGTGGCAATGGAGATTTTTCATATAAAATATTAAATTTTTCATAAATCTTTTCTGAAAAATCAATAAGCTCATTATAACTCCACAAACCATTTCGAATATCAACTAGAAGGTCAGCTTCTGGACGGGGAAAAGTGATATATCCATTCATTAGCAGCTCTTCAGCTTCATATACTAACCTAACCAAATTACTAGCATGTTTACAATCATAACCATATTTTTTTTCTAACTCTGCTCTAATTGGATTTCTATTTTTTTGCCAATTAATATACTGATTCCAATATTTTAGAGCAGAATTATATGCTTTTTCCTTATACACTGCTTCAATAAAATTATCAGAAGCATCTATAACAGTTGAAATAGCATGAAGGTATTTATCATCAATGTTTTGAACAACTTTTGGCATATCATAGTATTTTTCCAATTCTTCTATTTGATTTTTAAAAGGGTTTAAAATCTTTTTTAAGTATTCACTTAAAATTAAGTTGAAACATTTAATCTGTCCAGAAGAAATTAATTCTTTATCTGGAAGTCCAAAATCAGAACGAACAGGTTTTTTAGTTGGTGGATTAAGTAACCAATTTCTATGGTGTTCAATTCTTTTTAGTTGAGAATTAACATATCCATAAAAAGTCCATCTAGCTTTTTTTGAAACAAATAAATGTGAATTATTATAAATTTCGCTCCATATATCAGTGAATTTTAAGCAGTTAACATTATCTGGATTAATAAATAATAACTCTATAATATTAGGGTTACAATCAGCAGCTAACTTAACGAATTTTCTTATTTCATAACATACATTGTCATTACCATTTTTATTATCTTCAAGTTGTTCAACTTTTTTTAAACCGAAAATATAATCGGTGGATGGAATAAAAACTCCTCTGATATCATAATCAGATTCAGAAGTATTAGTTCCATAAAGTCTGGAACCACAAACAGCCTTAAAAATTAAAACAAAATCATCTGGAATTTTCATATATATGTCGTAAAAACTTTGGTATGAACACCAAAAGTAAAACGACATCCCTCCTTTCTATTAGAGATGTAGTTAGTGCTGTCTTGCTGATATTGAATAACAGCAAGACATTTAGAAATTTAAAAATTACTTTTCTAAAGAATCAATAACTTCTCTTTGCACTTTACTTGGTAGTAAGTCAAAGAATTCCTTATATTCACCAGCATCAATTTTAAGCATTTCTGCCATTAACCTTATCAATTTATAAGCTGGCGCTTCTGGTGCCTCTTTTTTCAATTCTTCAAAAAATTTTGTCATAGCTCTTTTAGCTGTTTGAGCTACAAGTTGTTTGGTTAGCGGAGGTTTTCCCTCCTCTTTTCCAATTTTTATTCCTATATCTTGATATGACATTGCTAAACCCTCAAAAACCATATCAATGTCTTTTTCATCAATAAAATCTTCTTTTTCAAATACTTCCCTTATTGACATATTATTTTTCTCCTTTTGTTAAAATTTCACAATTGTTGCAACAACATGATGTTTTCTTACTACAATTAAGACACTTGTCTTTATCTATATCTATATTTAAAACTCTTTTTTCAGTTTCTTTAACAATTTCTTTGATCATCTCTAAAGCTGCTAAGTATTCATTTTCTGCGTCAGAACCAACATATCGAATTATTTGAACAGCAGCTTTTAATGCTGCATTCTCCAATTCTTTTATAGGTTCTTTTGGATCTTTTATAAGAAGAGATTCTATATCATTTTCAATTTCTATGAAAATTTTTTCACGACCCTTATACAGAAGATCATTATTAAGTAAAAACTTTTTTAATTCATGAAGATTATTAAGATTTCTCCGTACTTCACTATACGATTCACGTAATACTTCTGTTTGATATAATTCTAAATCTGATGGGAACATTTTTTTATCTCCTTTTTTTATGAATTTAATGTTTTTTTAAAAAAATCTTATCTCAATTAGTTATTTAGATATTTTATACATTTTTCTCTTTTTTATTTACATTATACTATAAATTTGTATGTAGTAAACAAAAAACAATCTATTGTTCAAATCTCCACCGTAATCACCGTAGTAGTATCCATTCCAAAGACGTCGATCACCTTAACACAAATCTGGTGCCTGCCCTTAAGCTCATACTTCCAAGCTGCATCGGTCCGAATTTTGAGAGAACGATCTCTATGAGTGCGGAAATTCTGCCAGTGATGTTCAAAAGGTTTACCGTCGGTATACTCGAAGTCCACTGCCCAGAAGTCTATAAAGTCAAACGGCGATCTCATCGCCCGTTCCCTTAAGGCGATCATCTCCGCCTCCAGGGCTTCTGGCAGAGATGGAGTAAAACGTACCAGTTCCACCTCTACTTTCTTACCCTTCTTCACAGCGAGGGCCTCCAGAAAGCCGATCTCGAAAAACTGGACCTTGTTGCAATTGGGTTCCATAATCTCTCTGGGGATGTATTTCAGGTTGATGGTGATGCCAGTTTCAGCTTCCATGGCCTGCTTCTTGGCGGCCAACTCCATTTCAAATTCCCAAGCCAGGCAGTGCAGTTCCTGACCTCCTGCAGCCCGAACCGCCGCTACCGTGGCCTGTAACTTCTCACAGGAAAAGATACTGTCAATCTGATCCACATAGATGTAAGCTCCGTGTTTTTTGCCATGCAGCAGGGGATTGGGCGGATGTTCCAACGAGGCTGCCTTATAAAATTGCAGAACAATACGTCGGTGCTCGCCGTCCGCCCCTTTAAGACGGTCCATCTGCCACCACTGGCGCTCATATCGACCCAGGTTATAAACATCAAAAGGGCGATAAGTATTTCCATTGGTAAAAATTGTTCTCTGAATTTCTATCAACCGTTTTCGAGATAGGTGAATTGAAAATCGTGATAGATCAATACCAATCCAGCGACGAGAAGGAGCAATGTAAAACTCCTTCTTATTTTTCAAGCGCCTTACCCGTAAGCCCTCTGCTGCAACAAGTGTTGTCCCGCTTCCACAAAAAGCATCCAGAATTAAATACCCCTCCTTTGTTAACGCATCTATTATACGACCTACAAGTTCAACAGGCTTTTGTGTGTTATATCTCCAGTTTTCTATCTTATCGGCAGGCATTAAGTGTGGTATCCGCCATACATCGTCAATAGTTCTTTCTGTCTCCGTGTAGTATATTAACTCTCCATTTTCATCTCTGGCTTGTTTTAAACTTTGAGTGTTTGAATCCCAGACTCGCTTTTGCTGTATTTTTGGTATTTCTCTTGGTTCACGTATTGCCTGATACTGGAATGATGGTGACTTTGAAAACCATATAATCACATCATGATTAGCGGCAAACTGCCCAACATTTCCTTGCATTTTGTTATAATACCACCATATTATTTCGTTGCGGTAATTATCTTTGCCAAAGATATTTAGAAGTAATGCTTTAATAAAATGACTTGCATGCCAATCACAATGGACGCAGATGCTCCCCATTTCAGTCAATAAATCACGCATTAAAACAAGCCGCTCATACATCATGTGAAGGTATGAATCTGTGCCCTTACCCCATGTATCACGGTAGGCTAATGTCTCAATAACAGATTGCTTCTTTTGAATTGCATCTTCTTTCTCACCCAGTGCTACTTGCATGCTGAAATCCGTTCCCACATTAAAGGGCGGATCAATATAAATCAGATCTACCTTACCCCGAAATTGCTCCAGCAAAGTAGCTATAACCAGTTTGTTATCCCCCCATATGAGCATATTGCGAAAGTCGTTCCGGTGGGCTGTTTCTGGTCCCCACAGTAGCTCCCAGGTCTTATTCCGATTCCATGACTCATCGATGATTTCGATGCGCTGTAAGGGCAGGGGCGATGTTGGCAATTTGATCGGCCGTCGGTTGCCGTATTCGTCATATTTGCCCTCCCAGACCAGCTCGGTCTTCAGGCAGAAAAGCGGATGCGGATTATCCGGTCCCCAGGAACTGTCAACATTGTTTCTGTGGTTAGTCACTCATATATCCTTTTTACAAAATTTATTCAAATAATGGTTTGTTCAACTTACTGTTAACAATTATTTTTTCTAATGGTTCATGACTATAACTTTTCCAATCATTTTCTATTTCAGCAAATAAATGAAATTTTGATTCAAAACTTTTTAAGTTTCCATTATAACCTATACTCGCTTTAACAATGTACCCCCCAATCGAAACATTATATCCTTTTCTTTTAATATAATTTGTTTGGCCTTCAAAACAACCACATTGCAGTGCAAGTATATTTCCTATCAGAACTTCAAGTTGAACATGTAGATGTCCTGCTAAAAAAAATCTTAATGTAGGTATATCTTTTTTTCCTAATGCCATCTTTTGTAATTCTCCTATGGCATATTGTTCAGCACCTTTTTGTAAACGATAACTAAGGCTGTATGGCAAACCTCCGCTCGGATGCCACATCATCAAATCCACATTATTTAAAATAGGTATTATGGCAGTATCAAACCCACAATAAACTACATCATCTCGTTCACTCTCTATTACTCTTAAAGGATTATGACCAGATCTCTTTACAAAATTATAATCATGATTACCACCAATCATATACCATTTAAACTGTCCTTTAGGAAGGTTTCTAATTACTGAATTCTCTTGTTCTCTTGCTGTATAAGCATAAATTTCATGTATTTGACCTGAAAAAACACTATTTCCAGCAACAACATCACCAGGAACAAAAATGTGTTTTACTCCTTCTTTAGAACAAATATTAGCAAATTCATGTAAATTAGTAATTTGACAGCAATTTGAACCAAAATGTAAATCTGAAGCAATACCAAAAATTATTTCAGTAGTTTCTAATTGTTCTACTTTTTTTACCGGATCTAGAACTCTGTCTTTTGAAAGTATTACATTTTCATCATTTATTGTTATTTCATATCCTCTTGTTCTAGCAAATCTAATTAAATTATATACTTCTTGATAATCACAATTTAAATCTTTACTTAAATCAATAATAGTAGAATGATTGTTCTTTTTTAAATAACTAATTAAATTTGAATATTTGTTAAGAAAAGAATTTTCGCCACTATCAAGCTTTTTTTTCGCTCTAAGAAATCTTTTTCCAAACGATTTATACTTAGCATTATAACCATATATTTCCCTAAGTTGTTCGTATAGTTCTCTTTTACCATATCCCTCTAAAATTTTTTGAAATATAAAATTTTCCATAAATTTACCTCAACAGAATAGTCAATACCTATATTTGTACTAAAAAATAATATCCCTCCTTTTTACTAAAGAATACATTATTGATATTAATTAACCCAATAAGATATTAACTTATTTTGTCTTAACTGAGATTATCTTACTAAATTCTACTTTTTATAATAGAGATACCAAAATTTTATTTGGAAACTGAATTTTCACCTGTTATTTTACTTAACATGTTAAACAAAAATGAATCTGGATGTGTCTCTATCTCGTCTATAATAAAAGGTATGACTTCACTTCCCATTTTAATGATAAAATTATATGGTTCTGACTCAGTTATTTCTACTGAAGACATTCTTCTAATTTCTTTTAATTTAGCTGAAAACCAAAACTTTGTCATATTTTTATCTATTTCATTTATTGATATTGAAGTCATTTTTTTATCCTTTTAACTTATCTGATAAACACCCAAACCACCTGTTTCGATCCATTGTTCTATAGCATTTATTTCATTTATTGCATCACTTTCAGTTGTAAAAGTACCTAATGAAACTGATTTTTTATTCACATCTTCTGTTCCTTTCAGTTTCCATATTTGAAAATCCATGACATAATAAATCCAAATACATGATACTTTAATTAACATTTGTTTATCTTGAGTTCTTATCCACATTTTACCTCCGAAAAATCAAATATACTTTTAAGAACATTTACTGTAACCACAACTATTACAAACAGAACAACCATATATTTCTATTATTACATCACCACAAATCGGGCATTTGGATTTTGATGTCGATGTATTTTTCACTTTATAATCTGCATAATATCTTTTTAATAGTTTTGAAATTGCATCAGGAATGGATAATATTTGAGTTGGACGTTCATCTGTTTCTTCAAATCTAAACCAACAAGGTGCTGATTTGATATCAGATAATTGTTTGATAACAATATTCAATGGAACTCCGTGTTGTAAACCAACAGAAGTAATTTTTCCTAATGCTTCAATTAATCCATTAACCAATGATCCTGATTCACCCATAATTAGAAATATTTCCATCGGTTTATTATTATTATCTGTTGATACACCAATGTACACAGTGCCGTCACCGGTTTCTACTCTATAAATACAAGCTGGCATTTTATTAGGTCTTCTCCAGTCAAGCTGTATTTCATCATTTTCTTTTTTAAACAATATAGGCTGTCCCTTTTTACAACCATCACGATAAATTGTAACGCCTTTTAGTTCTTTTTTATAAGCATATTTAAATAAATCTGATATTTCATGAACATCAATATCAAATGGTAAATTAACAGTACTAGAAATACTAGTACTTACATGATGTTGTAATACTGCTTGCATATCAATTCTATCTTTCCATTTAATATCATGAGCTACAACAAATACTTCACGAATTTCCTTTGGGATACCTCTTAAGTTTTTTAAGCTACCACCATTAGCAAAAATTTTGTCAATCAAATCCTGGTTATACCATGGTTCATTTTTAAATCGTTGCTCAAATATTTGATTAACAACAATCATCTTAGAACCATCTATGATATTTTTTTGAAATACCAATCCAAAACATGGCTCCATACCATATGAACAATCACAAGACAAAGCACAAGTTCCGGTAGGAGCAATTGTAGTATGTTGTGAATTCCTTATACCATATTTTTTCACCATCTCTAACGTTTTTTCTGATTCTTCATCATCAGGTTTATAAATTAATTTTTCAATTATTTCTACAGCATCATTTTTTACAGTGTTATAATTTAAAATAGGACCATGTTCTTTAGCTAGCTCAGCACTTCTTCTGATCGATGCATGAGTAATAGTTCTCATAACTTCACTAGCAAAATCACACCCTCTCTTACTATTATATGGAATATCCAACAAAAACATAGCATCAGAAAGACCAGCCATTCCAATTCCTATCGGTCTATATCCTAATGTATTATATCTAAACTTTTCATCTGGGTAGTCCATGATGTCAATAATATTATCCATTAATTTTGTTATTTTATAAGCTGCATCAAAAAGCTTATCAAAGTCAAATGATCTATCAACAACAAATTTTGCTACATTAATCATAGATAAATTGCACAAAAAATATGGTGGTAATGGTTGTTCTCCACATGGATTTGAAGTGTTTATCAACATTACTTTTCTCAATATATTCATTCTATTGATAGTATCAACGAACATTACACCAGGTTCCGCCGTTTTCCAAGACATCTTTACTATTTCATCCCATATAATATTTGGATCAATATCCTTTACTTTAGATCCATCATATGGAGTATGTAAAGAAAACGATACATTATCTTCTAAACATTGCATAAATTTATCTGTAATAGTCACAGATAAATTCATATTAGATAACTGACCATCAATTTCTTTTGCTCTTATAAAATTCAATATATCAGGATGCCATACTGGCATCGTTCCCATGATTGCTGCTCTTCGTACTCTACCACCTGACTTCGTTGTTTCTCCAACTGCATTGTATAATTTTAAAAATGTTATAGGTCCAGATGACTTACCTTCCGGTATAGTACCTCCTTCATAGATTGGTGCATTAACTTCCCTTAAATTTCCTATCGGAATACCAACACCAGATCCGATTTGAAAAATTTTTCTAGCTATATTAGCGACATCATATATACTATCCATCGAATCATCAAGACCAGAAACAAAACACGCCGCTGGTATAAATGGTTTTTTACCAGCATTAAAATAAACTGGTGTATTTCCTCTCCAAACATTGTCTTTTTGTAATTGATATGCTAAATCTTCTTCATCTTTATTCTTAGCATAAACTTTTGCTACTCTTCTAAATGTATCATCTACACTCTCGCCTTCCTTAGAGTACAGTGTTTTAAAAATTTGTAAAGCATTTTCACTTAGATCACTCAATCTTACCTACCTCCATCTCTATTTAAACTATATTTTACAACAGTTATGCGCAATATAATTATTATATAATGCTTCTTAAATATAATATATTAGAAATTAATAAAGTAAATAAAAAAATCACTACTCTACAAATTTTTTGTAAAGTTGGTGTTCTATCCACTTACGGTCAGATATATGTAAATATATTTTATTTTTATTCTTTATATACCATTTTAGAGGAGAATTTTTATTCTGAACTTTGCTAGCACCTATCCAATCCGCTAACATTTCTTTTAGTGCCGATCTGTCTGCTTTAAGAGTTTTAAAACTGCCATCATCATTTACTATAGTCCAGTGTTGCCAATGATGATCGTTTCTTTTTACATGTAAATACCAAGCAAATATAAGATCTGGATCATTAGTTCTTAACGGATTGTAATATCCTGTTTTATCTCTGATGTCTCTTCTTATTGTATCACTGTGGTTTTTGTAGTGATATTTAATAAATGGAATGCATTCTGACGGTAAAAATTTACTTAAATCGTGTAATAATCCCCGAATAGGAATACCTAACTTACAACATTCTATAAAAACATAATATTTATGTTTTAGTAAATACCAAAAATATCTAATCATAACTTAAAAAAACACTCTAATGTTTTTTATATTTTTTATTCTTTTATTAGATAAATCAATATAGTTTTGATTTATTTCAAAACCAATATATTTTCTTCCGAGATTTATTGCTGAAATAGCTGTCGTACCACTACCCATAAATGGGTCTAACACTAAGTCATTTTTGTCTGTTAATGCTTTTATAAAGAAATCTGAGAGATCTGTATGAAACGGAGCAGGATGCTTACTTCCTCTTTCACATCCTGTCCTGAAATTCATTACTGTAGCAGGTGCTTTTCCTTTTTTATTAAATTTTGGCTTTTTTATATTTTTAATGCTTTTTTCACCATTTTTATAATCATAAATTTTAATATTATATTTGTATCTCTGAATTGATAACTCACTATGAGGTTCTCTTACAGCATCCATATTAAACTTAACTTGGTTTTCATCTTTAACAAAATGCACAATATATTCAAAATTATTGTTGAACCTCCTTTTTGAACCACTTGGCATAAAATTTTTTTTACACCAAATATATCGATCATAAAATATTAATTTTGTCTCTTTTACTGATCTAACAACATAATCAAAAAAATATATATGTCTTTTTCTATTAACAACTTTATCTCCTATATTTATTATAAAAGATCCGGTAGATTTTAGTACTCTAAAAATTTTATCATTAATTGGTAATAGCCAATCAACATAATCATCTGGTTTAATAATGTTAAATTTTTCGCCATAATTTCTCAGATCAGCATAAGGTGGTGACGTTACTACTAAATCAACTGAATTTTCATCTATTAAATCAATTAAATTAAAACAATCACCGCAATATATCTTATTAAATTTTAACATATTTAAAACCCAATTTTTTTAAAAGGTGTTTTATTCATAAATAAATTATTATTAACTATACGATATAGTTCACCAATACTATATTTCCTATCAACATCTAATTTTACGTCATCTTTATTAAAAATTTTTAAAAAATTTTTGCTTTCTTCATAATTTAATTCCCTAGTATGTATAATACCAAAACATCTGCCAGGTCTTACAAAAGCAGAATCTATTTTAGATTCTGACTCTATATTTGTACTAACTATTATTTTAGATAAATTATTATTACTTATAAATCCATCAGATGATGATAATAATTTATACATAACATCATTACCATCACGTCGATCTCTCAATTGAAAATCGATATCTTCTAAAATTAAAGCTACGCTGTCTTTATAAAGCATATCAATAAAAATCTTTGAGTCACTCATTACTTTATTATCTGTTGTATATCTTACCGAAGGCAACGAAATTTCATCATCGCTAATAAAATTCAGTGATGGTAACAATTTACGTTTTTCATTTTCGATTTTATTGACGAGTTGTTTTACTAAATATCTAATTAATCTAGTTTTTCCTGTACCTGATGGTCCAATTAAAATTAAAACTTGTTCATTCGATTTTATATAATATTCCGAAAGTTTTTTGATTCCACCCTCGATATAAGGATATGCTTCATCATAAACAATATCATCTAACTTCATAGGAATACTTTCGTAATCAGATAATCCTTGTTCCCAGTAATACCACTTCACATCTATATCTAATGACACATTAGTGTCATGCAACTCATTTATAATTTTAGTATTTAGATTATTTATTATTTCAATACTATTGGTATATATAGTATACAAAATTTTAAACAAATTACCCTTACTAAACAAATTGAGCATAATAACAAATTCATTGAATTCTGAAAATACAAAAATACAATCGTTTCTACTAACAAAACATTTACCAATAGACGATAATCGTTTTATTATTTCAAGATACTTACATGAACTAAAACAAATATCTGAAAATTGAAGATTTAAAGAGGTCAAATTTATATGTTCTTTAATAAAATTAGAAACATATGAAGTTTTCATAATATTTATTATATTAGAATGCTCAATACTACCAATATTAAAATTTATTGACATAAAATCTCCTTTATTCATCGTATTTTAACAAATATTTTGGATTTATGACTTTAAAACTACATCTTCCTAATTTATCTATATACATCTCTTTTTTTGACCTTATTACAATACCTTCTCTATATATTTTGCTATTAATTAATGATTTTCCAATAGAAAGATTTACTAATTCATCGATAGTATGATTTAAAATAAAATTGTATTCAACAATTGGTACCACTTTTAGTTTAATTTCAGAAAGTATACTTAACATATTTTCAAAATCATAAAACTCACCACTGTTTATATCATAAACATTGAAAAAATAAATGTCATTTTCTTTAAACTTGAGTCTGTTACTTTGTATTTTAGGTCCAACTAATTCTCCTTGAAATGCAATATTCATATTTAAACTTTTAATTATTTCTTTATATTTCAGAGCTGTTTTAGTGAATATATTATCGTCATCTATTCTTTTTTCATATCTTCTACTACACACACCAAAATCATGATCTTTTGTATATATTGTAATAGAAGATCCATCAAGTTTCTCTGTAATATACATCTTAGTATTTTCCAAAGATTTTACTATATCTGGTATTGATTGTGCTCTTATTTCATCTGTTTTGACCAAAAAACTAGGAAATAATCCTTTATTTTCACTAGCTATTTTATCACCTACTTTTGGTGAATTTAGTTCAAATTTCTTTATTCCTAATATGTCAGTAACATCTTGACCAATGTTGTATTCACCATCCGGTAGTATATCCAGGGGAAAACATATTCCTTGTGAAATCTGTCCTCTAAGTTTAACAGTTTTTACTTTATAGTTTCTATTCGTCATAAAGCTGAAAGCAGGATTATCTGATGGTAGAATAGAATCAATTTCTACATAAACACAACGATCACCAACTTTAAATTCGCCTTTTTTTACAACTACATGCCAGCCTAATACATCAGCTGTTTCAATATTATCAGCATTTTTTATTGACGATAATTTTTCAATTACTTGAACTGACGCCAATTTTCTTTTAATATCTGACATACCAAATCCTTCTTTAATTGAGTTTTTTAGAAGAAGCAATAAATTTGTTATAAATATTTTTAAACTCAGTATTTCCTGCTCTTCTTATTAATGCATCAATAGAATGAGCATACACATGAAGTTTTGCAGAAGAAAAACTTAACGCCCCAGTTTCAATTTCCAGTTCATGAGCAATGTACTCTTGTAATAAAGCGAAACCACCCATATTTTCAGGCCATCCAGCATACAAATCCCAAGATCTAAAGTAAACGTTTAATAATAAACGAAAAATACCATTATCATCAATAATTTTTGTGTCAATACATCTTAAACACGGCGATGTTCCACGTTCTGTTTCATTTTTGTATGGAACATCATAAGCTAGAGTACTTTCTGGATATCCTACCTGAATACAACAATGGTTATTACCAAATCCTTTCTTTTTATAATGATTAATACACCATTCTAGTTGATTTGGCACAATAACTTCTGTATTAGCAACATTACTTTTCGTATTTAAGTTTGGAATATTATATTCACCACCAACAATCCAAGTTGAATACTTATAATGTTCTTCATTTGTTAAATTAGAATCCATTAAATAATTAGCAAAATATTGATCTATCGCATCATCCGTAGTTGGTGCTGGACATCCTGGTGGAACTGACGGAGCTATTGGTAGTCTTAGTCCCACTTCATTGTATTCTATAGGTTTATATATCGTACCTGATACAAAATCAAATTCCAATCTAAAATTATTTTTAAAAGATCCTTCTGTAACCTTGAAAAATCTTCCGTACTTACACAACATTGTTAACAAACGGAACCATACCTCATCTATATTTCGTCCTTCAACAAATACTGACATACGTCGTAGAAAATCCTCCTTTTACCTAAAAAATATAGTGATACTCTGCTCTCATTACTGTCTTATTGGTATTTAATAATACCAATAAGACAGTGCTAAACTATTTGTAATGATTCGATAATCTTTTGAAGTTTTAACTGAAGTTAATCACTTAGGGTATGATAATTGACCTAGTTATTTTTTATCTCTTCTTATGCAGGACCACCATCTGTTATAGTCCAATTGTTAGGTGGTCCTGTTAATATATTCCTGGCTGCCTCTGCAGCACCACCAGGTGTATACTTACTGTTACCAGCATGAAAATTCACACCTGGTTTAACTGATTGT
>Ga0164318_10004818_pt1 | contig 13017 bp, 13 predicted proteins | sample GuaBasSedimGuay9_FD_113734 | JGI IMG/M metagenome (GOLD analysis project Ga0164318, IMG submission 113734) | Subseafloor sediment microbial communities from Guaymas Basin, Gulf of California, Mexico - Guay9, Core 4571-4, 0-3 cm | ecosystem: Environmental > Aquatic > Marine > Hydrothermal vents... | reverse complement strand
CTCTACGGATACGAAAATGGCATGGCTAAGGCTTCTGTCTCCGTAGCCTACAACCTTGCGTGGATTTTAGGCGTACCCGTGGTTAAACCAATAAACATTTTCGAAGAAAAACAAGGGCAGCGGAAAAGAATAAGCTTTCTTACTTCGGCTAGGGAAGCAATAATCAAAAACCCTCTGCTTAGGGCTCTATTCCAAAAGTTTACCCAGCACAACTTCGAGATTCTACATGTTAGAAAGGCGCCCTTCGACTTCGTAGCCGAGCTCTCGAAAGAGAGGCTCACAGTTCTAGGAGGAATCGCCTCGAGACGTGAAACAAATCTTTCTAAGCGCGTTGAGGAAATGGTGAGCATTAGCAGGATAGTTGACGCTCAGCCGATGCTTATAACAGATGACAAAACCGTTCTGGCCGAAAACAGCGCTGTGCCCATGTTTCATGAGGGGGAGTTTCTGAGACTAGACAACATAGAAGAAGTTATCGCCAGAATCTAGCCAAGCTTAAGCTGACGAGCCCGAGCTTCTTCTTTAAGCTTTTTAGCTGGCTTCCAAGATTTCCGAACAAAATCTGGATATTCTCCTGTTTTTTCTAAGCATTCCTTCAGAAACTGTATGGTTTTTGGGTCAGTGGGGTATCCGCATCCGACGTCTCCGTGTTTTTCCTTGAGCTTTTCTATTTCTTTATCTCTTTCTGCCTTTGCGATTATGGATGCGGCTGAGACGATTGGATAGGTTTTGTCAGCTTTATGTTCGGAAACAATGTGAACCGGGAAGGATAGACATTCAAGAATGTGTTGTTTGAAGCGTTCAGCCAAAACGTCAGAGGCGTCCACGTAGGCTACGTCGGGCTTAAGCTCTCCAATTACCCTCGCCATTGCACGGGCTTCCAGCCGGTTCAGCTTATGCAGCTTACGGTTAGACATAACGACTCCATCGATTTCCCGTGGAGAAAGCTTAACAACGCAGTATTTTAAAGCCATACGCTTTATTTCTTCAGCTAGCCTAGCTCTCCGGCTCGGCGAAAGAAGCTTCGAATCCCTAACCCCTAGCCTCACAAGCTCTTGTAAACGTTTCTCCTCGAATAAGACGCCCGCTATCACCAGCGGACCGATTACGGCTCCTCTTCCAGCGTCGTCTACTCCCGCAACCAACATCGAAAACCGTCTTCTCCAACGCATAGTGAGTTATGCACAAATTTAAGCTTTCAAAACTTTCAAAGCCTTCTCCACTACAACCTCGTGTAGCCGCTCTCGATTCCGTTCATTTACCTCGATAATTTCTGCTTCAGCGTTTTCCCGAACAGCTTGAATGAGCCTTCCTCTCGCCTTCCAATGTATGGTTCCAATTACGGGTTTTCCGCTTTCCAACGCTTTGAAAACTGCTTCCATAAAGCTCGGTGAATGCAGTTCCATAGGTCCTATTTCATCTATCACTATAAAATCCGCGTTTTCCACGGCTTCAGCTATGGAGCCAGCTCCAACTTCCTCTAGGTCTCTGAGGTTAACCCTGTATTTCCCCACCCTTGGTCCGGAAGGCTGGCTTACATGTGCCAGCCAACCCGTCGCCCCATTTTTGACGTTCACTATCTGGAAACCTACGCGTTTTCCTTTCTCCCTCTTTTCCCTGCTTATCATCCCTCCGGGGATATAGCCTTGTTTTTTCAGCTCCTCCACCGCTCGAAGCAGCACGGTGGTTTTTCCAACTCCGGGATGCCCGGTTAAGAAGATTAAGCGTTTCAACTCTTTTCAAAGGGAAGAAAGTTTAATACATGATTTAAAATAGTTTTGCAATGCATACGCCTCGTGTATGGTTGTTCCCCCGCGGGTTCCTCTCATGAGCAGCGAAAACATGGAAGATTTTGGGTTTCCAACCGAGCTTATACGCGAAGGAAGAGTAGAAATCGCTGTTCCGAAGCTTGAAGCCTTTGTTGCTTTGCCTTCTGACTACGCTCCGTCTAAAGCTCCAGTGTTTTATAACCCTGCAATGGAGCTGAACCGCGACATAGCCGTCTTAGCTCTTCAAGCCTACCAGAAAAGGCTCGGCGAAGAAATCTACGTCTGCGAGCCCCTAGCTGGATGCGGGCTTCGGGGAATACGGTTCGCAAAGGAAGTTGACAGCGTAAAGAAAGTCTTGTTAAACGACCTTAACCCAAAAGCCGCAAAGCTCGCAAATTTCAACGTGAAACTCAACCGCGTGTCCAAACGTGTTGTCGTCGAAAACGATGATGCCAACCTCATTTTAAGCACGCACGCAGCACCGAGAAAAAGATTCAGCTTTATCGATTTAGACCCTTTTGGCTCACCCGCTCCCTACATGGACTCCGCTGTCCGCGCTCTCCGCAACGGAGGAATGATAGCGCTCACAGCGACAGATTTGGCGCCTTTATGCGGGGTTCATCCGAAAGCTTGTATAAGAAAATATGGGGCGAGACCCCTACGCACCGAATACTGCCACGAGTTAGCCGTCCGAATTTTAGCTGCATCCCTCGCTAGGGCAGCCGCGAAACACGATGTTGGGGTCAAAATGGTCTTCGCCCACTCAACAGACCACTATATCCGAGTTTACGCCGTCTCGCAATATGGCGCAAGAAAAGCCGACGAAACCCTGCGAAACCTAGGTTACATCGTCCACTGTTTCAACTGTTTCCACAGAGAAACGGTAAACGGGTTTCCCCAAGCAGCGATTCCAAACAGATGTCCCGAGTGCGGCGGATCGGTAGAAACCGCTGGACCATTATGGACCGGTAAGCTGATTGACAAGCAATTTTGCGAATTGATGATTACGGAAGCATCTGAGAGAAGGTTTAAACAGCACAGACGCATCATGAAGCTTCTTTCAACAATCCGGGAAGAAGCTGAGTTGCCGCCTACTTATTATGTTATTGACAAGATGTGCGGCAAACTGAAGGCCCAGATTCCTCCAATCCAAAGAATTGTGGCTGCTTTGAAAAGCAGAGGCTTCAATGCTGGAAAAACTCATTTTAATCCGAGAGGGGTAAAGTCTGATGCTTCGGCGAAAACAGTGGTAGAAACTTTGAAGAACCTTTAGTTCGAAGGCTTTCTGAACAAGTTTTATTAACTCACGTGCTTTTACAATGTTACGTAGGCTTAGGTGTGTCTCATGGACAGACGTAAAATCGTCGCGGCTTTCCTCATGTTTGCTGTTCTCTGCCTGTTTCAGTCTTCCCTATCTAACGCTCAAGTAGAGCAGAGGGTTAACTTCTACGCTTGGACCGACAAGCCTTACTATTCACCTGGCGAAAAGGGCACATTGTTTCTCGTGGTTAGAAATGACCGAACTGACGTGGACTTGAAAATCGAAAGGATAGAAATTTACTACCCGTGGTTTTCCTTCACACAGAACGGGTGGGAAGGAAACAGCACGAAGGAACCGAATTTCATGATAAAGATTCGAGGTGAAAACCCGTATTTCGGCCATGACAACTTTGCTGTTCCGAGTGATGGAAGAGCTGTCTCAGGCGCAATCAAGGTTAAAATCTACGTGGATAAAACTCCGTTTCAGTATCCAGAGGCGCTAAACCAGTACTACGAAATTCCGGTGAACGTTGCGGCTAACCCGCAGTACACTCAAATAAAAGGCTTGGACAAAATTGAGACTCTTTTAACGATTCAAGCGATACTAACTATAGTTTGCACGGTCATAATTGCTTCAACGATCTTTCTCTCTGTGCGTCGCCCCCAAATAGTCTGGGAAAAAGAAGAATGAAGCCTTGCTGAACGCCCGGTTTTATTTAAGTAGAAATGTTCATTAACTAATGCATTGAATTGTATCTGGGAGGTGCAAAGCGCTCGGAAAAATACTGGTAACCTCTGCTTGGCCATACATTAATTATATGCCGCATTTAGGGACTTTGATAGGGTCTGTTCTCTCGGCTGACGTGGTTGCGCGGTATTACCGGCTTAAGGGAGAAGAAGTGCTTTACGTTACGGGCTCTGATGAGCATGGGACTCCCATAGAGGTGGAGGCTGTTCGACGTAATGTTCCGCCTAAGCAGTTGACAGACGAAAACCATGCTAAGGTAGCTGAGCTGTTCGATAAGTGGGCGATACAGTTCGACAACTATACGCGGACGGAAAGCCCAACGCATAAGGAGTTTGTTCGAAAACATCTGATGCAAATCTACGAAAACGGCTACATTTTCACCCGGGAAACCGAGATGACCTACTGCGAAAACTGCCAACGCTTTCTACCAGACCGATTCGTCGAAGGGAAATGCCCCTACTGCGGACACGAAGGAGCCCGAGGCGACCAATGCGACGCCTGCGGAAGACTCCTCGAACCGACAAAACTCATCGACCCCTACTGCGTAATATGCGGAAACAAGCCTACAATCAAGAAAACAAAACACTGGTATTTCGACCTTCCAAAGTTTTCAGACAAGCTTCTACGCTACATTGAAGAAAACAAGCAGCTTCCAGATAACGCGAGAAACTTCAGCTTAAACCTCATCAGGGAGGGACTTAAACCTCGAGCCTTAACCCGGGACACATCGTGGGGGATTCCAGCGCCGTTCCCAGGAGCCGAAGGAAAAACAATATATGTGTGGGTCGAGGCGGTTTTAGGCTATGTCTCCGCGACGATAGAGTATTTCAGAAAACACGGCGACGAGGAAGGTTGGAAAAGCTACTGGTTCGACAAAAACGCCAAAACCCTCTACTTTATAGGGAAGGACAATATTCCCTTCCACACAATAATTCTTCCAGCTTTGCTTTTAGCTACGCATAAAGGTTACAATTTACCTTGGAACGTTTCGACAACGGAATTCCTCCAGTTCCGGGAGGAAGCCTTTTCCAAAAGCCGCAGAATCGGAATATGGATAGACGAAGCCTTGGAGCTTTTCCCAGCGGATTACTGGCGCTACTACCTTTTAGCGACGAGACCTGAAACGAAAGACACAAACTTCACGTGGAGAAACTTCATAGAAAAAGTGAACGCTGACCTAAACGACAGCTTCGGCAACTTCGTACATCGAGCCTTAACATTCGTAAACAGAAACTTCGAAGACAGGGTGCCGAAACCAGCGCTCGAAAACAGCGACGAGGAAATCCTAGAAAAAACGAGAGAGAAAATCCGCCAAATAGACAACTTGATGGAAAAATGTAAAATCCAAGCAGCCGTGAACACGGTCATGGACATCAGCCGTCTCGGAAACCGCTTCTTAAACGAAAGGGAACCTTGGAACCAGATTAAAACAGACGTGCAGAAAGCAGCAAACACCACGTATGCGGCGGTTCAGATGGTAAAAGCCCTCGCGGTAGTCACTGCCCCATTCATGCCGTACACAGCCGAAAAAATATGGAAACTTCTAAACTTGCCTGGAAGCGTACACAAACAAAAATGGGAAGAAGCCGAGAAGCCGCTACCTCCAGGCCACAAAATAAACGAGGCTAAACCTCTCTTCAGCAAAATCACGTTAAACGAAGAAGAACTGGAAGCGAAGCTTGAAGAGATAAGGCGGCGAAAAGAGAGAAACACGCAATAAACCGAGCGGAAAAGGGGAAAGTTGCCTCTCAAAATCGACTTTCACGTGCACACCTACTATTCCTACGACTCCTTCATCGCTCCGTCAGAACTCGTAGAATACGCAAAAAAATGCGGGTTAGACGGAGTCGCAGTTACAGACCACGACAGAATAGACGGAGCATTAAAAATCGCCAAAAAATATTCTGGCAAAAACGGCTTGTTGATAATTCCCGGAGTAGAAATAACAAGCCGAAACGGACATATCCTCGCGTTGAACATTCAAAAACCCATTCCACCATGCTTAAGCGTCCAAGAAACCTTGGAACTAATCCACGCTCAGAACGGAATCGCCGTTGCAGCTCACCCCAACGCCATATACCATGGTCAGCTGGAAAAACGTATGCTCTCGCGGTTCGACGCAATCGAAGTGATAAACGCTTCCACATTTCCCTTCAAATTTGCGGCTTATATAAACCGAAAAATAGCTATAAGCTTCAACCTCGCCCAGCTAGCGGGAACAGACGCTCACTACGCGCCGGAAATAGGCTATGCCTACACTTTGGTCAACGCTGAACCCAACGTAGGCGACATTATGGAAGCCATAAGAAAACGCGAAACAGAAGCCTACGGAAAACCAATTCCAGTAAAGATAAGGCTGGAAAAGGTAATTCTAGACCTTAAAAGAAAAATAAGCAAGGGTTAGAGGGCTTATTCGAAGTTTTCAAGCTGGTAGAGGTTAAGCTCTATATCTAAGGGCTTCTCCGGCTCCGCGTACGGCTCAAGATTATAGAGCTGCGGCGCTATGACGTTGAAGCCGCTGAGCAGATACGGTGAATTCACGCCGGTCATGACCAACGTGACGCGTAGGGTTCCCGCCAGATTCGGGTTTACCCTTGCGCCCCAAATCACCAAGGCGTCCTCGTCCATCATTTCCGTCACTATCTCTCCTACACGGTTCGCCTCTTCAATGGTCATTTTGCTGTCGCCGGAAACGTGAATCAACGCTCCCGTCGCACCCGCATAGTCAACGTCTAACAACGGGTTTTTCAAGGCGTTTCTAACTGCTTCTTCGGCTCTGTTAGGCGCGTCTGACTCACCTACGCCTACTACGGCGACGCCTCCGCGTTTCACGATAGTTTTGAAGTCAGCGAAATCCAAGTTTATGAGGCTCGGCGCCGATATGGTTTCAACTATCCCCTTAATCATGTTCGCCAGAACTTGATCTGCCACTCTGAAAGCCTCGTTCACTGGAAGCTGGGGAACAAGCTGCATCAACTTGTTGTTGTCAATGACGACCACGGTGTCGCACTGTCTCCGCATCTCTGTTAACGCTGGAGCCGCAACCTCCATTCTTCCCTTCTCTATTCTGAAAGGCGTGGTCACAACGCCCACGGTTATAGCGCCTTTCCTCCGCGCTATCTCAGCAACCACAGGCGCCGCGCCAGTGCCTGTTCCTCCGCCCAGACCAGCCGTTATAAAGGCTATGTCCACGTCCGTCAGCAACTCCTCAATTCGCGCTCTAGATTCTTCTATGGCTTTTCTACCCAACGCCGGATTCCCGCCTACACCTAGCCCTCGGGTAAGCTTTTCGCCTATCAAGATTTTCTGATGAGCTCTGGAAGCGTTCAGGTGAAGTATGTCCGTGTTAATGGCTATGCATTCGGCGCCTGTAATTCCCATTTCCATAAGCCTTGTCACGGTGTTGTTGCCCGCCCCGCCTACGCCTAGAACCATCACCCGGCAGTAGCCCGGTGGGCGAACCCCTTTGTTCACGTTGTCGTGCCACGTGAACTGCAACGCTCTGTCAACTAGTTGCTTCTTTGACAATGCTCCGCCTCCGCCAAACCTCAGATTTTATCAAATCCCGAATCGCCACACGTATAGCTTCAGCACGATTAGGATAAAACCGCTCATTCACGAGCTGGTCCAACGCTTCAATATATGGCTCGGGTAAATACAAGGTTATCAACTTCATACCTGCTTCTCCCTCCCGGTGAACCATAACTAAATATGAGTAGAAAATATAGCGCTATATGTTAGGTTCCAAATATGCTTTAAACATGTTTGTTCTCTTCCTTTTAAGCTTTATCCACAGCCTCTATGCACTTCTATGTAAAATGTGCAGTTTGTGGGAATGTTTATGTTTCGGTTCGTAGTTAAACTTCACGATTCTATGGATAACGTACGCGTGTTCGTCAAAAGCTTCGGTTGTTCAGCTAATGTTTCAGACGGTGAATTTTTAGCCGGATGCTTGGCTGGGGCTGGCTTTCAGTTAGTAGACGACTTGAGGCTTGCGCACGTCGTGGTTTACAATACGTGCGGAGTAAAACAGCCCACGGAAGACCGGGTGATTCACGAGTTAAAAAAGGTTCCGAGGGACAAGAAGCTCATAATAGTTGGATGTTTACCTCTCATAAACCTTGAGCGGCTGCGCCGTGAAACCTTTTTTGACGCGGTTGCCGGTCCAGCGCTAGGCGAAGGAATTGTTGAACTCGTTCAAAGAGTGTTAGACGGCGAAAAAGTGTGCGCCCTAGATTCTGCGGCAGCTACTAAGCCATGTCTGCTTCTGCCTAAGAGGCGGGTTAATCCTGTGGTTGGAATAGTTCCGATAAGTTACGGTTGTTCCGGCGTCTGCGCTTACTGTTGTGTGCGTTTTGCTCGTGGTCGTTTACGAAGCTACGGTATTGACGAGATTGTGGAACGGGTTAAACTTGACCTCCGGGAAGGCGTGCGTGAGGTTTGGCTTACCGCGCAGGATACTGGCTGCTATGGTAGGGACATCGGGGTTTCTCTAGCGGACTTGCTGAACGCTGTTTGTAGGCTACCCGGCAGGTTCTACGTGAGAGTTGGAATGATGACCCCGAACTTCGCTCTAGAAATACTCGACGAACTGGTTGAAGCCTTCCAAAACGAACATGTTTTTAAGTTCCTTCATCTGCCCGTGCAGAGCGGCGACAACCAAGTTTTGAAACTTATGAACCGGAAATATACTGTTGAAGAATTCCAGCTTATCCTAAAACGGTTTAGAGAAAAAATTCCACACATAACTGTAGCGACCGATATTATTTGCGGTTTTCCCGGCGAAACAAAAGAAGCGTTTGAAAACAGTCTACGCTTAATTAGGCAAACGAAGCCGGACATCGTAAATGTTTCAAAGTTTTTCCCTAGACCCGGAACCGCGGCTTCCAGAATGAGGGAGCTTTTTGTTCCAGCTTCAGAAATCAAAAGCAGAAGCCGAAAGATAGCTGCACTCGCTAAGGAAACGGGTTTGTTAAACAATAACCGTTGGATTGGTTGGCGCGGCACGGTTCTAATCGATGAGGTGGGCAAAGCAGACTCGTGGATTGGGCGAAACTTTGCTTATAAGCCAGTAGTATTTCCGAACCGCGGTTCTAGCCTACTCGGCATGTTTGTAGAGGCAGAAATCGTGGACGCAGCGCCCACATTTTTGAGGGGGCGTATGCTTAATCGGACGTGACCCTTGCTTTTCGTGCTAAGAATTTGGTGCATAAAGCGAGAATTATCATGGCTACGGCGAACGCGGGTGCTTGTAAGCTTTGAACCAGCGTTTCTGCGTTTTCTAGCTCAGGGTTTAGCACGGCGCCCGTTCCAACGGTGTCTACTAACCCGTGCGTAAGTACGAGCGGAACAAGGTTTCCAGACTCTTGGTAGAAGTATCCAAAGACAAGCCCAAATATGAAGGTGGTAAAAACGTGAATAGTCATCTGGAATGGTTTGAAGGGTGAAACGTGCCATACGAAATGCCATAAGCCGAAGAGCGAAGCTTGGCTCCACAGCGCCTTCTTTCGGCTGTAAACCCTTGCTAGGCGAGTTTGCATTAAACCTCGGAACAAGCCTTCCTCGCTTACGCCGACGCAAAGAGTCATAAAAGGAAAAATGAACAAGTCCGGAAGCGGGTTATACCCGGTTAAAACGGTTTTTCCAGTAAAGATGTAAGCCAAGCCCCACCATGTTGCAAAAAGCGGAACAGCGAAAACCAGATAGTAGGCTAAACCTACGCCTAGCGACCGAGCGAAACGTTCTGTTCGAAAACCATACACATCCAAACTGTTCTTCTTGATTAAGACAGCTGTCAAAACAACGAGATAGACAACAGCGGTTTTCTCGTAAGACATCCCCAAAACGAGCACCATAGGAACCCGAACAGCCATCGCAGCCAAAAACAACCCTAAGACTTCCACCCAGACAAAACCCCCATCCACCTCCACAACAGATGAAAGCTCCCTACGCTGCTTATGCCGCTTATACCAGAAAAACAACGGAACCAACAACACAAGAGAAACAACCGCTGGCAAAACACTCAAATCCGAAACCTTCGCTATCTCAATAAAACCGCTGGAGAAAATCAAAAACGAAACAGCCACATACAGAATGGCAACTATGAGGGTTTCCTTTGCTTTTACGGCCGCTTCCCCCTTCAATTGGAAATGAACCAAGTCCCATAATGGTGGGCCGGGCCGGACTTGAACCGGCGACCTTCGCCGCGTCAGGGCGACGTCCTACCATGCTAGACGACCGGCCCTTCTTCGATTTCGGTAAATTTTATTGCATAGTCTACTTATTTGTGTTTCTAGACTTGCATCAAGAACGCTGGGAAGCTTCGGCCGAGAAATTTTGAATGCCAAAAGTTTTAAGAACCTACACTTCGAACATAAGGGCGTGGAGCGTGTGCTGTTTGGTTTACTGCACTGTTTGTGGAGAGAAAAACGATGACGACGCCAAAGTGTGCTCGAACTGTGGGGCGCCGTTGTATTCGCCGAAGCGAACCAGCTCGCGTAACGATAACTGTTTTGGGCCTCGTGAAGAGTGGGAAGAAGAATGCTTCGGGGTGCCTCACGGCAACATTATTGTAGGCGCATTTTTCGGAGCTTTGCTCATACTCATCGGAATTTTCTGGCTTCTATCGCTTTACTATGAATGGATAAGCGTCGAGAAGTTATGGGCTTCCATAGGACCGCTGTTCGTAATTCTGTTGGGTTTGCTCATCGTTATAGGTGTGCTTTACCAATTAAGCCGAAGATAACCCTTTCTTATCTGGCGGTTGCGCATTTAAAGCCGCAGCTTTCGCAGATTTCCATGTGCCTAAGCTTCGAGTAGACAATCCGAGTGTAAAGCCAAAAAACAATATAGCCTAAAACAAACATGTTCAAAAGAAAGCTTCTAGCAGCCATGTCCGCAGCTGCCAACACGAGAAAAGAGGAAAAAACAAAGAAAGCGTTCAGCGAAAAACGTAGAACTCTATTTTTCAACTCAAAAAACAAGTATTGCACCAGAATAAAAGCTACGCCGCCGAAGCCTAAAACGAGAAAGGGTAAAGCCGCGTTTTCTAGGCTCCATCCGAAAAAGAAGTAGGCAGCTGCCGCTGGAAGAGTAGCTGACGCCCCGGAAAAAAGCCCCATGCAAGCTACGCAGAAGGTTTTTGAACCCATCTGAAACTCGTGGTGAGCAAATCCTTCGCATGAGGGATGATGCCCATGAGCGAGTTTCACTCCCAAAACATTAGAAGTTCTCTGGAAACCCCGTTCTTCGGCTGTTTCGCTGTTTTGCTTAGGCAACGTGTTTTCAACATGCTTTACTATAGATAGACTTTCGGAACATTTTGACGGAAAGAACACGGCGACCATTCCTAATACGCAGAGGGCTGAGAACAAGGCGCCGGTCAAGGGCTTTCTCAAAGCGAACACGTGCTGGCTGGCTGGCGGAAAAACTGTGAAAATCCCTGTTAGGAGCAATCCGAAAAAGGAAGCAAAGGCTAGAAACGCGGCGTAGAGCCGTTTCCGCAGTTTTTCTTTTTTCATTTTTGTTTTTTTCTCCAAGATAGGGCTTTTCGGAATCCTTGGAGAACAGCTTGGCTTGCCAGATACCTGTATGTTTTTCTTTTCAGCTTGTTTTTTGAGAAAAGTCCTTTTAGTCTTCTCGGCAGCGAGCCGTAGAAGCTTCGGTAACACTTGTAAAGTTCTTCTTGCACTTCTTCTCGGGACAGGTGTTCTGTGGGCATTACCGCGTGAACCATATCATAGTTTGCCCAGTTGAAGTCTTCTATCCACCCGTTTTTTAACGCTTCCTTGTAGAGGATTGTTCCGGGGAACGGTGTTAGAATCATGAATATGGCTAGGTCGGGGTCTAAATCGTTTACAAACGTGCGTAGCTGGCTAATTGACTTGTGGGAGTCGCTGCGTTCACCTATTATTAGCGTGGTTTGGGCGAATATGTCGTTTTGTTTGAGAAGTTTCACGGCTTTTCTCGCGTCTTCAGGGGTTATTCCCTTCTTGAACGCCTCGAGGGCGCGTTTGTTAGGTGATTCCACGCCTAAAAGTATCCAGTAGTTGCCTGCTTTCCGAAGTTTAGGCAAAAGCTTGCTGTTTTTCGCTACGTCGTCGCATCGTGCCTGCATAAACCACATAATACGTTCGCCTAAATCTCGCCTTATTATCTCGTCGCATAATTCTTCTGCAAGTTTTCCCAAGCCGAAGTTGTCATCGGTGAGCCAGAAAAACTCCATTCCATACTCGTTGAACAGAAACTCTATTTCATCAGCGATTCTTTTCGCCGTTTTTCTCCGCCATTCTCCTCTCCAGTGTATCCATTGGCTGCAGAAAACGCATCTGTGAGGGCATCCCCGTGAACCTTCGATTATGGCGTATCTTTTCGAACCAGCCATCATTCGGAAATGGTATCTGCGGGCCAAGTGTTCTACGAGGTGATAAGCTGGAAAGGGAAGGCTGTCCAAATCCTTTATGAAAGCGCGGTCATCGTTGCGGTAAATCTTCCCCTTATGCCGGAAGGATATTCCCGCCACTTCGGAGAAGGGCTTTCCGTTCCTAAACGCTTTAACGAGCTCGGCGAACGTGACTTCTCCCTCCCCGCGTACAATAACGTCGATTTCCGGATACTCCCGTAGGCTTTCTTCAGCCAAAGCTGTAAAATGCTGTCCACCAGTAACCGTTAGAATGTTAGGGTTCACCTTTTTCGCCGTTTCAAGCGTTCTAACCGCTGTGTAAGCGTTGCACGTTGCGAAGCCGCTTGAAGCAACAACATCCGGTTCAAGCTCTGCAATACGCTTTTCTAATCCTTGCCAATCCACCCTCTCGGCTTGACAGTCCAAAACCGTTACCTCCACATCTTCCACATGCTTCTCCAAGTAGGCGCCGAGCTCCAAAAGCCCAAAAGGAGGAGGCAAATACTCGCCCATAACAAACCACACCTCTTTAGGCGGTTCAACAAGCAAAACTCTCATACAATCCCCCTTCTATCCTAACCATTAGAGTCCAACTTTATTTATTAACGTAACCGCATAAACATAGGAAAAGTTAAAAGAAAAGGCTTATAGGATATTTCCAGCTGGTATTTCACTTGGGCGGGTAGATCAGCCTGGAATGATCGCGGCGTTGGCATCGCCGAGGTCGCGGGTTCAAATCCCGCCCCGTCCACCATGCTTTTTCAGAAACAGCATTTCTACCATTTGTTTCGGTTTTAATGCTGAAAAGTGCAGGCCGTTTGTGTTAAAGTGTTTCGTCT
>Ga0164318_10004817_pt1 | contig 13018 bp, 19 predicted proteins | sample GuaBasSedimGuay9_FD_113734 | JGI IMG/M metagenome (GOLD analysis project Ga0164318, IMG submission 113734) | Subseafloor sediment microbial communities from Guaymas Basin, Gulf of California, Mexico - Guay9, Core 4571-4, 0-3 cm | ecosystem: Environmental > Aquatic > Marine > Hydrothermal vents... | reverse complement strand
TTGGCGTAGGAAAAAGGCTGCTCAGTATGGTTCTGGTTTTGATAGGATTATTTCTGGGTTGGCTAAACAAAAGGGTTTGTCTAAGAAGGCGTTTGTTGAGTCTTTGGTTTAAACCAGATGTATTTCTACTATGTCTCCGTCTTCTAGTTCTTTGTCTAGTTTTCTGAAATCCTGGCCTGGAAATTTTGCGCTTTTTCCCCATACTCTTGCATATTTGAATTTTTTTACAAAGTCTCTGTGTATGTGTTCGCATACTGTTTTCAGTGTTACTGGTTTTTTTAGCACCATTGGTTCTTCTAGGTCTGGTTTTTTGTTTATTTCTTTTAGGTATATTCTTGCAAAATTTAGTGTTTCAAATATTTTTTCTTTTAGTTCTTTGATTCCCTTTCCTGTTTCTGCGCTGATGAATGCTGCTTCTTTGAATTCTTTTTTTAGTTTTTCTAGTGTTTTTGTGTCTATGAGGTCTGTTTTGGTTATTACGACTATTGCTGGTATGTATTTTCTGTTGTTCTCTATGACATCTATGAACTGGTCTATGTTGACTGTTTCTCTTAAGACTACGTCAGCGTTTGCTATTTTATAGTTTTTCAGTATTTCTATAAAAGTTTCTTTTGACAGTTTTTGTTTGGTTATGGAGCTTATTGATATTCCTCCTTTTTCTTTTTTTGTTATTTTTATGTTTGGTTTTTTTTGGTTTATTCTTATGTTTGAGTCGTATATTTCTTTTAGTAGTGCTTTGTAGTGTTCTGGGTGTTGTGCGTCTATTGTGATTAGTATGAGGTCTGCGTTTCTTCCCATTGCCAGTACTTCTTTTCCTCTTCCTTTGCCTGCTGCTGCTCCGCTTATTATTCCTGGTACATCTAGTATTTGTATTTTTGCTTGGTTGTAGTGCATTACTCCTGGTATTACTTTGAGTGTTGTGAATTCATATGCTCCTGTTTTGCTTTTTGCTCCTGTCAGTGCATTTAGTAGTGTTGATTTTCCTACGCTTGGAAATCCCATCATTATTACTGTTGCGTCTCCGCTTTTTTTTACAAAGAATCCTTCTCCTTTGCCTTTTTTTGCTTTTCTTTCTTCTTGTTTTCTTTTTAGTTGTGCTATTCGGCTTTTCATTAAGCCGAACCATTTTTCTGTTGCTTTGTTGTATCTTGCTTTTGCTAGTTGTTTTTCTATTTCTTTTATTTTTTCTGCTTCTTTTGACATGTGTTTTTGTCATGAAAAGTTTTTTAAAAGCTTTTTGGCTTTTTGTTTTTTGATGGCTTTTATTGAGGTTTTGTCTGGTTTGCTTGAGCGTTCTGTTTCTGTTGTTGTTACTTTGTTTTTTGGTTTGCTTGTTGCTAAGATTATTAGTAGGATTATTAGGCATGTTTGGTCTGAGGCTGAGTTGAATTTGCTTTTGAAAAAAGCAGGTCTTCAGCCTTTTAGTGTTGTTTTCAGTAAGTGGATTGAATATATTGTTTATGCTGTTACGTTTCTTGTTATTTTGAATATTTTGGATTTGACTTGGCTTTTTGTTTTCTTCCTTGTTGTCATGCTCATTATAGGTCTTGTTCTGCCTTTGCTTCTTGCTTTGAGGGATTTTGTTCCTAATTTTTTGGTTGGTTTGTTCATTAAAAAGAAACTTAGGAAACAGTTAGGTAAGAAGATTAAGATAGGTGTTGTTTCTGGTGTTTTAAAAGAGGTTCGTTCTTCTTTTTGTGTTGTTCTTGATAAAGAGCCGCATTTTGTTCCTTATGTGTATGTTTTGCAGAATAAGTGATTTAGACTATTTCTAGTATGCTTGCTACGTTGAATAATTGGCTTCTTGTGTATGGTTCTACGTTTATGTCTTCTGTTAGTTTTTCTAGTTCGCTTAGTGCTTTGCTTATTCTTAGGGATGTTTCTTCTTGTGCATTTAGCAGTTTTACTATTTCTGCTATTTTTGTTTTGATGTTTTTTGGTATGCCTGTGTCTGTTCCTACTTCTTGTAATAGTTCTACTGCTTGTTGTATTGGGCTCATTTTGCTTTTAGTACTTCTTCTTGTATTTTTTTTGCTTTTTCTTTTATTTGGTTTTCTTGTTTTTCTATTGTTTTGAGTTTTAATTCAGCTAGTTCTTTTTTTTCTTCCAGTTCTTTTTTGAGTTTTTCTTTTTCTGTTTTAATCATTATGTTGCCTATTATTTTGTAGGCTGTTTTTGTTGTTTCTATTTCATTTAATGCTGATTCTATTTCAAATAATTGTGTTTGTACTTGCTGTTTTTGCACGCTTACTGCTTGCAGGTTTTGTTCTATTAACTGCAGTCTTTGTATTTTTTCTTGTGTTTCTTTTGACATGTTCATATAGCTTTTACCTTTGTTATTTTTGATCTTGATTTGTATAGAATTTTGCTTCCGCAGTATGGGCATCTTACTCTTTTGCCCATGAGGTCTTCGCTGATTTTTTTTCCGCACATAAAGCAAGTATATTTTACCATTTTCTTTTTTTATATTTCTTCTATTTTTTTTATTTTTTCTTCAGGGAATTCTGCGCTTAGTTCAATGGCTTTTTCTATTAGTGTTGTTTTCTTTCCTACTGTGTATGCTTTTGCTGTAAATTTTTTATTGCATTTTTTACAGTGCCAGATTCCGACTGCTATTTTTTTTATTCCTCCTGTTTTTGAGCAGTAAGGGCATTTGTGTTTTTTGTTTTGTTCTCTTTCTATTTTTGCTCTTTTGTGTTTTACTGTTCTTCCGTATCTTACTCCGAATCGCTTTACAGGTCCCAGCCCTTTTGTTGTTGCCATTGTATTTTTGAAAAAGATGTGTGCTATTTAAAAAGCTTGCGGTGGAGTTGGGTGAAGCCGCATATTCAGTTTGATTCGCATTTGTTTTTTTTTTGATTAATCTTCATAGCAACATTTATAAGTTTATTATTTAGTCTTTTTTTTATGTCGTCTTTAACTGAAAGTGAAAGGTTTCATTTGAAGAAGTTTGTTAAGGAGTTGAGTAGTTATAGTGCTAGGCATACTGAGTTTGTTTCTGTTTATGTTCCTCAGGGTTATGATTTGAATAAGATTATTAATCATTTGTTTCAGGAGCAGGGTACTGCTTCTAATATTAAAAGTTCTACTACTAGAGAGAATGTTATTGATGCTCTTGAGCGTATGATTCAGCATTTGAGGTTGTTTAAGAAGACGCCTCCTAATGGTCTTGCTGTTTTTGCTGGTAATATTGCTTCTAAAGAAGGAGGTCATGATGTCCGTGTTTGGAGTGTTGAGCCTCCGATTCCTGTTAAGACCCGGCTTTACCGTTGTGAGAAGAAATTTCAGTTGGATATTCTTGAGTCTATGCTTGAGTCTAAGGAGGTTTATGGTCTTGTTGTTGTTGATGCCAGGGATTCTATTTTGGCTTTGTTAAAGGGCAAGACCATTGTTCCTCTTGTTAAAAAGCACTCTCATATTCCTGGTAAGATGAAGGCTGGTGGACAATCAAGTGTTCGTTTTGCTAGAAATCGTGAGATTGCTATTAAGGATCATATTAAGAAGACTGCTGAGCTTTTGAAAGAGCAATTTCTTAACTTGCCGGGTCTTAAGGGTATTATTGTTGGTGGTCCTGGTCCTGTTAAGTATGAGCTTGTTGAGGGTGGCTTTATTACCGGTGATGTTAAGAAGAAGATTATTGCTGTTAAGGATTTGAGTTATACTGAGGAAGCAGGTCTTTCTGAGTTGCTTGATAAGTCTCAGGATGTTTTGGCTAATGAAGCTGTTGCTGCTGAGAAAAAGATTGTTGGTAAGTTTTTGGAGATGTTGGCTACTAAGCCTGATTTTGTTGTTTATGGTGAAAAGAATGTGCGTAATGCTCTTGAGTTGGGCGCTGTTGATGATTTGCTTTTGTCTGAGGCTTTAGAAGAGTCTAAGTTAGATGAGTTTGAGGCTGTTGCTAAGAGTTTTAATTCTACGGTTCATATTATTTCTACTGAGACTCGTGAGGGTGTTCAGTTAAGGGATCTTGGTATGGTTGGTGCTATTTTAAGGTATAAGTTAGAATGAGATTTGCTGATGAGGCTTTTTTAGAGTTGTTTCCTGAGAAGAAGCTTCCTTTTATTAGTGTTGAGTACAGTGGTCGTTTTAATTCTTTTAATGCTAATGTTGTTAAAAAAAATAATTCTTTGTTTTTCAAGCTTAGTAAGAATTGGCGTTCTGTTTCTTCTGAGATTAAAAAGGGTCTTGTTCAGGAGTTGTTGACTAAACTGTTTAAGGTTAAAAAGCGTACTTTGAATATGGATTTGTATGATTCTTTTATTAAGAAATTGTCTGATTTTTCTGTGCCTTCCAGATCTCATCCTGTTTTGGAGGAGAGTTTTAATAGGGTTAATTTGGCTTGTTTTAGTAATTCTCTTTCTAGGCCTAATCTTAAGCTCGGCAGGGGTGTTAATCGTCTTGGTTTTTATGATTATGCTTCTGATACTATTAGCATCAGTAGAATTCTTTTGGATTATCCTGATTTGTTGGATTATGTTATGTTTCATGAGCTTTTGCATAAGGTTCATAAGTTTAGGGTTTCTGGTTCTAGGCACATTCATCATTCTAAGGAGTTTAGGGATGCTGAGAAGTCTTATCCTAATGCAGCCCTCCTTGAGAAAAAGCTTGGTAAGTTGGTTTCTGAGAGTAAGCGTAAAAGACCTTTCTCATTATTTTAACTCACTAAAAGGTAGTTAAAAAACAAAAGTTTTAAATATGGGTGGTTACTTTTTTAAATAAGTCCTTTTTTTATTCAATAAAATGGTTAAGATACTTGCTGCAGGAGATTTTCATGGAGATATAAGTAGGGCTGACTTTCTTGCTAAAAAGGCTATTGATGAAAATGTTGATTTGATTATTCTTAATGGTGATATTGTTGAGGAGGATAAGATTGAGGGTATTATTGGTAAGTTTAAGGCTACTGGTAAAAAGATTCTTCTTGTTCCTGGTAATCATGATTTTATTGCTACTGAGGTTTTAGCTCAGAAGTATGATGTTACTAACTTGCATGGTAAGGCCCTTAAGGTTGGTGATGTTGGTTTTATTGGTTGTGGTGGTGCTAATATTGGTCTGAACATGCTTCATGAGGATGAGATTTATGATTTGATTAAGCAGGCTAGTAAGTATAATAAAGATGTTAAAAGGACTGTTTTTATTACTCATGTTCATCCTGCTGATACTAAGATGGCGTCTTTTTCTGATTTTGTTCCTGGCAGTACTGGTTTGAAAAACGCGATTTCTGCTTTTAAGCCTGATTTGGTTCTTTGCGGTCATGTTCATGAGGCTGAAGGTATTGAAGAAAAAGTGGATAATACTTTGGTTGTTAATGTTGGCAAGTCTGGCAAAATTATTGATTTGTAATTTTTTTGGTTTTTTCTCTTTTTAGTTCTTCTTTTCTTTCTTTTCTTAGTTTGTTCATGAATTTAAACACTTGCAGCATTTCTTTGATTAATAAAATAAGTCCGTTTTTTTTGTTTTTTTTTACTTTTGAAACATGTTTTACTCCTTTCATCACTCTTTTGTGTATTGGTATGTTGTTTCTTTTGCAATAATCGTTTAATACTGCTTCCATTCCATATTCTTTCATTAGTTCATGTTTCATTGCTTTTTTGAAGACTTTGTATTTTATTGCTCTCTCTCCTGTTATTAAGGGCATGAGATGTTGTTGGATTTTATTCAACAGGAATGTTCTGTCTCTTAATCCTGCTGACATTGCATTTTCTCCTTTCTTTAATGGTTCTAGTATTTGGCTTATGTGTTCTTTTTTTAAGTTCAGTAAATCTGCGTCGCAAAAGAATAATATGTCGCTTTTTGTTTTTTTGACTGCTTTTTTTACTGCTTCGCTTTTGCCTATGTTTTTCTTCAAGTTTAATATTTTTATTTTTTTGCTTTTTATTTTTTTTTTTTCTTTCAGGCTGTTGTCTGTTGATCCATCATTCACGACAATTACTTCATTTAGTTCTTTGGATTTGTTCAATACTTTTAATACGTTCTTTACTGTTTTTTCTTCATTGTATACCGGCATTATTGCTGAGATTTTCATTTTTTTCTTGAGTGATATTTTATTATGGCTTAGCTTGCGATTGTGGCTCCTATTAGATTAAATACAAGATCCCATGCGTTGTTGTAGTAGTCTCCTACGCCTTTTGCTGCATTGAAGAATAAGACTGCTCCAAATTCAATTATTTCGTTTAGGCTTCCTACACCCAGGCTTATTAAAATTAGTATGAGAAAGAACAAAAATTTGTTTTGTTTGATTTTTTGATTAAAGAAAGAGAAGAAAACATTGTATATTATGAATGTTATGGTTATCATTCCTATTAGATGTACAAAGTTGTCATATCTTAATATGTTTTTTATTAGCCAGAGGTCATATAGTCTTGTTTTACCTCTATATACATTGCCTCCTAGCATGTGTAGCGCCCCAAGTAAAGTGAGTCCGCCTATTAAGATTGTTGGCAGGTATATTTTTTGTTGGAACAACATGATTAGATAGATTAATAGTATCATCAAAGAAGTGTAGTATAGAAATTCATAGTTTTTTTTAATCAAAGCATTTATTGTGAAGAATGTTGTATATCCTATTGTAAAATAAAGCATGAGTTTTAGTTTTGTTTCTTCGCGCATTTTTTTGAGTTTGTTTTGTTTTCTTTTTAAAATATTCTGCTCATCTGTATTTTTTTTATGTTTAATAAAAGAATATTTTTTGTAATCATCGGTTTATTTAATTCTAAACTTTGCTAGATTCAGGTATGATTTTATATCATCTTTTAGTTTCATCAAGTCTCTTTTTATGTCTTTTTCAAATCCGCTGATGAATGGTGTGTAGATGTATTTTTCCCATAGTGTTCTTATTACGTAAAATAGTGGTTTCATTTCCCATCTGTGCTCGTAGTCTGTTTCTAGTATTCCGTCAAATACTATTTTTATTTTTCCTTCTTGTAGTTTTGTTTTTCTTTTGTCTATTTCTACTGTTACGTCTTTTACTTCGCTCATTTGTATTCTTATTTTTATTACGCTTTTTGCATAGTCTGTTAGTTTTTTGAATACTGGGTCTAGTACTAGTTCTATGTATTTTCCTTCTGGTTTTAGGCTTTCTGCGTGTATTTTTTCTACCACCCAGTATCCTTTGTCTGCTGCCCAGCTTTTTATTATCTCAAATAATTCTTTTGCATTGAATAATCCTTCATAGTTTAATCTTTCCTTTTCTATTACAATGTGTCTTTCTGCCATTATGTTACCTCCTGGCTTAAACTTTCTTGGACAAACTTTACCAATTGTCCTGCTTTTATCAGGCACATGTCATCCCAATAGTCTGCTATTTTGTATTTTATGATGTAGTTATGATAAAAGTCTTGAAGTCTTTGCAGGAATTTGTTTCCTCCAAATCTTTTTTGCCAGTCTAGAATTAGTACCGGGAATACTTCTATTATTATTCTTCCTTCGTTTGTTTTTATTTTTTCTCCGTCTTTTATTAGTTCCACTTCTCTTAGGTCATAGACCCATAATATTACTTCTATTTCAAACATTACATATCCTGTTACTTTTTTTTGGCCTTTCATTCTTATTTCGTATTCTGCTCCTGCTGGACTTGGTATTTTGTATTTGTAGTCTGTTATGTCAAAGTCTTCAAAGTCTTCTTCATTAAACCAGTTTGTTATTGTTTTTAGGACTTTTTCTAGATTAAAAAATCCTCTGTGTTTGATTATTATTGCAGGAAATTTTCTTTTTTTTTCTACCATTTTTTTAGTCTAGTGATTTTGTTGGCCAGAATTCTTGGAATTCTTTTTCTGGCAGTATTTTTTCTAATCTTAGGTATGTGTTTATTGCTTCTCTTAGTCTGTATGAATCATTTGATAATATTCTTTTGTGGTATTCTATTTTTTTCTTTAGTAATCTGTTTATCCAGATTTTTTTGAATGGTTTTAGTAATGGGTGTGTTTTGAAGTATCCTGAATAATCTACTATTAGTCCTGTGTTGACTCTTACTTCTGCTTCTCCTTTGTTCATTTTGTATTTTTGTCCTTTGATTATGATTTCTGTGTCTTTTATTCCTACTGTGTGGAATTCTATGTCAAATTCGTAATTGAAGAATATTGCTCCTTCTTCTGGTTTTTTTGTTAGTCTCCATCTTATCCAGTGGTCTTTTCCAAATGCTGCTTCTCTTTGTGAGTAGAATATTTCTGGGAAGTCTTGGTCGTTTCTTGTGCACCATCCTTCTTCAAATAGCCATTCGTGTACTAGCGTGTATAGTTGTTTCAGGTCAAAGACTTCTTTGTATTTTACATACCAGTTTGCTACTGTTATTCTGTCTTTTCCTATGTCTGTGTATCTGTGTCGTATTGGGAAGTGTTTTGCCATTGCTTTGTCCTCTTTTTTACAAAAATGCGTGCCTGTTTTTTTTAAGTTTTTTGTGATTTATAAACGTTTGGTAGAAAACTATAAATTTGGCTTGTCTTTTCTTGCTTTTATGCTTGTTGGAATTGTTGGTAAGGCTAATGTTGGCAAGTCTACTTTTTTTAAGTCTTTGACTCTTGCTGAGGTTCTTATTGCGAATTATCCTTTTGCTACTCTTAAGCCTAATCGTGGTGTTGGTTTTGTTAGGGTTGAGCGTGTTGATAAGGAGTTTGGTGTTGTTTCTAATCCTAGGTTTGGTTATTGTAGGGGTGATTTTCGTTTTGTTCCTGTTGAATTGTTGGATGTTGCTGGTCTTGTTCCTGGTGCTCATGAGGGTAAGGGTATGGGTAATCAGTTTCTTGATGATCTTAGGCAGGCTGATGTGCTTATTCATGTTGTTGATATGTCTGGTTCTACTAATGAGAAGGGTGAGCCTGTTTCTCCTGGTTCTTATGATCCTGTTTTTGATATTAAGTTTTTGGAGTTTGAGCTTGATATGTGGTTTTTGAGTATTGTTAAAAAGGGTTGGGATAAGTTTGCTCGTCAGGTTCAGCAGGATCAGGCTGATATTGCTAAGGCTCTTGGTAAGCAGTTGTCTGGCTTGAAGGTTGATGAGTTTTTGGTTGATGAGGTTGTTAAAAAGCTTAATCTTTCTGGGTCTCCTCTTGACTGGTCTGAGCAGGATCTTAATGATCTTGCTGTTGAGCTCAGAAAAAGAACAAAGCCTATTATTATTGCTGGTAATAAGTGTGATGTTCCTTCTGCTAAGGGGAATTTGGAGATTGTTAGGAAGAAGTTTCCTGATTATGTTGTTATTCCTTGCAGTGCTGAGTCAGAGCTTGCTCTTAGAGAGGCTGATCAAAAGCAGTTGATTGATTATGTTCCTGGTAGTTCTTCTTTTAATATCAGAGGCAGTCTTTCTGATAAGCAGAGGTCTGCTTTGGATTTTATTAAAAAACGCGTTCTTGATGTTTTTGGTTCTACTGGTGTTCAGGAGGTCCTTGATTCTGCTGTTTTTGATGTTTTGAGGTTTATTGCTGTTTTTCCTGGTGGTGTTAATAAGTTGGCTGATTCTCAGGGTCGTGTTTTGCCTGATTGTTTTTTGCTTCCTGAGGGTTCTACTGCTTTTGATTTTGCTGGCTATATTCATTCTGATTTTGCTAAGAATTTTTTGGGCGCGATTGATGTTCGGACTAAGAGAAAGATTGGCAGGGATGCTGTTCTTAAGCATCGTGATGTTATTGAGATTTTGACGTCTAAGTGATTATAATTGATTATATTTTTTCTGTGTCTATTATCAGGTTTTCATTTACGATTATGTATTGTACTGTTTTGTTTTTTCCTTGTTTTTTTGCTTGGTATAGTGCTTTGTCTGCTTCTTTTATGAGTTTGTTTCCTTGTATGTTGCTGTGCAGGCTTGTTGCTAGGCCTATGCTTATTGTTAGGGGGTTTTCTTCTTTTATTTTTTTTCTTAGTTGTTCTGCTGTTTCTTTGCTTGTGCTGGAGTCTGTTGGCATTATTATTAGAAATTCTTCTCCTCCGTATCTGTATGCTGTTCCTTTTTTTATTGTTTGTTTTGTTGTTTTTGCTATTTTTTGCAGTATTTTGTCGCCTTCTGGGTGTCCGTATGTGTCATTGTATTTTTTGAAGTCGTCTATGTCAAACATCATTACGCTTATTGGTTTTTTTTCTTTTTTTAGTTTGTTTAAAAGAGTTTCAAAGTTTTGTGTTAGATAATGTCTGTTGTACAGTTCTGTTAATGGGTCTATTATTGATGTTTCTTTTATTTTTTCATAGTCTGTTACCTGTTTTATTAGTTTTGTTAGTTCTTTGATTATTTCTGGTATGAATTCTGCGTTTTGTGGTTCTCTTTCTGTGTATAAGAAAAGGTATCCTGTTATTTCTTTTTCTGCAAGCAAAGGGTATGCTGTTGCTTTGTCTGGTAGGTGTTCTTTTTCTTTTATTTCTTTTAGCATGAAGTCTGTTTTTATTTTTGCTGTTATTGGTGTTTTTGTGTTTTGCATTTGTTTTCTTAGGATGTCTTCTATTTGTTTGTATGTTTTGTCTGTTTTTGAGCTGTAATATCTGTAGCTTGTGTTTTTTGTTGTTAGTAGTGCGTTGTTTAGTTTGAATTTTCTGACTATGAAGTTTGTTGCTTGTTGTATTAGTTTGTTTTGGTTTTGTGCTGGTAGTACTTCTTGAAAAAACTCTACTGTTAGCTTGTATTTTTTTAGTTCTTTGTCTTTTTCTGTTTCTTCCATGTTTTTTTAGAATTGGTTTTTTGCTTTAAATTTTTTGTTGTGTTGTGTTAGCTGATGTATACTGTTCTTCCGCTGCTTATTAGTATTATTGCGAATATTGTGAGGACTGTTAATACTAGTAGTATTGCGATTCCTGTTTTTTTTGCTATTTTTGTTTCTTTTTTCATTGTGTTAGCTTGAGTATTCTTTCTTTAAATATTTTTAGGTCTTGTTTTCTTATTCTTGCTCCTGCTGCTGGTTTGTGTCCTCCTGCGTGTGCGTTTTTCAGGCCTTTTACTGCTTTTTCTAGTATTTCGTTTACTGCTTTTTTTTGGTCGTTTCTCCTTGCGCTTATGCTTATTGTTCCGTTTTCTTTTCGTGCTATTATTATTGTTTTGTTTTTGTATTTCAGTCCTAGTATAGTGCTTATTGTGCTTCCTATTCTGTGTTTTGTTTTTATTAGGAAGAATCTTAGGTCTTTGTGTTTTTCTGCTTTTTGTTTGAATTCTTTTATGTTTTTTTCTATTTCTTTTTGTATTTTGTTGTGGTACTCTTTTAGTTCTGATTTTATTATGTCGTCTGGTTTTTTTGCGTTGTAGACTGTTTTTATGATTTTTTTTAGTGTTTTTGGATTATATGTGTATGTGTTGTTGATGATGGTTGCTGTTTGTCCTAGTTTTGTTTCAAAAAGATTTTTCTTCCATTTTATTTTGTGTTTTTTGAATATTTTTTTTATCCATTTTTTCCATGGTTCTGTTGCTACGTCTGCTATGCTTGCTGTTGCTGCCAGCCAGTCTGATTCTTTCATGTCTGTTATTTGTGAGCAGATGTCGTATGCTAGTTTGGCTGTGCAGTATTTTGATGGTGGGATTTTTGTGAACATTTGTGGTTTTATCATTGTTATTTTTTTGTTGTTGATTTTGTGGTATATTTTGTGGTGGTCTATTATTAGTATTTGTGCCCATTTTTCTAGTTTTTTCAGTATTTTTAAGTGCTGGTCTATGCTGAAGTCCAGAAAGATTATTTTGTTTATTCCTTTTTTCTTTAGCATCTTTATTGTTTCTTGTGTTATTGAGTATGTTTCTTTGTCAAATGGCATTGTTATTTCTGCCTTTTTATTTAGGAGTTTTTTTATGCATTTTAGTATCAATACTGTTGCGCATATTCCGTCTGGGTCTGTATCATGGATTATGCAAATTTTGTCTTTTTTTCCAATTCCTTGGATGTATTTTTTTGCTTTTTCTAGTATCATTGTTTTTTTGGCGCGTGAAGAAAAAGGGGTGTTTTTTACGCGCCATTTAAGGGGGGCTTTATTATGATAGAGCAGGTCTGTGAAGACCTGCTAAAAGGGTGTTGCGATTGCATATTGTTTTTTTATTGGAAAAGATTTATATATATTTAATGTGCTTATTGTATGTATAATACGTTTTAGAGGTGATGTTTTGTGATAATTAGGCGTTTGGTTAAGGCTGGTCAGGCAAGCCATACTGTTTCTTTGCCAAAGGATTGGATTGAGAGGAATAGGCTTAAGAAAGGTGATTTGGTTTATTTGTATGAGAAGGGTAATTCAGAGCTTGTTATTTCTCCTGAGAAAAAGTCTTCTGAGGATTTGCCTGCTAAGGAGATTACTATTAATGTTGATGGTAAAGAGCTTAGTACTGTTCAGAGGGAGGTTACTAGTGCTTATATCAATAATTTTAACACGATTATTCTTGTTGGTGATTCTTTGACTAAGCGTATTAAGGATTTTCGTAGTATTATTCATGATTTTGTTGCTTTAGAGGTTGCTGATCAGACCAGTAGAAGTCTTGTTGCTAAGGATTTGCTTAATCTTAAGGAGATTAGTATTGATAAGACTGTTAGGCGTATGGATATGCTTGTTCGTTCTATGGTGCAGGATTGTTTTGCTTCTATTGATGATCCTAATCTTTCTCAGAGTGTTGTTGTTCGTGATTATGAGGTTAATAGGGCTTATTTTTTGTTGTTGAGATTATTGAAGAGTGCTTTGAACAATAAGAGTATTGCTGATTTTTTTAGTTTGAATAATGATAGGATTTTGAGTTATTATTATCTTGTTGTAAATCTTGAGAATTTTGGTGATGCTGCTATTCAGCTTGTTGAGCTTCTTGTTAAGGAGAAAAAAAAGGATAAGTTAAAGAATGTTTTTGCTGATGTGGAGAAGGGTTATCTTGATGTTATGAAAGCTTATTTTACTAAGAATAAGGCTTTGGCTGATAGTGTTGCTTTGCAGAGGAAAGCTTTGATTGAGAGGATTTCTGGGCTTTCTCCAGGTACTTCTGAGGTTCTTAAGACTATGGTTACTTTGACTAATAATATTGCTAGGATTGTTATTGATGAGTCTTTAGAAGAAAAAAAATAATTTAGAAAGAGAAAAAAATTTT
>Ga0164318_10004816_pt1 | contig 13019 bp, 10 predicted proteins | sample GuaBasSedimGuay9_FD_113734 | JGI IMG/M metagenome (GOLD analysis project Ga0164318, IMG submission 113734) | Subseafloor sediment microbial communities from Guaymas Basin, Gulf of California, Mexico - Guay9, Core 4571-4, 0-3 cm | ecosystem: Environmental > Aquatic > Marine > Hydrothermal vents... | reverse complement strand
TCTCCAAAATAATCTTGGCGCAGTCTTGAAGATGGCTGTTAAAAGCCTGCTTCACCTTAGGCAGAAACTGCACCGAAACAAGGCCGGTAATTATAACAGCAAATATAGCCACATATTCCATTACTGACTGGCATTTTCTAAACATCTTCTTCCCTTTGCTATAATAGGTAAATCCAAAAAAACTACAGAATCTTATTTTTCCATCTCCCCCGAGAAGTCAACATTAATATACCATATTTACCGCGATAAATTCAATCTCAGAAAAAGAAATACTCAGAAAAGAAGAAACCGTTTTCACTTGATCATGATCATAGGGGTCAGGTCTCAAGATTTGAAGTTAGTCATTATTTCTTAGCTTTTGTTTAGCATTTCCTATCGCTTTTATCGTTTTATCAGTCATATACAAATATTACTATAAAATCCATTTAACCCAAATAATGCGGTTAGCATTATTTGCCCGTAGGGCCGACCCCATATTTTCCACTGGAAAATATGGAAAGGTCGGGGGTACCTAAGGGGAAAAGGCTGTGTACTCTTTAGTACAACCGCTGTTTAATGTAACTATTTAGGCTGCCGGACATTATGAGCATTTTGCGCTCTCAACAGCATTTTCCCGCTTAACCCAAATAATGCGGTTAGCATTATTTGCCTGCTTGTGCCCGTAAGGGTGCCTGTGCCCATTCGTGCCCGCAAGGGTATAGGATACAGCATTTTCCCGGTTAATATCAAATCTTGAGACCTGACCCCATTACTAAGAAATACCTTTTCATTCCTGAAGAAGCCATTCCTTCATTAAAAGAGGCAGATAAATTAGAAATCCTTGCTTTATGAGGAAAATCGGCGGGTAAATTCAGGACAATACGGACGGAATCCTTTGTCTCTTTAAAAAACCTGCCTTTAAGATGAATCAGTATATCCAGGAATTCATCGGGAAAAGGATATTCGGAAAAAGAAAAGCTGTAAAAAAGGTGCTTTTTGAGCAGCTCCGTAAAGAATTCAACATCCCTTTTTTCGCCGGCAAATTCGTTAAAATCCGGTAAAAATCGCCTAATATCTAACTTTTTATCGGAGAAACTGGCAGTTCGGACTGTTTCTAAAAACCGTGAAAAGCCCTTATTTAAATAGGGCCAGGATAAAAGGTAAGAAAAAAGTACTTTTTTTAAAGATGTTTCTTCCAAATTAGTAAGGAATCCAAAGAAAGGACGGCTTCTTTGCCGCTTTCTTAAAAGGACATTGTTTATTATAACGCCTTCTTCACCAATGAGTTCTGAGTATTTTGTCTTAATCCTATCAGCATAAACATCAGCATATAGATAAGGGAGGGAATACTGACAGGCTTTAGTCCTGTGCAGGATTTTGCCCTGGGAAAAGAAAGAAGCCTGAGGGATAAACCCGATAATAAACTTGAATTCCTTCAGAAGCTTGACTTCTATAGTATCTAAAAGCTCCTTTTTCTGTCCCCATACCTTTATACAGCTAACCCGCCAGGGAAAAGCTCTGAACAATCTTCTCATTGCCGGAGGGAACCCGCTGAAATAAGAAAACCCTTCTATCACCCAGAGATTCTTCCTCATACACCAATTAAGGTTCTCTCTTGCCCTTGATAGAGACAAGGAAAAAACCGAAGGGATATCTTCGGAAAAACTCCATACACTTTTTAACTGAGGGTCAAGAAAAACTGATGCTTTACCCTGATGAAAAACCATTTCTAAAGCTGATACCTGCTGAAGCCCTTTATTCAGAAAACTATTATCTCTGAAGAATACGCCGGATCTCTCTTTGCCCCCCTGCTTAAACCTCTTTATCTCTTTCAAAGATAAATTCTGCTTTAAGCCTAAAAGCTTAAATACAACATCATTCCTGAAAATATCCTCAGGTTCTTCTCTTAGGAAAGCGGCATATATACAAAGCTCATATAGAGAAAGAGCTTTTTTAAAGCTGAAAACGTCTTTGTAAACGCTAATATAATCAGAGATTATCCGCCCTATCCCTGAATCGTAAAATGCCTTCTTCACAAAAACCAATCCGGCATTATCTAACAGTTTTGACTTAAAAGGAATTATTTCTTCTTTTCTTCCCGGCCTTCTGCCTTTGCCTGAAGATACCAACAGGTGATTAACTGCTGATTTAGAAAAGCGTATTTTATATTTACTGTAGAGCAAAGCGGATAATTTTCTACAGCCCAATAAAGGGTTCTTCCCCGCCTCTTTTAAAATCACCTTCTTTATATCCGGAGTTATTTTAGATTTCCTCATCTGTTAATCCGCTATTTGCCATTTGGTCATCCGCCACTCCCGAGGTGTTTTTAACTTAAACTTCTTATCCCACCTCGGGAGTGTTTACGGGACTATTAGCTATTTGCCAAGAGCTATGAGCCATTTGCTATTTGCTATTTTTAGCTTAAACAAATTGTATAGGAAATTAAACAGTTTGGGAAGAAAAATTATTCGGGCTATTCTGTGGGAGTAAATATTTCCCGGGGAAGGTCCAGGCCTTTTGCCCTCATATCACTGTAGAAAGAAGGTATGTAACCGGTAGCGGAGAAATGCCCTTTAACCTTCCTGTCCTGATCCAATCCTGTCTGGCGGAAAGAAAAGATATCCTTCAAATCAATATGGGTTTCATCAAGCATCCCTACGACTTCGGTAATCTGGACGACTTTCCTTGACCCGTCAGATAAACGGGCGGTATGAACAATCAAATCCAGGGCCGAAGCTATCATTTCTCTGATTGCCCTGATTGGAAGCTCCACTCCTGACATCAAAATCATGCTGTCTAACCTGATTAAAACATCATGGGTAGAGTTGGCATGAAGAGTTGTCATTGACCCGTCATGACCGGTATTCATCGCCTGGAGCATATCAATTACTTCTCTGCCCCGGCACTCGCCGACTATAATCCTGTCTGGCCGCATACGCAGAGTGTTTCTGAATATGTCGCGGATAGTGATCTCTCCCCTGCCTTCTATATTAGGAGGCCTGGATTCAAGCCTGATCCAATGAGCCTGATTAAGTTTCAATTCCGCCGAATCTTCAATGGTAACTATCCTTTCTTCCTCAGAAATACAGGCTGAGAGGATATTTAAAAAGGTAGTCTTACCAGAACCTGTTCCTCCGGAGACAAGAATATTCTTTCGGGCTTCAACCGAAGCCTCAAGAAATTCAGACATAGCAGGAGTTAAACTCCCTAACTTATCAGTCAAATCTTTCATAATCAGCCGCTGTTTGGCAAATTTCCTTATAGTAAGAGTAGGACCGGTTAAAGACAAAGGATGAATAATAGCATTTACCCTTGACCCGTCAGGAAGGCGGGCATCAACATAAGGAGATGATTCATCAATCCTTCTTCCTAAAGGGGCCAATACCCTCTCAATAATTATCTTTACCTGTTCATTGCCGGTAAACTTCTTGCTGGTTAGTTCAATCCGGCCGTGTCTTTCAACATAGATCCGGTCTTTATTATTAACCATTATTTCTGTAATAACCGGGTCTTTTATCAAGTCTTCCAACGGCCCTAATGCCAAAGCTTCGTCTATAATCTCTTTTGTCAGCTTGCGCCTGACTTCAAAAGAAGAGATGAAACTGCCAGTTTCTTCCTCCAGGAGATTAGCCACTATTTTCTCGGCATCTGCCTTCAAATGCCGAAACTTCTTCTGGTCTAAAGTCAGGACTTCTACCGGCAGGCGTTTTAATTCCATTTTTTCAATAAGGCGCTTATGGATACGCTTTTTTACCGCGATAATAAGATCCTCTTCTGTCTCTAAATCAACCTTCTCAGGCTTCTCAACCAACCCTAACTTAGTCCATAAATCAGGCTCGTCTGTAACCGATTTATCTTTGTTAACCCTTAATTCGGAAAGCTTTTTATGGGCTATATAAATATCTTCTTTATCTATCATGCCTGCCGCCATCTCATTTATAGCTATGCTCAATTTACTCTTGGGGCTGTCTTCTACAACAGGGGTTCCTTTATTTAAAGCTATTCCGGCGGCTCTGCCGTCAGAAGGTATTTGAGCAAAGATACCTCCGGGAAGCAGAATTTTCATCTCCTGCAGGCTTACTCCGCCTTTGCTTTCTGCCCGGTTGAGTATCAGCTTGACCATAGATAGAGGAAATCCTAAAGATTGGAAAGTATCTAATACCCATTGGGTCTGGTAAACAGATAAGATATCCGGGGTAACTACCAAAAATATTGAATTGGAATGGTCAAATATAGATATTGATATATCAGTCAAGTCTTTCCCCCCGTCTATAATTATGAAGTCATAATCAAAACTCTTTAACTTATTTAATATGCTTTCCACATACAGAGGCTTAAGGTGAGAAACTGTCTTTAAGGATAAAAGGGCGGGAATAAAAGATAAATTAGGATTAACCCTGCTGAAGAAAGAAGATATGATATCTTTGTTCTCTTTAACTTTATCCCACACCGAAACCAAATCTACCAAAGATTTCTTCGGTTCAAGGCCGGAAATCATTTTAGCCATATCCAAAGGCGCTTTCAAATCAAGGTCAATAAGCAGGACTTTCTTACCGCTTTTATATAGGCTTATCGCCGTATTTACAGCAAGAGTCGTCTTGCCTACACCGCCTTTATTACTGAAAAATGTAACTATTTTAGGAGCCATACAAAGGTAAGCTTAATTCAGTTTGTAAACTATCGGGATATCTATCCATATCTCCTTCTCATCTATTGATGAAGAGAAAGGGGGATATGGGCTTATATCTTTGGCTATTGTAATAGCCGCGTTATCAAAAATATTATAGCCGGAAGACTCAGCGACCCTTACAGTTAAAAGCCTGCCGTCAGAAGCTATATGCAGGCTGAGTTTCAACTTCCCCTGCCAACCGGCGATTTTCGCCGCAGACGGATACCTTAAAGCGCCGTCTATCTTAAGCTGGACCCTCTTGATATAATCAGTTAAAGGTAAAGGCACGCCTTCTTCTTTTTTTACCAGAGGCTTATAAGTAGAAGCTATTTGTTTCAATTCGGCTTTTTCCGGAGAATGCTTTATTATTTTAGGCACAAGGGATATCACCAATTCAGTCTGGTCATTCTGGTAATCTTTGGACCTGAATAATGCCCCCAAAATAGGGACACTGCTTAATCCGGGAACTTCTCTCAAATCATCCTTTGTTACCTTATCCTTAAGAAGCCCGGAAATAATCACTCCCTGCCCCTGCTTAAGCCGAAGCACCGTAGAAGCATTGCGGGTAGTAAAAGCTTTAATTGTTGTTCCGTCTGATCTTACATACTGGCCTTCGGTAGATAATTCTTTAACTTCGGTAGTCATAAATAACCTGATACCGTCATCTTTTTCTATAATAGGCTTTATATCTAATTTAATACCGTATTCTTTATATTCTACATTTTCGGCAACAGTAGCTCCGGTAGTTGAAGAAGTTACAGTAACCACAGGCACTTCCCCTCCTACCAGGAAATTTGCCTCTTCGCCTGACAGGCACAACAGCTTAGGGCGGGCGAGAATTTTGCCTTTACCTTGATTCTTACTGGCATAAATTTTTAAATCCAGAGAATTTCTGGTCCAGTCGACTATACGAAAAAGATTGCTGAAGGTTCCCGTGGCCGCGGGAGTAGTAAGATCCGTTAAAGCTGTGGATGAAGTCCCCGCTGTTCCCGGCCAGCCAAAGCCCAAAGCATCAGCGAAGCTTTTGGTAAGCTCCATTACCTCAACATCTACTTCCACCAAGTCTCTCTCCGGCTTTACCCGGAGAAAATTCTCTATGCTTGAAGAATAACTTTGAACAGCTTTATTAACCTGGTCCAAATCATCTTTAGAGATCTCTCCGCCTAATATCACTTTGCTGTTTAGGATATCCTTGGTGATTTTAACCCCTTCTATCCCCAGCCTTTTATAAATCAGAGTTCTCAGCTTACCGGATAAAACATCCAAATCTTCAGTTAAAACAGTAACTTCAAAAATGTTTTTCTGCCCAGCGCCGTTTCGAATCTCAACCTGAGTAAATCCTTCTTTTTTACCCAAAAACCGGACCCTGTCGGGATAAATTTTAACTATATCAATTATTCCCGGTTTCCTGATAAAAATCTGTTTAGGATTAGAAACCCTGACTGTAAAGGTTTCTCCAGTAGTTATCTGATAATCATTGCCGGCAAAAGAAAGACTTAAAAAGAAAAAAACAGATAGAGAAAAAAATACTCTCTTTATCATTTACTAACCTCAACAGATTCTTTTTCTGTGCCTTTGTAAACTTCCACCGTTGGCGGAGGAGGCGGAGGACGCAGAGGACGCAAATGTTTTATGCCTAAAATCTTCTCCTGTAAATCTTTCATAGTAACCGGCTTATTAGATTCTTCAACGCCAATATCTACTTTCGGCCTCAAGAGTATTTTTATCTTGCCAATTTCCATCGCGTAAGTAAGGAGTGACCCCTGTTCGGGCGATAAAGCTAAAGTTATTGTCCCGCTGGACTTTCGCGATGACGAAGAAGAAGCGCTCATAGCTCTTCCTACCGCTAAAATTAGGACTTTATGGAACATTGGGACAACTAATTTTCCTCCCGCGTCAGAAAACATCCCAATAATATCCACCTTGTTTCCCGGAGATATCATCCCGTTTATAGAAGAAACTTTATCCACAGAAATAGTCATCGCTCTCTTGCCTGAAGGAATCTTGTCAGCTAAGCTGGTTAATTCTCTGGGAAAAGAAACCAACGAGGCCGTTATCTGCTGTCCTTTGTAAATAGTTGTTCGGCTTAACTTCCCAATCACCGCGTCAACATAAGTAAACGCGCCGGCTTCAATTTTAGACGGAGGGAACTTTTGAGTCGTTACCATATCAGGAGATATCGAACGGCCTTTCTTTATGACCTCCCTGGCTATAACAATATCTTTAGCCCCTTTTTCGACTAAAAGGCGTTTAAGAGACATTTCTCTATCCCGCATAAACGAGAAAATCATTGAAACAGCTATTATTCCTAAAACCAGCGCCGCTATAATATAAATAAACCTTCTATTCATCCTATCTCAATAAATCCTCGTTAATCACCACATTCGCTTTTGACTTAGCTGAATTAACTAACTCTTCAACTTTTTTGTTTACTTTATCAACCTTAAGAACGTTTCTTATATCCTCCTTAATATCCGATAGAGGCGTAACCCTTCCTTCTTTTTTATCTTCTACTTTGACAATGTAATATTTCCCGTCTTCACCCTTAAACACACTAGAAAGCTCTCCTTTATCCAAAGCGGAAATTATCTCCCAAAACTTTTTAGGTTTATCCTTGCTGTAAGAAATATACCCTAAATCTCCGCCCTTATAGGCCGATTTAGCCCTTGAATACTGCTTAGCTAAAGAACTGACAGATTCTCCCTGCAGAATCCTTATGTATAACCCGTTAGCAGTATTCTTGTCATTAACTACTATCTCCCTTGCTCTTATCTCAGCGGGTTTCTTAAAATAATCCTTGTTCTGGTCATAAAAATTCTCAATTTCCACATCAGTAATATCTATATCTTTTGTCGCATCGCTGATAACCTTCTGGGCCAAGAGAGTTTGCTTATACTGGCTTAAAGCATTTATTACGTCTTTTTCTTTATCTAACCCTCTATCTTCTGCCAATTCAGCTAATAAAACTGTCCGGACTAATTCTTGAAGAACCTTGCTTTTAAAATCGTAGTCGTTAATATCCACTTTCTGCTGTTTTGCCAAGGGGGCTAATGCCTCCAGCCTTTTATCAAAATCATCTAATCCAATCCTCCAGCTATCTACCTGAGCTAACAGCGGCCCGTTAATAGTTTTAATGTCAGAAGTCTTGGCCTCTTTTTTGGAAGGCAGAATGTTCCGGCAAGAAACAAATGAGAAAAGAAATACTATCCCTAAAGATACTCCTATAATCAATTTCTTCATAATACACCTCCTTGTTAAAATTTTATACGCTGAGAGGATAAAAATCAAGCTTTTTATTTATCCTTTTCTTTTTTCTTCTACAAAGATACTCTTGCCAAAAGTTTTGGCGAGGCTTTTTAACTCCGCGCCAATACCGGCAACTTCTCCCACATGTTTGAAAGAACGGTTTTTATTGTCCACTATTCCTATCGCGATGGAACCTATGGCAAACTGTTTTTCCTTTCCGCTCCTGTCCTTACCTGTAATAAACCCTCTGCCTCTGTCGTCTTTTTCATAAAACAAAGGAACCCTCTCATCAAAACGGGTTATAATCTCCCTGGCTATATCTTTAGCATAATCAGGCAAAGTAACCGCCACAAAGTCATCTCCTCCGATATGGCCCACAAAATCATCCTCCTTCCCTTTTTTGTGAACAGCTTCAATAATAATACGGGCTGTTTCTTTTATTACCCTGTCTCCTTTTTCAAACCCGTAATAATCATTATAAGCCTTAAATTGGTTTAAGTCTAAATACAGGACCGCAAACTTTTCCTTCCGGGAAATCCTTGCCTCAATCTCATTGATAATAGAAACATTCCCCGGCAGGCGGGTTAAAGGGTTCGCGTCCAGATCCCGGGCAGAACGTTTTAAGACCATCTTTACCCTGGCAGATACTTCTTTGGGATCAAAAGGTTTTATTATATAATCGTCTGCGCCTGCCTCTAACCCTTCCACTTTATCCTGTGTTTCGCTCTTACCGGTAAGCATTATTATAGGAAGATGCAGGTAAAGGGGGTCATTTCTAATTTCGCGGCATACTTCTATCCCGTTTTTCACCGGCATTTTATAGTCTAAGATGACTAAAGAAGGTCCCTCTTCCTTAATAAGGAACAACCCCTCTTCTCCGTCAGAAGCTTCAATAACTTCGTATTCCTCTTCCAGCATACTCTTGAGAATATCCCTGATAAAGAGTTCATCGTCAACTATAAGAATCTTTTCTTTTTTCATAAAATAAATTATCGGCCGCTAACGCGCTTCCGAGGAAATACCCGGAACAGGCAGTCATCAGTTACCAGTACCTCTTCGCTCTTTGCTCTTCGCTCTTTGCTCTTTGCTCTTCGCTCTTTGCTCTTCGCCATTCACTACTTGTGCCCTACCGGCAGAGTAAATATAAAATCCGCGCCTTCACCCAGCCTGCTTTTAACTTTTATGTTCCCCTTATGGGCATTGATTATATTTTTAGCCAAAGATAAGCCTAACCCTGTCCCTTTAACTCCTTTTTTAACAGCGGCATCTGTACGGTAAAATTCTTTAAACACATTATCCAAATCTTCTGTCCGTATACCTATACCTTCGTCTTTAATATGCACAACTGCTTTTTCTCCGGAAAGAGAAGCTGTTATTATAATCTTTTTCCCTTCAGGGGTAAACTTCACAGCGTTGCTTAACAGATTGGTAATAACACGTTCCATAAGTTTCCTGTCAATATCCAAAATGAGTTTGTCCGGAAGGCCGTAACGCAATTCAATCTTCTTCCCGCTTATCTGGGGATAAAGGTTCTCCCCTACCCGCTTAATAATTTCTGATAAATTGGATTTCTGAAAAGATATTTCTATCCTTCCTGATTCAATCCTGGATATATCTAAAAGGTCATTGATCATATTGACCAAACTGTCTGACTGCTGATCTATCCTTTCTAACCGCAGTTTTACATCTTCGGGCATTTTGCCAAATTTCTCCTGCATCAAGAGAGAGGCATATCCTTTTATAGAAGTCAAAGGCGTCCTAAATTCATGGGATACCGCCGAAACAAATTCACTTTTCAGGCGGCTGCTTTTCTCTACTTCTTTTAAAGCTTTCTCCAAATCCATAGTCCTTTCTTTTATCTTATCTTCCAAAGACTTTTTAGAACTATACAATTCTTCAAACAGGCGGATATTATCCACTGCCTGGGCAATATGGGCAGAAAGAATCTCAACAATTTCTCTTGTTCCTTCAAAGAATTCCGTCTTAATATACCGGGCTAAAAGGACAAACCCCAGTATCCCCTCTTTTCCCTGGACAAGACTCAGGACAAAAGATTTAACGCCTAATTTGCTTCGGATATAATCATGAAAATGCTCAAAGCCTTCCGCAGAGAATCCGTCACCAACAATTCTCCTATCCGATAGAAAAGAGAGGATATCTTTTTTATTAGATAACTCCTCAAATTGAAACAGGTCTTCCGGCTGCCTGAGGCCTACCGCGGCCTTAAGGACAACCCTATCCCCTTCCTTTATAAATACAGCTAAAAGGTCAAACCCCAAATCATTGACGATGTTTTCGTTTATTTTAGAGAAAATTTCCTCTCCTAAATAGCGGTTAAGTATTTCAGACAGCCGCTGAAGGGCAAAGAGGCTCTTGATTTTTCTGTCAAGTTCTTCCTGAATATGGCTCAGCTCCAAATCCGTCTTTACTATAAGCCGGGCCTGCTCATCCATGGTATTTAAACTTCCGGTCAAATCATTTATCTTAGCATCTTTGTTTTTAACCTCCTCCATTTTTCTTAAAAGGAACAGCGCCAAGAAAATAATCAGCCCGAAGAATATGAAGATAATTGCCGAAGATATATTTGTGCCGAATATCAATTTTAACGCCTGCATTTAGCCGCTCCCTACCCCCAATAAAGAATAACTGTGTTCAAATATTGAATGCCCTAATTCCAGTTTGTCTAAAGATTCCACCCCCGAAGAGTAAAAAGACACTCCCCCGACAAGAGGGATATCTCCTAAGACTTCCTTCGCCGAGACAAGCTGGCGGGGATAACCTCTGCCGAAGAATTTATAGCGAAAAAATGAATCAAACAACAAAGCAATTTTTGAAGCAGAGTTATTTTTTTTTAAATTCTCAGCGGACTCTTTAAGGGTATTGGCCAAAGCTTCTTTCGTTGATATCATCAGCTTCAACTCATCAGAAGGTATGTTCTTCAAAAATACCAGTCCGCCTTCCTCTGTAACGCTTAAAGGCATAGCAATGCTGTACCTCGAAGCGCCTTTGGTTTTAAACCCCAGGGGATACCTTCTGCTTACCCGCGCAAAGTAATTATCAGAAGAAACTGCTTTTTCTCCAAAATAATGGCGGTAAAAATCCACCGCCGGTTTATTATTTATTTCCTCAACAATATTGTTTTTAAATGAAGTGGCTTCCCATCCTTTGCCCAGGGGGCTGAACCCTGATTTTACATCCAAATAAATACGGACGTCATCAAACAAGACAATGCCCGCAGAAACATTTGAAAAGATGTTTTCATTGTAGACGATGAACGGATTTGATAACTCCCGGCAGGAGAAAACATTTAAAAAGGGGAAATTCCTGCCTAACCCCCTCTCTATCCCGGAAGAAAAACTTTTTACAGAATCATAACTGAGAGCGGAAAAGAAAAGGCAAAACGATTTACGCCTGTATTTAGTTCCTCTTAACAGCCGCAAAATAAAGCGCTCTGAATCCTCGGATTCCGCGGTAACAGGAGTTATTCCGGAAACTATCTCCATACCGGAAAAGGCAATCACGGTAAGCCCGTATTCATAAATACTTCTATCTACAATCAACAACGGGCAGTGATACCCGACAACAGTCTTGGGATTAAGAACCCGCTTGACTTCGTATGCCAGGTTTTTTACTTTTTCCCGCGAGGCAGTAAACAAAATTAGACAAAGTTCTATCTTAGAAAAAGACACCTTTGACCTGATCTGTATACTGGCCTCTTTAACAGCCGTTTCTATATTCCTGTTCCGGCTGAACCCAAAAGCCGCATCTATATTTGCTATGTCTGCCATTTTTACCAAAATACTCTAAAACAACCGGCCTGTCAATAACTGAACAGGCAATTTTGAAATCAGGCAATTTTGATATCAAGTATACGGGTTAAGTTAAAAGAGCGTTCTTCACCCTTCAAAAGGCAGCGTCCAACAAGAATATCGTTACCCTTCCACCTATCCATTTTTAAAGGAAAAACATCGTATTCAGCGACCTCATTTTTATATTGAGAGTAATACTTAATCCTTACTTTGAGCTTTGAAGATACAGCCTTCCTGATAAGTTTAATCCTGCTCGTATCGGCTTTATAATCCTCTTCCTTGTTTTTTCCAGAAGACGGGAATAACCCTTCTAAATCATATACGGATTTCTCCTCAAGAAAAGGCAGAAGTTCAATAAAAACCTGAGCCGCGGTATAAGCATCAGCATACCCCCTATGCGTATTCTCTGCCTGAACCCCTAAATAACCCGCGACAGATGAAAGGTTGAAACGAGATAAGTGAGGAATGAGCCTCCGGCATAAAGCCAAGATATCTACGAAAGGCAAAGATATTTTTCCCATACCGGCAGACTTAAGCTGGTAGTTAAAAAACCCTAAATCAAATTTGATATTGTAAGCTAAAAGACAACTGTCTTTTATAAAAGATAGGAACTTTGGAGCCGCATCTTCAAAACAGGGAGCTGATATGACATCTTTGGAAGTAATACCGTGAATACGCGTAACCTGAGAGGGAATATCTCTTTGAGGGTTAACCAGAGTTTCAAAAGAATCAGTTATTTCGGAATCCTTTATCCTGACTGCCCCGATTTCACAGATCCTGTCTCCCTTTTGAGGGTTCAATCCGGTAGTTTCAATATCAAAAACGACAAATTCCGCTTCTCTAATTAACATACTTCTAACGGCAAATGTATTGTTACGAGCCGGCGCGAGGCCGGCCCCCTGCTCAAAATCCTGATAATCCGCGGCCCAAAAAAAGACTATTTTACCCTGATTCCCGCAGGGACTTCTTTATCCGGAGATAAAAGGACAGGGCCTGACTCCGTAGAGGCGGCTAAAAGCATCCCCTGAGACTCTATCCCGCGAAGAGATTTAGGCTCTAAATTTACCAGGACAACTATACGCCTGCCTAAAAGCTCTTCCGGAGAATAAGTTTTTCTTATACCGGCAACCAACTGGATTTCCTTATCCCCCAAATCAACTTTAAGGACATAAAGCCTGTCAGCCGAAGGATGGATCTTCGCTTCTTTAATTATACCTGTCCTCAAATCCAATTTCGCGAATTCTTCAAAAGAAATGTTCATCTTATTCCCTCCCTTCCTGACCGTTAATCTTCCACCCTCTGTCTTAACCCAACAG
>Ga0164318_10004815_pt1 | contig 13020 bp, 12 predicted proteins | sample GuaBasSedimGuay9_FD_113734 | JGI IMG/M metagenome (GOLD analysis project Ga0164318, IMG submission 113734) | Subseafloor sediment microbial communities from Guaymas Basin, Gulf of California, Mexico - Guay9, Core 4571-4, 0-3 cm | ecosystem: Environmental > Aquatic > Marine > Hydrothermal vents... | reverse complement strand
GATCAAGTACTGAAATTAACCTGCCTTATATTATGCCGGTTGATGGAATTCCGAAACACCTTGTAAAAACTCTTTCAAGAGCTAAATTTGAACAATTAGCAGATCAATTAATTCAGGATGTTATTGCTCCTTGTAAAGCAGCAATGAAAGATTCAGGATTAAGCATTTCTGAAATTGATGAGGTACTTTTAGTAGGTGGTTCAACACGTATGCCGGCTATTCAGGCAAAAGTTAAGGCGTTTTTTGGTAAAGATGCTTCTAAAGGAGTTAATCCTGACGAGGTTGTTGCTGTTGGTGCTGCCATTCAGGGTGGTGTTTTAAGCGGTGATGTAACTGATGTTCTTTTATTAGATGTTACACCTCTTTCTCTTGGAATTGAGACTATGGGGCAGGTAATGACAAAATTAATTGAATCAAACACAACAATACCTACAAAGAAAACAGAGACGTTTACAACAGCAGTTGATAACCAGCCTTCAGTAGAAATACATGTTTTACAAGGTGAGAGACCAATGGCTAAGGATAATAAAACAATTGGTCGTTTCCATTTAGATAGCATTCCACCTTCACCAAGAGGAGTACCTCAGGTAGAAGTTACTTTTGATATTGATGCGAATGGTATTTTGAATGTTTCTGCTAAAGACAAAGGAACCGGAAAAGAACAGAGTATTAGAATTGAAGCTTCATCTGGTTTAAGTGATGCTGAAATCGAAAGAATGAAAAATGAGGCTAAAGAAAATGAGGAGAAAGATAAAGCGGAACGTGAGAAAATTGATAAATTAAATCAGGCAGACAGCTTAATTTTCCAAACGGAAAAGCAGTTGAAGGAATTTGGTGATAAATTGCCTGCGGATAAAAAAGGTCCGATTGAAGCAGCTTTAAGCAAGCTGAAAGATGCGCATAAAGCACAGGATATAGCAGGTATTGATGCTGCTACTGAGGAATTAAATACTGTTTTTCAAGCTGCTTCACAAGAAATGTATAATGCACAAGCAGAGCAACAACAAGCACAAAACCCAGAAGGTGGTTCGCAAGAACAAGGTGGAAATACCGGTGAGGATGATGTTACTGATGTTGATTTTGAAGAGGTAAAATAAAATATTTAGAAAATTAAATAAATCGAAAAAGACTATCTCGTGAGATGGTCTTTTTTTTTGAACTAATTCTTATGGGATTATTTTAGATACATTTAGCTTAATAAAGCAAAATGTTTATCTGGATGGCAAATAAAAATAGAAACTAAGTATTTTTATTTTCTGCGCACTCTTCACAAAGTCCGTAAAAATATAAGGAATGATAACTTACCTGAAATTTGATTAAATCAGCTGCAGTAGTTTGGATTTCATGTATACGGGGGTCACAAAACTCAATTACTTTACCACATTCAGTACAGATTAAATGATCATGCTGACGACACTCATGTGCTTTTTCAAATTGAGCTATATTTTTACCAAATTGATGTTTAATTACCAGGTTACAGTCTAACAATAGTTCAATCGTATTATACAATGTTGCTCTGCTTACTCTGTAATTCTTATTTTTCATAAAAAGATACAGCGTTTCAATATCGAAATGTCCGTCACGAGAGTAAATTTCATCAAGTATTGCATACCTTTCAGGAGTTTTTCGATGTCCCATTTTTTCAAGATACTCAGTAAATATTTGCTTTACAGTATCCTTGGTATCAGTGCAAATCATAATTTAGACTAATTAAAAATAAAGTCAAAACTATAAAATTTATAGCAAAGTACAATACTTATTTAGAATTATTCTAAAGAAACTTTTTAACAAATATTTTATAAGTTCTGCTAATTAGAATAAAATTAGATTGAATTGAATATTATTCTACCACATTTCAATTCTCATCACTCATTAAAACAAGCGTAGAAAAATAAAAAGTCTACAGGTAGATTTCAGATTATAAGACTATTTTACAGCAATGGTTTCAATTTCTACCAAAACACTTAAAGGCAGTTCTTTTACAGCAAATGCTGCTCTTGCAGGTGGATTCACAGAATAGTACTTTCCGTAAACATCATTCATTGCAGCAAAATTTGTCATATCAGAAAGTAAACAGGTAGATTTAACAACATCCTCAAAGCTAAAACCCGCCTCTTTTAGAATGGCCTCAATGTTCTTCATAACCTGTTCCGTTTGAATAGTTATTTCAGCTTCAACTAATTTTCCTGTGGATGGATCCATAGGGATTTGACCAGAAATATATAAGGTGTTACCGCTTAAAACTGCCTGACTATAAGGCCCAATTGCTTTTGGTGCATTTTCTGTATTTATTATCTTTTTCATCTGTTTATATTAATTTTTATAAAGATATTTAATTATTTCTAGGATCTTCTTTTTTCTCAGTATATTTAAAATTCACATCACCCCAACTTGTGCTAAAATCAGTAAAATCGTCTGACACCTGATTCTGCTTGGGACTATCCACAAATTTTATTTCTGGTGTATAATAGAAAGTGAGAACAATACCAGATAAAAAACCAAATAAATGTGCCTCCCATGAAACATGTGGGTCATTTGGGAAAATTCCCCAAATCATCCCACCATATAAGAAAATCACCAACAAAGAGATGGCCATTAGCCTTCTATTCTTACTAACCACACCTGCAAAAAAAAGGAAAGAGGCAAAAGCGTAAACCAAACCACTTGCTCCAATATGCCAGGCAAATCTTCCTCCCAACCATACTCCAAAACCCGTAAGTAGCCATGTATAAATAATTATTTTAAATGCTAAACGTGGGTAAAAATAGAATATAGCAGTTGAGAGAAAAAATAATGGAATACTGTTGGATATCAGATGATTAAAATCGCCATGAATGAAAGGTGCTGTGATTATTTTGGGTAAATCAGCATAAGACCGTGGGTAAATTCCAAATTCCTGCAAGTGCAAATCAAATCCAAACTCAATTAACTTTACTAACCATAAGCTAATAAAAAATAATACAGGAAAGTATAAATATGTTATTGGCTTTCTGGACATATATTTGGAAATTATATTTCCTCACAAAGCAATTAATTGTGCTTAAATTCACACATTGAATGATAAGTATCTAAAAATAAAATATTAACAGATAAGAACATCTGTGAATTTAAGTCGATTTATATATACTCAATTAGTGAAAGTATTTGCTCTCTCGTTTCTTCCATTAGCTCTTTACTGCTTAAAGATGTTACTTTTTCAACAGGTATTGGATTTCCTAATTTCACTTTAATCTTACCCGGTTTCATTAGCCATGAACCTTTATTATTTAAACTGAAAATTCCCGAAGCACCAACAGGAATAATAGCAACTTTAGCCTCTTGAGCCAGATGGAATGGCATTTTTTTAAATTTCATTAATTGTCCGGTTTTTGTACGTCCACCTTCCGGGAAAACAATAATTGAATTTTCGTTCTTTAACTTTGATTCAGCTATACGAATACTTTTAATTGATTCTTGTACACTTTTTCTATTTATAGAGATATTACCCCATTTTTTGATTAATGTACCATAAATAGGCCAGTCAAAATGTTCTTTTGCCTCTAATGCATTAATAAACTGAGGCATATAAGAAACCATAAGTGGAGCATCTAAAACACTAACGTGATTTGGCATAAATACATATCTCTGGTTATAATCAAAATCATCAGGTATTTCAACTTTTACCCTGATAAAGACGATATTAAAAATTTGCCTTAATAAAAAAGTAAATACAGGTCTGAATTTTTTTGGCGAAATAAAACTCATGGCCAAAATACTAAAAAGGGCAATCAAAAAAAATAGTAAGCCACCTATAAACCACACATAAAATGTATATATATAATAAAAAATCTTCATTTTAATAATAGTTAAATTTAAATTAGTAAGCTAGACAGTCAGTTAGTAATCTGAGTATTATGGTAAATTGTTCGATTAGTGACTTGTGTTTTTTTCTGCAAATTAGGGTATTCGAGTCTTTTAAACCAACGACTTGTCAAATATTAAGCAAATATATTAATTGCTGTTGGAATACAGGAAATACTAGCGGGTAATTTGCCATAAACTTCACCATCTGGTGATAATAATTTGGGCTCTTTTACTTCAAATGTAATATTTTTTGCCTGTATATAATCAACAAACTTTGAATTAATATGACTACCATCAAATATTTTTGGGAATGTTCTTAGCAAGTTCAATCTACTCAATTTATTCAAAATAATTATATCAAGCATTCCGTCATCAATTTTTGCTTTTGGAGCAATAAGGTAATTACCTCCTGTAAATCTGGAATTTGAAACAATTATAAAAATATTATTCAGATTATATTCAACACCATCAGCAATCATTTTTAATTCATAAGGGGCAAGTTTTATCGTATTATATAAAACACCCAGAGTATAGGCCATTTTATTAAAAACTTTTAACTTTGAGGCTGTTTCAACAATGTCCGAAATCATTCCAAAGCCCATCATGTTGGCAAAATAAAATATTTCTTCTCCTGATTGAACTTTAGCAATATCAAAACTTTTCGTTTTGCCTTTTGCAATTAGCTTTACATAATCTTCTAAGCCATTATCATTATCTAAAATATCTCGTGATAAAGAATTTCCTGTACCTACGGGTAAAACTCCTAATGGAGTATTCAAGCTGCCCGGATTTTGCATATAGCCATTCAGTACATCAAAAAAGCTCCCATCCCCCCCGGCAACAACCAGACCTGAATATAAACTCAAATCAGCATCTTTAGCTATTTCTACTGCATGTTTGGGATATTCGGTATAAACAAATTCTGCCTCTATTGAATTATCTACAAATAACTGCTTAATCTTTTCAAGATTTTTTAGAGATTTCCCATCACCTGCTTTAGTATTATATATGCACAATATCTTCATCCTTACATTATCAAATTAAGTATATAACTAATAAATAATTGTCCGCTAAAGTACGTTTTTTTAAGAATTCTACTAATTTTATATTTAATTGAAGTAGCGCTAATTTTTATTTTTCATGCAACCTTAGGCTTTTTCTAATCATTTATGTTGTAAACTTACATTAATGAACAAAGTAAAAATAATTCTTTTATTTATAATTTTATCGCCCTTATTTATTGTTACAGCACAGGAACCTGATTATATAACAATTAAAGGAATAGTGATAGGCGATGATTTTAAGCCGGTTTCATTTGCTGCCATAATATCAAAAGGAACAAATTTTGGCACAATAAGCTCAGATAAGGGTAATTTTACCTTACGATCAGCAAAAACCGACACTTTAAAACTTTCATCCATTGGTTATAAAACTAAATATGTTCCGGTAATTAAACTAACTAAAGAAAAGAATTATATAATTTTAACTCGTGAAATATATAAGTTAAGCGAAGTAAATATTATAGGTTTTACAAAGTGGCAGGAATTTAAGCAAGAGTTCATGCAAAAAGAATTAAAACCTGCAGAACAAAAGATTTTAGTAATAGATGGTCTCCCAAACCCATATATGATACTCGTTCCAAATACCCAGTTATCAACCAACCCAATTACAATGATATATCAGCTTTTTAATAAAAAAGCAATTTTAGAGCGAAAACAAAAAAGGTGGAACAAAGTATATAATAAAAGCTGGCAGGAATTTCAAAAAAAATAAAAAACTTTGTAGTTTTGTCCCGAAATATAAATTTATGAATAAAAAATAAAAATGAATATATTTGGGTTCCTTAAAGATTTATTTATACTTATTGGTTTTTCGGACATAAACGCCGAGATTTTAAAAAGCATTACTCTTTTTACAATAATTCTCCTTTTTGCATTGATTGTTAACTTTCTGATAAAGAAATTCTTTATTCGATTTATCCAAAAAATTGCAGAAAAAACATCAATCAAATATGATAATATTATCCTGAAACAAAAGGTTATCTTATACATTACACACCTGATTCCTGCTGCCATCATCCATTTGTTCATGTATCTTGTATTTGACGAAAAAGTAGATTATTCGTTTGACTATCTATATATTTTGAAGACAATTGATAATATAATTGCTCTCTATGTATATTTTATTTTGTGGCTGGTCTTTTTTGCGATAGTTGATGTATTTCATGAAATTTATAAGGAGTCAGAAATTGCTAAAAGAGTTGATATTAAAGGGCTTTTACAGCTAATTAAGGTTGTTATTTCAATATTTTTTATAATTCTGGTTGTTTCTGTAATTGTAGGAAAAGAACCTGGAGCAATATTGGCTGCATTTGGTGCTGTAGCTGTAGCATTAGTATTTGTTTTTAAGGATACACTATTAGGTTTTGTTGCAGGTATACAAATTGCAGCAAATAATATGATAAAACCGGGTGATTGGATCTCAATGCCTGATATGCATACTGATGGAACTGTTCTTGAAATTGGACTCACTACTTGTAAAATACAAAACTGGGACAAAACAATTAGTACAGTACCAACTTATTCGCTTGTAAACAAGTCATTTGCAAACTGGCGTGGAATGGAAGAATCCGGAGGCAGGCGCATAAAAAGATCATTATTTATTGATGTGAGTACCGTAAAATTTTGTGATGAAAAAATGATTGATAAATTTAGAAAATTTCATTTGCTCAAAAACTATATAGAAATAAAAACAAATGAAATTAAAGAGTATAATACCGAATATGCTTTAAAATCAGGAAATACAGTAAATTCTCGCAGAATTACGAATATAGGTACCTTTCGAAAATATATTGAACACTATTTGAAAGAACATCCTAAATTAAATAAAGATTTAACTCTTCTGGTAAGGCAATTACAAGTAACACCTAATGGTTTGCCCCTTGAAATATATGTTTTCTCGTCTGATCAACGATGGGTATTTTATGAAGCTATTCAATCAGATATATTTGATCATATTTTTGCAATAATTCATGAATTCGAGCTTAAACTATATCAAAACCCTACAGGAGAAGATTTTCGGCAAATAATTTCAAAAGACTAATTTCTTTAAATTAAACGAATAATCCTCCTCTTAAAGGGACTTAATAATTCCTCCACAAAAATAAAATATAATTATTTATTAATTAACTTTTAAATATCATTTATACGGATGAAAATAAATATTAAAAATTTTAACTTTTTCCAATTTTTGGGATGGTTTGGAAACATTATATTAAGTATTGGCGTAATTCCTCAAGTATATCAAACATGGGTAACTCATGATGTTGATAGCTTTTCGTGGTCGTTTTTGCTAATGTGGTCTTTTGGTGTACTTTTTACGTTTTTTTATATTTTACATGATAATAAGAAAGACCAAAAATACCAATGGCCTCTTTTGCTGAATTATTTTGTTAATATTATAGCTACATTTTACCTGGTATTTGCCAAATTTATGTATAGTTAGAAGTATATTTAGTGTATCTAAGAAAACTACTTCTTTTTCAAGTGGCTTTTAGAAGTCGTCAAGAGCAATGCCTGTTCCGCTACTGCGGAAACTTGTGAAATCTTGAAAATCAATAGTTCTGTCTTTTTTGGGTGGGAAGCTATGTTAGTAATAGGGTTTGAAATTTGAAATGTTTTGTAAATTATTAAAAAATTACAAAAAAATACAAATTTCTTTAGCTCGTGCAATTACTCTTTCATTGGGTTAAAGAGACTGTGTGAAAATTAATTTGTAAATGAATTTATTTAATTGCACCGGCATTTATGCCGGTGATTTAATCAAACAATAATTTGGCTTTAGCCTAATTCTCAAATAGTTGGGCTAAAGCCATATAGTTGGTGTCATAGTTTAACCTGGTATAAATACCAGGCTAATTCATTTTTCCAGTCTCTAAAATCCACTGCTATTGATTATGTGTTAATTACAACATTTATATAATAAATTGCTTATCTCGAACTCAGGCACTATTCTATTTATTACCAAGTATCCTGAGCTTTTCAATCAATAAGGTTTCTTCTTTCGAAAAATCCTTAGGAATTTTATATTTTACTATAATGTAAAGATCACCAAATTTATCTGTTTCATTGTAAATAGCCATCCCCGCACCTTTAATCCTTAGTATTTTGTTATAAACAACTCCTTTTGGTATGGTAATAATTTTTTCACCATGAAAAGTGTTTAATTTTACCTTTCCTCCTAATAAAACAGTATATATATTTACAAAAATATCACGGTATAAGTCATTTAATTTTCTTTTGTAAATTGAATGGGGGTTGATTTTTATCCGAACAATTAAATCACCGCGATTAGTACCTAGCTCGCTATAATCACCTTTATTCTTAAGTTTTAACAAATGATTATTTTTAACACCCGGTTTTATGGTAACTCTTAATTTTTCACCAACAACATTCAATATTCTGTTCGAGCCTGTAAAAGCCTCTTCAAAATCAATAGTTATTTTTCCTTTTATATCCTTTCCATTATACAAGAATGAATAACTACTTCGACTCTTTTTACGACCAAAAAAATAATTAAAAAAACTGGAAAATAAACTATCTGTCTCATCCCTGGCGTAAACATCTCTGTACAGGTCTTCTTTATATTTTGTGTAATCGCTTTTATAATAGTTCTGCTGTGTTGTAGTATTGTTATAAGTCTGCTTAGCTTGCTTAATTAAGTTATCAAATTTTTGTCTTTTATCTGTATCTTTTAAAACTTCATAAGCTTCTTTTATTTTAATAAATTTTTCTTTAGATTTTACTTTATCTTCATTTTTATCCGGATGGTATTTTAAGGCAAGTTTTCTGTAAGCTTTTTTTATATCTGTTTGGCTGGCAGTATTTTTAACACCTAATATGTTATAGTAGTTTTGAAATTGCATAATAATACCAAAATTAATAGAAATTTATCAATTTATTAAATATTTAGCTCATGTGTTGCATATTCTTATAATTTATAAATATTTTTACACTTTAATTTACAATTTAACACAAATCCATGAGCCCTGCTTATACAATTGATAAACTTGATCGGAAAATATTAGCCTTAATATCTAAAAATGCAAGAATACCTTATCTGGAAGTTGCCAGGGAATGTAATGTTTCAGGTGCTGCTATCCATCAAAGAATCCAACGTTTATTTGATCATGGTATTATTACCGGTTCAGAATTTATTATTGATTATAAAAAAATAGGTTATTCAACATATGCATTTATGGGTGTTTACCTTGAAAAGGCATCTTATTTTAAAAATGTAATGAATGAATTAGAAAAAATACCTGAAATAATAGAATGTCATTATACAACAGGGAACTATTCTATTTTTGTTAAAATTTTGACCAAAAACAATGACCATCTGAAAGATATTATAGCTGATAAACTACAGTCAATTGACGGAATATCAAGAACAGAATCATTTATTTCACTTGAAGAAAGAATAAAAAGACAACTACCTATTTAAAGAGCAAAGGCACTTATTTTGAAACACCTGCCTATAAATTTTAATGGATATAGTATAAATTATTGTGAGTAAAAGTTTAAAGAATAGTCCACAGATGTCGCAAATGAACACAGATAAACGCTCACATTAAATCTGCGCTAGTCTGAGATAATCTACGGATAAACAATGACAGGCAACTGAAGTAAGTTTCTTTACTAAAACTAAAACCTACAAAATGTTATATCACAGCCATTTTAATTAAAGATATATAAAAAGCAATATTAATAATCTCTACAAAATATCAAGTCTACATTTAAATTCACTATTTTAGTGCCTAAAAATAAACCAAATGACAAAAATAGACTTAACTAAAGGTTGGATTAAAATACCAAAAACAGAACTCGATAGCTTGAGAGAAACCATTTTTAGTCAATATAAGAAAAATGGTGGTTCACGACAATTAGAGGATTTTAATACACACCTTCCTAACTATGATGAATTAATTTTCATTATTAAAGAGCAACTCAATCAATTCCAAAAAGACAAAAGCTTACAAATTTTAATTGATGGAATACAACTTGCCAATATTTCGCCGGGAAAAACATTTTTAAAACACCTTTTTTACACTAAAAAAGGTGTGGAAATTGCTCAATTCCAAAAAATTAATGTAAATATATGCTATTTGTATGCTTATGGCAGAACACGTGAGGAATTGCGCATGATGCCAAAAATGGGGGGAAATAAATTTGATGAACTAGACACTAAATATTCAACAAGCAACACACCCGATTTTGTATTATCATTCACCTATAATAACTTAAATGAAGCCCGTAAAGTTGAAAATTATCTGAAACAAAATCTGAAAGTTAAGGTAGAGAATGACATTAGGAACAGTCCTATGTTTAGTAAAGGGAGTATTTCAGATTTATTTTCCAGACTAAAAAGTAATGAGTATGTAATAATTTTTATTAGTAGAGATTATCTACAAAATGAAGATAGTGTTGAACATCTTATTGACTTTACAAAAAATAATGCAGACACTTATCAGAGAAAAGCTATAAATGTGTTATTGCCAGATGTTTATGATGGTGAATATAATGTTTTTAGCACACTTGGTAAAATTGCATTGTCGGTTCACTGGAAATTGCATATTGAAAAGCTGGAAAAAGCTTTTGCCCAAATTGTAGAAATAATGGGGGATGAACAAACTGAAAAAAATGAGACCCTATTAGAAATTTCGAAAAAAATTGAACGTATAAAAACCATAAAAAGTGATATTTTTGATATGCTTCAACGAATTACAGGTATGAAGTCAACAATAAGGTATGATATTTTCTTTCAAAAAATAGCATCGTTAGATGACTTGGTTCATTTTATTCCTCCACAAATTAAATTAGAACAAAATAAAGAATTTGAAAATATTTACCATTCCATTCAGGTTCCATCAACAAATAATCCTGAAAACCCTGAATTTCCGCCAAAACCCTATTATACACCAAAATTTCCAGCATCTAAAACCATAGAAATAAAAATCCCCGGGTTTAAACAGGTTTTGTTAAAAGATGAAAGCACAAATCCCACCGGAACTCATAAAGACAGGTTTGCATGGGAAGTGGTTATAAAATATAAAGCATTACTGGAATCACTTAAATACAAAAAACTTAAAGAATTACCCCAAATTTCTATAATTTCATCTGGTGGAGCAGCTACAGCAGTACAAAACCTATTTAATGTATTTGATATCCCCGTCAGTTTAAAAGTGCTGATTGATAAAAATACCAATGCAGACATCAAAAACTCGATGAAAAAAATTGGCTGTACTATTTATGAAACTGACTTAGGCTTAAAACTATTAAAGCCAGAAGATATAAAACAGTATACTGATAATAAAGATGGAATTGATATTACTTACAGAGAGACCATGGATCCAAACCTGGATAATTATTATGACTGGTTAAGTTATGAAATTATAAACCAAAAGGCGGATTATTGTTTTATACCATTTGGAACAGGAGATTTATTTATTAATATCCTCAATATTGTTAAAAAAGAATAATTTAATAGTTTTTTGCATAATCCTGACCCCAGATTTTTTGGTTCTGTAGAAAAGCTAAAATCTTGTCACTTTATTGCTGCATCAACTAAGAATAAAAATACGCAGCTTGACAAACTTTATTCGAGTTTTCTTCCAACTTTTAATGAATATGAAAATTTTATTACTGAATTAAAATCCTGTACTTGTGTTGGAAATAAAACAAATATTCATTATGTAGAAGAACATTTTGTGAGTAAAGCTATGGAGATTGCGAAAAGTCAACAAATTACTTTTGAGCCTTCGGGTTTGGCAGGAATAGCCTTGTTATTACAAATGCAGGATGACTTACCTAAAGACAAAAAGATATTAATTGTTAATACAGGCAAAACAAAATCAGCTGAAGTTTTAATGAAGGAATTAGAAGGAATTAGAAAATAAATATTTGAAAAACCTTTTTTTTACAAATAAGCAAACATGGTGGCTCATTGGGTTTTCTATGATTATTTCAGGTGGTGTACTATATATGCCCCAAGTGATAAGTTCATTTATTTTAAAAGGGGATTTATCCGGAATGTGGTTAATTTGGTCAGGGACTTTGGGTGCTGCGGCTGGTAAAGCTTTTTTTGCCCATCTATGGAATAATCTACCGGTTAAAACGGAAAATGAGTTGATTTTTTACCGGTTCTCAGGTAAAGGGGCAAAAGTATTACATGTGTTCAGAAGTTTATATGTGGGTGGAATTATCGTGCCCATTGTCCTAAGTTTTTCATTTTTAGCATTCAGTCGGGTAGCATCATTTGTATTTGATATTCCTTTTACTTCCGGTTTATTTATTTCAGCAGGAATAGTTATAATAGGTACTTTATTTAACAGCCTGAAAAACAGATTGAAATTAGATTTTATTTTCCTGATTATTTTTCTTTTAAGTTTCCTTGTTATTCTATTCTTTCTGTTCAATAATTATGGAAACATTACGGACTTAAGTGTTAAGGTAAATGATTCAAATCTTGGATTTCGTATTTTCCCCGTAAAAGGCAGTACGGCATTTGCGGGATTTCTTGTATTTATATTGGTTCAATGGTGGTCAGCTTCAATCATTGATTTTCCTGATATAAACGGACAAAAGTTAATGTCAGCTAAAAACGTAAATGAAATCAGCAAGAGCATTATTTTACCTAATATATTATTTTTTATTTTTAACTTATTACTTTATACGTTACCCGTTTTTATTTTATTTGTTCCGGAAATTAAACCCGGAATTTCAGGGGAAATGGCATTTTTTAGTATTTTTAAGGATGCTATTCCCGAAAATTATCGTTTTTTAATATTCATCTTTTTTTTAATCCCATTTCTTTCCATTGTATACAATACCCAAAACTGGGGTGGCTCTTTATTAGTTCAGAATTTTTACAAATATCACATCAGAAAAAATACCACAGATAAACAGCTTAATAAAATTGGGCTTTTTGTTATGATAATGTTGGGTATTTCTGGTGCTGTAATTACATTTTATAATGATTCTTTGGTTAATGTTATTAAATTTTTGTTGAGTATTACCGCTGGTGTTGGCCCGGTATTCATTTTAAGATGGTACTGGCATCGTATAAATGCCTGGTCGCAATTTTCAGCTATGCTTAGTTCGTTAATTTATCCTTTTATTT
>Ga0164318_10004814_pt1 | contig 13020 bp, 10 predicted proteins | sample GuaBasSedimGuay9_FD_113734 | JGI IMG/M metagenome (GOLD analysis project Ga0164318, IMG submission 113734) | Subseafloor sediment microbial communities from Guaymas Basin, Gulf of California, Mexico - Guay9, Core 4571-4, 0-3 cm | ecosystem: Environmental > Aquatic > Marine > Hydrothermal vents... | reverse complement strand
GCATTCTAACCAAAGCTGCTGGCAATCTTTCTGTTGCTTCAGGATGGGTACAAGAAAAAGGATTCCCACCACATTACCGTGAACGGGCTGCAGAACTGGAAGATTTAGCTTCCCGCCTTTCATCACTTCTGGCTGATTTTGATAAGCTTACTGAAAGTGATCCTGAGTTATTAGGAACTACCACCGAAATACGAAAAGAGATTTTCAGCTCAGTTGAGATAGGGTATTCTGTTATACCCGGTAAAAATTAATTGTGTATATGTTAAATAAAAGATTGGAAAATCAAAAGGAAATCAAGAACTGGACAATTATTTCCATATAAAACTACTAATATCGAAATATCTGGAAAATGTGGCCAGATATAAGGTGATATAAAGGAAACTTTCCAGTTATTGATAATGTTAGGATAACCGATGAATAAAAACGAAATAATAAGGGGTTTTCTTCAATCTGACCTCATGACCGAATGGCATTGGTTTACTTACCATTTCCAATTTTATCTCTATGGCAGAGAACATCCTTTTGCCAAGAGTATAGTAGAAGCAATTACAAACATAGAAAATGTGACCCCTGATTTTGCCATTGAAATGATAAAAAGAATTTCCTCACTTTCTGGCAAAGAAAAATTTGAACCACATTATGAGCAACTTCTTCAAATATGTGCAGAACTATATATATTGAATCATGTTGTTTTATTCTTTAAAGATCAAGAGATTCAAATTGAGCATGAGCCTACATCAAAAAAATCAGACAAAAACCCTGAGTTTATAGTTAGAATTGATGATATTATTTTCGGGATAGAAGTTAAATCCCCATCTCTCCTGTTACATATGAATAGTAGGTATGACAATCAAGCTCAAATTTCAACCAGAGTGCCAGGATTATTAGATTCGACAAAAGATTTATTTGGTGAAAATGATGTTACATATCCAAGAGACAATCCAGTAAAGGACTTCCTCATATCAGCAGATGAAAAATTTGCTGGATTCAAAGAGGAAAACAAGGATTTCATAAGCCTTCTATTTATCATCTGGGATGATTATATTTACGAACCAATATCTGCAATGTTAGGAGAACCTGCAGGATTATTCTTGGATGGGTCATTTGCTAAAGATAAAAATGGAGAACAAATTAAATTTAGTAATGTAGATGCTGTTCTACTGGACAGACAATTAATAAATATAATTCATGCCACTAGAGATGAACCACTTCATGATAATAAAAAACACGCTATGGATTATGGCGTAAAAAATGAATTCCCTTTTAAAGTTATCATCCCATCACCGTTTAGCAATACCAAAATCCCTGACCCTATCATGGAATGTTTTCAATTGTATAATCTAAGCCCTGAAATAGGTGCAGAGTATGCCCCATCAGATTTTATTTATTGGCAAAAACAGGTTGTCAGTACAAGAAGATCCTAACAAAAACATGCACTTGACCGGGAACCGCCACCCGTAGTTTTCTCGAACATTGCGGCCCGGCAAGTGATGTAAGTCGTTATGTGTAATAAGGTTGCACCAGAATAAATGAAAAATGAAGTGGGAATATGATCAAACCGAACTGGGAAATATTTAAAGCAAAGTTTAGTGAAAACCCTCAATCTAGTTTTGAGTGGTTTTGTTATATGCTGTTTTGTAAAGAGTTTGGCAAACCATTCGGTATTTTTCGCTTTAAAAATCAATCTGCAATCGAAACTAATCCAATCGACAAAGATAATGAAGTAATAGGTTGGCAAGCTAAATTCTATGACACATCACTTTCAAAGCACAAAGATGACTTAGTAAACACAATTGAAAAAGCAAAAAGAGATTACCCTGAAATTACAAAAATACTTTTTTATACTAACCAAGAATGGGGGCAAAACAAGGGCAAAAAACCACAAGGATTAATAGAAGTTGAGGAAAAAGCAAAAGAACTAAATATTATATTGGAGTGGAGAACGGCTAGTTTTTTTGAATCTGAATTTGTGTCCACTAAAAATGAAGTTTTTGCCAAACACTTTTTTACATCAGAAAAAAACATTTTTATTCTAATAGAAGAGCAGAAAAAGCATACAGAAAATATTTTAAACCAAATACAAACAACCATATCTTTTAATGGTCAAGATTTTGAAATCGACAGAAATGAACAACTTGAAAAATTAAAAAGTAATCAACAACAAATTTCGATATTAAGTGGTATTGGCGGAGTTGGAAAAACAGTTATTATCAAAAAACTATATGAACAATTAAAAGATAAAGTACCTTTTGTTATATTCAAAGCAACTGAATTTGAGCTAAGAAATATAAACGATTTATATGCAGATTTTAGTTTTTACGATTTTGCTGAAGTTTACAAAGATAAAAAAAATAAAATAGTTGTAATTGATTCTTCTGAAAAATTACTGGATCTAAAAAACTATAATCCTTTTAAAGAGTTTTTATCGGTTCTTATTAAAGATGAATGGGAAATTATTTTTACGACAAGGGATAATTATTTAGAGGACTTAAATTATCAATTTTTTGAAATATACAATATTGCTCCATTAAATATAAGCGTCAATAATTTAGTATTGAAAGAACTCGGTAAGATTTCAGAGGAACACTCATTTTCATTGCCCGAAGACGAAAAGCTATTAGAGCTAATAAGAAATCCATTCTATCTAAATGAATACCTAAAGTTTTATAAAGACAAAGAAGAGTTAGAGTACAATGGATTTAAAAATAAATTATGGAATAAAAATATTAAAAAATCCAAGCCTGAACGTGAACGTTGTTTTTTACAAATAGCATTTGAGAGAGCGAACACAGGACAATTTTTCATTAGCCCAAGTTGTGAATCGAATATTCTGGACAATGAATTAGTTGGAGATGGAATTTTAGGTTATGAAGTAGCCGGGTATTTTATTACGCATGATATTTATGAGGAGTGGGCATTAGAGAAAATTATTGAAAGTGAATTTCTCAAAAAAATAGCAAATCAGGATTTTTTTGAAAAAATAGGACAATCACTTCCTATTCGCAGAAGTTTTAGGAACTGGCTATCAGAAAAACTTTTATTAGAAAATGACGACATTAAAAATTTTATTGAAGAAATAATTGAGAGCAAAGAAATTGAACAGTTTTGGAAAGATGAAATATTAGTATCTGTTTTACTCTCTAATTATTCAAAAGTATTTTTTGACCTTTTTAAAGACGAACTGTTATCTGATGAACAAAACTTATTAAAAAAACTTACTTTTATATTAAGAATTGCTTGCAAGGAAGTTGACGATGATTTCTTCAGGCAGTTGGGTATTAAAAATCTGAATTTATTTTCCCTAAAGTACATCTTAACAAAACCCAAAGGACAAGGATGGGAGAATCTTATAAAATTTGCTTTTGATAATATAGAATCAATTGGCATTAAAAATATCAATTTTATTTTGCCGATAATCCACGATTGGAATAGTAAAATCAAGGAAGGTGAAACCACAAGGCTTTCAAGTCTGATTGCATTGCAATATTATCAATGGATTATCAGCGAAGATGTATATCTTTCTCGTGATGATACTAAAGAGCATCTTCTACAAACTATTCTCTATGGCTCATCTGAAATTAAAGATGAATTGAAAGAAATTTTTAATGAGATTCTAAACAATAAATGGAAAAATCACAGAGATCCCTATTATGAGCTATCAAAAATAATTTTAACAAAGCTGGAAGGGATATCTGTTTCTAAAGTTCTTCCTGAATATGTTTTAAAATTAGCTGATTTGTTTTGGTCTTATACGAAAAAAGAAGATGATTCTTTTTACCATTCACGAATGGAAATTGAGCAGCACTTTGGATTGGAATCCAATCATTCCGACTATCACCCTGCAAGTGCCTATCAAACTCCAATTTATTGGTTGCTACAGTTTCATCTCAAAGGAACAATTGATTTTATTCTGAATTTTACTAATAAATCAGTACAAAAGTATGCGACCTCTGGCTTTGATAACTCTGTACAACAGGTTGAAGTTTACTTGGACGATGAAAATAAGCAAAGCCAATATATAAGTCATTGCCTTTGGAATTTATATCGTGGGACAGGTTCTTCTGTGACTCCTTACTTGCTCCAATCTATCCACATGGCTTTAGAAAAATATTTTTTAGAGGCGGGAGAAAAAGTTGAATCCAATACACTAGAAAACTGGCTTCTTTACATTCTCAAAAACTCGGAGTCAGCTTCAATTTCCTCAGTGGTAGCAAGCATTGTTTTAGCTTATCCAGAGAAAACATTTAATGTTGCTAAAATCCTTTTTAAAACAAAAGAATTTATTCTCAATGACACTACTCGATTAGTTTCCGAACGAGGTGCAAAATCATTGTATTCGATAGGACGTAATTGGGGTGTCAGGACAAATGAATTCTATGATGAAGAAAGAATAAAAACTTGTGAAGACAAACATCGCAAATTGAGTTTGGAGCATCTTGTCTTGAATTATCAACTTTTTAGGAAAGACGGAACAAGTGAATCTGAAGCGGAAGAACGACAAAAAACATTATGGAAAATATTAGATAGTTACTATCAAGAATTACCTGGAGAAGCAGAACAATCTGAGTCCAATAAGACATGGAGACTCTTCCTTGCCAGAATGGATAGAAGGAAGATGAATATAACAACCGAAAAAACTGATGAAGGTATTGCTATTCAGTTTAATCCGGAAATTGATTCTAATTTAAAAGAGTATAGCGAGAAATCGTTAGAAAAAAGCTCAGAGTTTATGAAATATAGCTCATTGAAAATATGGGCTGATTATAAATTCAATAAAGATGATAAGTATAGACAATATGAGAAGTATGAGAACAACCCGAAACTTGCCCTGATAGAGGTAAAGGAAATTGTAGGAGAGTTAAGTAAAACTGAGAGGTCTGATTTTTTCAAAATGCAACATTCGGAAGGAGAAACATTTTTCCTGTTTAATCATTCGATACCGGCCTATGTTTGCTCTGTTTTATTGAGAGATCACCTTAAACAACTAACAAAAGAGGATATATCTTTTTGCAAAGATATTGTTTTGGAAGTTGCAACTTCTTCTCTTAACCCTAATTACCAATACCAAATCGCCGATGGAGTACAACAAGCAATTTCTGTACTTCCCGACTTGTTACAAATATTTCCTGAAGAAGTAGAACCGATTAAAGTAATTTTACTGCTTAGTCTGTTCAATGAATCTCATGTGGGCGGTATGCTTTCAAGTGAGAGTTTTAGCATTTTTTCAATTATGTCTACCCAAAAATTATGGGTAAGTAGTTTTAATGATGCTCAGTCTTTATTGCTTGGATATTTATTACTTAAACCAAAATATGATGAGTTGATAAGAAAAATTCGTGAGGAAAATTACACCAAAGGTGATTATGGCTCCCTCTATGATCAATTATTGAAAAGGTTTATCGAAGATAACGAAGAAGAATTACAATGTGTTATCGACAACAAACTTTCACTATCTAATTTAAAAGCTATTGAAAAAAATGATCTGTCGGTACTAAGAACAGCATTTCAGATGATTCCTCAGAAAACAGATAGCAAAGTTCATAAGACGATTGTTAAAGCGGTGATTTCTGCCTTTGCTAAAAAAATTGCTTTAGATGACAGAGAAGACAAGATTGACTATCAAATAAAACATGATTTTTTACAAGCCTACTGTTATTTTGTATTGAACTCAGCTAAAGACGAAATCATAGATTACTTAAAACCATTTCTTAATAATTTTAATACATCTGAATCTATTGCTGATTTGTTCCAAGAATTTGTTTTGGCGGAGGATGCCTTAAATACATATGATAATTTCTGGTTTGTCTGGGATACTTTTAAAGAAAAAATATTTGATATTTGTAAGGATGGTGATAGCCGTTGGTATACAGATAAAATTGTAAAAAGTTATCTGTTTGCTACGGTACCATGGAAAGAATCAGCTAAAGAATGGCATTCATTCAAAGACAATAATAAGAGGTTCTTTGCAGAACTATCAAAGAAAATTGGCCATTGCCCTTCCTTTTTATATGCCATATCAAAATTATTAAACGATATTGGAAGCCATTATATAGATGAAGGTATGCTCTGGATTTCAATTATTCTAAAAAACAATCGCGATCTAGCTGAGAAGAAACTCGAAGTTAACACTATTTTCTATTTGGAAAATCTTACCAGAAAATACACTTTTAGAAATCGTGAAAAAATCAAAAGAACAAAAGCTATAAAAGACAACTTGCTCTTAATATTGGATTATTTAATTGAAAAGGGGTCTGATGTTGGATACATGCTAAGGGAAAGTATCGTATAAAAAACACATAACGAATAAGGTTAGATTGTGTGAGCAGAGTAAACCACGATCTTATCCAGTTATTGAACAATCCCGGTAGCGGCACTTTATATAGCAAGCATATACACGAATTTTGTTTGCCATAAAAATATTATAATAGTGGACTTGGGCAGTTGATGAGTCTAATGCTTATAGAAAATATCTTTTTTGAGTTCCTGAGAGTAAATTACTAAAATTCATTCCTTAATTATTCTGAATCATTTACATTTATGGTGTATATTTAGCCACGGAATGAAAAAAGACATACCTTCCCTTCTGTTTTCGTCTAAAACGTTAACCTCCTCGTTTTTAGGGGCTTATTGCACGGTGGATATCAGCTTCTGTAAGCAATATTTTGATAAACTGGTATTGCAATGAAATTTCTTGCCATAACTTTATAAGAATTTGCTTCATAATATTTGTCTTATAAAAAGCCTGATTTTGAGAGAAAGGATATCTCGATATAGTCAGGCTTTTTGTAATCATATGGCAGAATCATGTCAGAAGGTGAAAAATAGCCCTAAGAGATTATGTTGTTTTGCCGAAAACTAGTGATAGACATACAAAATAATCATTTTATTTGCGGCAAACTTAATCTTTGGGGTTTTGGAAGCTATGAAGAAAATACAATTTGTTACGACAACAAACAATGTAGAAGGTTATGAGATAAAAAAATATATGGAACCGGTATTCAGTCATATTGTTGCGGGTACTAATATTTTCAGCGATATTGCAGCAAGCGCAAGAGATATTTTTGGTGGAAGATCAGCTAGTTATGAGAATCAACTTAATAAAATAAATGAGGAAGCCATCAACTCTATTAAGAAAAAGTCATTGAAACAAGGTGCTGATGGAATTGTGGGGTTAAAGGTGGATATTGATGAAATATCCGGAAAAAATGTGTCAATGTTTATGATTAGTGCTTATGGAACTCCGGTTGTTGTTGAAAAAATAATTGGTTCCACTCCAGAAAGCTATGTACCAGAAACAGTGGATGAGGATAAAGAACTGATAACACAAGAAGAAATACAGCGAGAGAATTATAAACAAGATATTCTAGACCGTCTTACTAAAGGAATTTTAAGACTGAATGAGAGTACCTTAGAGTTTATTCAGGAAACATGCTTAGCTGAAGCAGTTGAAATTGTTCTGAATAAAATAAAAGATGATAGGTTCGGTTTGTTGTCAGTTATGTCCCCATCAACAGATAATTTGTTCTCATTGATGAACCGTGACCAAATTATAACATACCTTTATCCATCGTTGTGGTCACAGGAGTTAGTAGTTTATAATTTTTTAATTAAAATCATTAAGAAATCAGGTGCAGTGGATTATTCTATATTAAGAGATATTTTCCAAGGTGATTATGAAGCTAAGTCTTTTCAAAGAGCAGTAAAAATATTAATGACAGTTGATAAAGAAGAGTATTTTATGAGTGATTTGAGACTTCTCCAAGAAATAAAGGGTATATTGGAAAATAAAAAATATCCACCATTAGGCAAAATTATTCAAGGGAAAAGTCCTAGAAAGAAAGGCATGATTTGGATGTGGGAATGCCAATGTGGAAAGAAAAATGAATTGCCTACTGACTACGGCGTAAAGAAACAAAGGGTAATCTGTAGTGAATGTCGCAGTGATATGTATGGCTTTAGTAACTCCAATGATTTATCTAAAATTATCAGTGTACTAAATCAAAAGATTAAACTTTTAGAACAATCACTTCCCGCAAAAGCATAACATGCAAATGCTTATTCTGAATTCTGATTTCATTTTATTTTACAAAATCGGATGAATTATCTTCCAATTGATCTTCTGGCTTCACTTTCCATCTGCTCATAATAATTCATTGGTTTATTTTCTTCAGTCATTAGTGCAAGCAATTTTGTATATGAGTTTATCAAAGATGAAAGCCTATTTACCTTATCGGCACCTCCCTTTGTAGTTCTGATATCCTTGCCAATCGCCTTTATTGTCTGTTCTACAGCCTTAAGGACAACATTTGGGTCAGTTTCAGCAGTCATTCTATATAATCTCCAAAAAGTCTTATTATGGTACTCATCAAGTATTTTTGATGGTTTAAACCATATTGTAAAAGAAACAGTATGTCAATGATAAAGATGCAATAATATCAATATGTTATTCAGGGGGAAAGTAAAGTATTATTGGTCGTAATGAATGAAAAAAAGAAATTTAGTATAGCTATAAAAAATCATGGGTTTTTAATGCAGTTTTACAAGTTTTTGATTGTTTTTGTCTGAAAAATGCTGATTTTATGGTGCTACAGCAATTGAATTAATAAAAGCATCACTTTTTACCTGTATTTGTGTTTTAAAGTGCTGGCAGGGCTTGTACGGGGCTTTGCAGGGCGTAGCAATAGAGCTTTAATGATTACTTTGTAAAATATAAACCTGATGATAGATTTGAATTAGGTGAATATGCTTTTATGATTCAAAATATGGATTATTTTTATTTACTGTTTTCATATGATTTGAAATTAAAATTGAATGATTATCTATGCTGATATTTCTGTTTTTACTTTTTGTGGACAGTGAATGTTATTTCTTTGTATGAATGATAAGCAGTACAGAAACAGGTATCAAAATATAACGTATAATATTTTTTTTCTTTATTAAAATGACAATGTCCTTACAACTTTAATTTAACTTTTATTCAGAATACTCAGTCTATAATGTAAAACTATAAAGGGTAAAAATAATTTTTATGGCTAAGATATTCTTAAACACAGATTAATCTTGTATCGTTTTAGTATTTTAAATGATGCTCCAGTTAGTACTGTATGGCTATTACTATAGATAGTTATGATTAATCATACTGGTGGCCATAGTTGTAGGGATTTGTTGGTAATAAGTAAATCATTAATAATTTCCAGTCGTTTCTTCCCTTTATCGCTTTTTTAGGACTATTATGATTTTTCATAATGGTTACCTTTACCAGTATGATTTTTCATAATGGTCTCAGTATGATTTTTCATACTTGGTTTTGAACTTTCTCAACACATGTCAACTTGTGCTTCCAGTGCTCTTCCCCCTTTTTGAACCCTCTGCCACTGCGAGTGTCTTTAAGTCGCCGCACTTCTTTAAATCCTTTTTGCTTCCTGACATACTCGTCTGGGTGCCAGTGCTGCCAACGCTTAGATAGTGAGTAAAGAGTGGTTTTCCCTTTGGCATAAGCAGAGCCAGCTTGGTTTATATCGATAAACCCTCGTGCAATCAGGGCATCGATGGCATGCTGAAATGCCTGCCTATTAATGCCATTTTTTTCAGCTTCGCTGTAGGTGTATTCGATGATTCCGTTATTGGTCAGGAACCATTTACCCCTTATTTTAGTCATTTGCCGTTTCATAAGGAAGTCTAAGCAAACAGTTTTTGCTGTCGTTGTCAGGGTGCGGAATGTTTCTGATTTGAGCAGCCTTTTCTCAACCATGATGCCCTTTCCATCTGGCATTCGTTCTTCAGGTTTTTTTAGGGAGTCAAGTTCTTCCTTGGTCCATTTGCTCATGTTAACCCCATTTTTGTTGGGCGACAGGATTTTCAAAAAAAGAAACATGTCTTTACCTTAATCTGTCGTCCTGTGTTGATGGCAGGGCTTGTACAGGCCTTGCTGGCAGGTAGATTTGTTTCTTAGCTGCTGGTTTTTGGGTGTTTCCCTTTGTATGGCATGAAAGGATAGAGTGGACAGTTAGACACCGTGCAATCATATCTCCCGTCATCATAACCAGCCACACACTCATAGCATTTGGCTCTAATTGCCTGTAAGCAGGTAAGTCTTTTCCCTTCAGTAAATTTTTTGTAATCAGTTCGTCCTATTGCTGATATTCCGAATTTGAGATTGTTTTCTTCAAAAGGAGTAATTTTTTTAGAATTGGTCATTATTGCCTCCACCATAAATAGAATTTTACAAGTTAAATAGATTCGGTTGTCTTTACAGGGCATTGATTTATCCATGCTTCAACGTCTTCAATTTTGTAAAAAACCTTTTTTTGTCTTTTGAAGTATTGAGGGCCAATTTTTTGATACCTCCAATTAGCTAGTGTGCCGGTTGGAATACCAAACATGTGTGAAATATCTTTTGGGGTGCCATACTTCATGCTTCGGTAGCCTTGATTTTTCATAAGATCCTCCATAGAAAATATTATTATGATAAGTTAACTTTTATTATCATTAAGGAGGTGTGCGCGTATCGTTGGTTCTTCTCAAAAAAATGATCGTTTTTCTTGAGAAATCAAATTAAGATGTGATTTTTGAAGGTAATGCTGACGTGGAGAAATAATGCTGGGGACAAATAGTAATGCTATTCAATAGCATTTACTGAAATGGGGTGATTATGATTGAAATGATTCAGATATTTAAAAAGGGATAATTTGAGGAGGTTGTTATTGCAATTTTTATAAAGGATATTTCGGTAAGAATTAATTAAAGAGTTTATTGCAGGTAATGCGTAAAATTTTATTTGAGTGTTTCCATGTATGCCATATATTGAAGTATGGCGCTAGCTTCCCCCCTGTCCTTTGTGAAGTTGTCTCTTATTTCCTCTTCTACATAACTGGAGTAATTCTGATTGCATTTTAATATAGCTATAGTGTCTTCAACTATCATTTCAGGAAAAACAGTTTCTAATTTTTTCTTAAGATGTTCACAAAGAGGTAAGTTTTTTGGGAAGTCTTTTAAGCAGATGTCCGGCTTGCAGTCTCTGCAAAACTTTTTTATTTCGCTGCTGAAATTCTTAGGTAGTTTTTTGTTTAATTCCTTGAGTTTTCTTGAAACTTCAGGGAGAGAAAAGTCATCATAAATCCTATTTGTTCTCCTTCTGAAACACATGGCTACAGCCAGTTTTTTGATTTTGTTTTTGGCTGTGTCTTTGTTTGGGTCATTTTTATCTCTTGCTTTGTGGACTAAGTTGCTGACGTAAGAATTAATTATTTCAATGGACAAAGAATGTAGGCCATATTTTTTAAAAAATGATTGTACAGCTTTGAATGTATTGATCTCATCATTTTGAGTTTGCTGTATTTCTTTAGTAACTTTTTTAATATTTTTCATTAGCAGTTCTCTTGAATTTCTGTAGAAACTTGAAATTTGGAGAAATTTGCTTTTATGGATTATTCTTACATATTTGCTGATATTTAAATCTATTGTAAAAGGTTCATTTGACCCAAATAGAGGTATGTTTTGTCGTAAATAATCCCCATCAACAGTGATTTGAAAATTGCCATCTAATGTTTCTTCGATATCTGAAATGGGATCTTGATTTTGATGATTATTTTCCATATGGATCTCCTAGCTAAATAGCTGAACCTCAACTTTACTGGCTGCTGCTTGCCGGTGGTCTGGTGATAGGTGAGCGTATCTTCTGACCATTGATATATCCTTGTGGCCTAGCAGGTCGGCAATAGTTAGAGGTGATTCGCCTTGCATGGCCAGCCAGGAAGCAAATGTATGTCGTAGCGTATGAAAAACAACTTTCTGGCTGTTGTCGATGATTCTTTCATTAAAGCCCAATCTTTTAACTATTCGTTTATAAGTGCCGGAAACTTCATTTAATTTCCCATTCCCATTTGAATTCTTGAAAACATAATCATTGGGGTGAGATGGATCATGGTATTTTTTGAGCATGGCTGAAAGTTTGTTGCCCATATGTGCCATTCGTGTTTCGTTGTTTTTGGGATTGGCAATAATAATTCTTTCGTTTTTAAAATCAACGTGTTGCATCTGCAAGTTGAAGATCTCGCCAGCCCTTAACCCGCATAGAAGGGACATTAGGCAGATATCATGAAGCTGCTCTGAAGTTTTGCTGATTTCATTAAGCAGAGTTTTGGTTTCTTCCTTTGATAAGAATCTTGTCCGTTTATTTTCAACGTTAGGTAATTTTATTGATTTTACCGGGTTTTTGCCAGTATACAGGTTCCATGAAGACATTTTGTTGTAAATCTGCCGTACTAAAATCAAGATGTGCTTGACAGTGGCGTTGGATAATCCTTTTTTGATCAATTCATTTTTTAGTTGTTCCAATCTCAAAGGTGATATTTCGTTAAGTTTCAAAGTATCAAAAGGATGGGACAAATGATTCTTGTATCGGCTGATATCATCACGGCCATTTCTGGCCTTGTTGTTCTTGGCCCATTCCATATATTTTTTTGCAGCTTCTTTAAACGTTAGAATGTTGTTTTTGGGGTTGATTGTGTTCCCATGCCTGATTTCTTGAACACGTTCATTTCTGATGTTTGAGGCAAGTTGGGCAGAGTAACCTTCAGAAGCCCAACCTACTTTTTCCCATTTTTTCTTATCCCCAATTCGGTAGGTGATATAAAGGCAGAAATCCGGCTTGTTTTTATACTTGCGTTTGGGAGATATTTGTTTGTATACTCCGGTAAATTTAGTTTTTATTTTTATAGTCATTTTTTGGATTTTATCCAGTTTGAGTTTTTATCTACCGTATATCTACCATAGTGTGTGAATTTATGTGAACTTGAGTGAATAAGTCTCAAGCAAAAGAATAGCATAACTTATTGAAATAAATGATATATTATCTACTATGATTTTATGTGATTGTCAAGAAAAGGTATGTTATTTGGATTCCTAATCCGCAGGCCGCGTGTTCGAGTCGCGCTGGGGGCACCAGTAAAATCAAGGGGTTGCAATGTTATTAATGATCATTAACTTGTTGCAACCCTTTTCTTTGCCATAGAAATGTCG
>Ga0164318_10004813_pt1 | contig 13020 bp, 11 predicted proteins | sample GuaBasSedimGuay9_FD_113734 | JGI IMG/M metagenome (GOLD analysis project Ga0164318, IMG submission 113734) | Subseafloor sediment microbial communities from Guaymas Basin, Gulf of California, Mexico - Guay9, Core 4571-4, 0-3 cm | ecosystem: Environmental > Aquatic > Marine > Hydrothermal vents... | reverse complement strand
GTCATTGAATGTGATTTAAGCAAAAAATTCAGTGAAACATCCATTATCACCAAAATTAACCGGGGCAACAGTAACGCCTGCCTGTTTGTCGGATCACCGGTCTATGTTTCCCACGCAATCCCCCCGATCATGAATTTTATTGCCCGACTGCCGAAAAAGTCTCAAATGCCCGTTGTCCCTTTTGTTACCTGGGGCGGTGTTACCAGTGGGATTGCGCTTTATGAAATGGGAAAGGCCCTGGCGGAAAAAAATATGAATGTTGTCGGCGGGGCAAAAGTTCTGTCCCGGCATTCCATGATGTGGCAGATGGAAAACCCGCTTGGAAAAAATCACCCGAATGAAACAGACGATACGATGATCCGGGAAATGATCTCCCGCATACTGGACAAATTATCCGCCGGCGGCAATGGTTTGATTGATCTGTCGGCCCTGACATACTATCCGGCTGACATTGCGGCGGAAATGGAAAAAATGACACTCAAAAAAGCCAAGCCCCATATGCCGAAACGAAAAATAGACGAAGATGCGTGTACCGAATGCAAAGAATGTTCATCCGCATGTCCCACAGATGCAATCTCCTTTACCCCGTATCCTGAATTTGAGAACAATTGTATTTTCTGTTTCAATTGCGTCCGCGTATGCCCGGAGGATGCCATTAAAGCAGATTTTTCAAAGGTTGAAAAACGAATCAGGGATCGGGCCAACCGGTTCAAAGAGACACCACCGTCACAGATTTTTATATAAATAATGGGTTGGAAGTGGATCAGCAGTTGTACCCACGGGCCAAAAACCGGAAAATACGAAACAATTTAAAAAGGCAAATGGGCCTTCTATGTTTATCTCCCATATCCAGTCGGCTGATGATTCGACAAGTCCCCGAAACTTTACTTCACTTTGCCGAAGTTCCTCTCTTTCATCCAAAGGCGCTTGCTGGGCATAGATCTTATCCTGCAACATTTTTTGGCATTTTTCGCCATCCCATTAAGTTCATCAAACTAAACCAGATTCCGGTCAATTAATTCATCGGAAAAAGGAACCCATATGAAAAATATAAAAATAATTCTGATCGCAATCATTGGAATATGGCTAATCGCCTGTAGTACGGTTCCGATTACCGGCCGACACCAGCTCAATCTGCTGCCTCAGGAGACAATGCTCGCCATGAGCCTTTCCGAATACGACCAGTTTTTAAAAGAAAATCAATTAAGCAACAACCCGGTCCAGACCCGGATGGTTAAACGAGTGGGAAGTAGAATTCAAAAAGCCGTTGAACAGTTTTTTGCACAAAATGATATGAGCGATAAACTGTCAGATTACACATGGGAATTTAATCTGGTTGAAAACAATGAGATTAATGCATGGTGCATGCCTGGAGGAAAAGTGGTTGTCTATACCGGCATCCTGCCACTGACAAAAGATGAAGCCGGACTGGCGGTTGTCATGGGACATGAAATTGCTCATGCCGTCGCCCAGCATGGGAATGAACGCATGAGCCAGGGGTTGATTGCACAAATGGGCGGTATAGCCTTGTCAACAGCAATTGAAACCAAACCGGCAGCCACCCAACAAATCTGGATGGCTGTTTATGGCCTGGGCGCCCAGTATGGATTAATGCTGCCTTACAGCCGGCTGCATGAAAATGAAGCCGACCATTTAGGCCTGATTTTCATATCCATGGCCGGTTATGATCCCAATGCCGCCGTTGATTTCTGGCAACGGATGGCGGCCCAAAAAAAGGGCCAGACACCGCCGGAATTTTTAAGCACCCATCCGTCTGACAAAAACCGCATACAAAACATTCAGTCACGAATTCCGGAAGCCATGGGTTATTATAAAAAACCTTAAATTTTGTGCTCAAATTTTCCATTTTCCAAAAAAACAATAACCTGTCTCAATACTTCAGGATGCCGCATAATAAACGAATGACTGCTCGGAACCACCAAAAAGTCCGACATTTCCTCAAGCTTCGCTCTCGCCACGGACACTTTGCCGTCATCATCCCCGGGAATCAGCCATGAATAAAAGGGATTCATTGTACTATTGCCGGTAATCACGCCGATTTCCCCTTTAATCAGTTTTAAGGAATTCGGAAGGCTCTCCGGTGCTGTACCAAGCACCTGCCCGGCCGGACCGTATAGCCATTTATAAATAATCAGGGTCCGAAATGCATCCGCCAGCTCACTCCCCTTGTTCGGCGGGCTGATCATGACAATCCGGCTGCCTTTCGGAAGTAAATGATTCTGAAGATACTGGCGGACAACAATCCCACCCAAAGAATGGGTAACAATGTGTATCTTGTCTGCGCCATTCTCCCGGCATTGGTTCACCATTTTGTGAAAGTATTCATCCGATATTTTTTCCACCGATGAACGGGTGGATGGATACCCCTCATTGATTGTCTGATATCCGTGTTCGGAAAGATAAATTTCCAGCTTACGCATGGAAAATTTCGTTCGTCCCATGCCATGCAAAAAAATTACATGATCATTGGTTTGTAACGCCGGTTTATCCGTTTTATCTTCACATGGGGCACAAAAATTGAGAGGGATTAACAGAAATCCGGCCAGAAAAAGCCGGACTATTCCGGTCCGTATCGACCGGGATGAAACGGGGTTCATTATTTATTTATAATCCTTTCGCATTAAAAGTATAAGGATTAAACGGACGGGCAAAAAAATTACGATGGCATTAAAATGAGATATTTAAAGAATTGTTATACCCGTTCACGGAGCTACCACTGCTGATCCATTTCCGACCAATGAACTGTAAGCATTCACAGGGTGCCGCAGATGTGAGGCACCGAGCGCATAGACGTACTTTTGTACTTCAAGCGCTCGGCAACAAAGCAGATGCGGTGCCCTGTGAATGCTGACGTTTCTTTAATCCCGGATTACATTATAACAGATGACCGGCTCCATTTTGTTCTTTACATACACCTCGCCTCTGCTTTCAATATTAAATTCACCCGGATTTTCCAGAAATGTCTGCTCCCCGATAATAATCTCGCCGCCAATGGCCATTTCCTCCAGCCGGGCTGCAACATTAACACTATCACCGATAACCGTGTAATCCATCCTGTTTAAGGACCCGATGTTTCCGATAATCGCATTGCCGGTATTGATGCCGATACCGGTTTCAAAAAGCTCCTGATTGGTCTGGATTCTTTTTTTCATCATTTCTTCAATGGCTTCCTGCATCTCAACGGCGCTTCGAATGGCATTTTCAGCCGCATTCCCCGATGCATCCACGAGTCCAAAAACAGCAATGAGCTGGTCCCCGACAAATTTATCCAGCAATCCATTATTTTTAAAAATAATATCGACCATTACGCTAAAATATTGATTAAGCATCAGAACCACATCTTCGGCCGTCATGCGTTCGGCAATGGTGGTAAAAGAACGAATGTCGGCAAAAAGGACCGTCACCTGGCGTCTTTCCGTATCAACCAGACCACCGCCTTTTAAATCAATCAATTTTTCAACCAGATTATTACCCACATAGCGGCTCAACCGGTTTCTGAGTTCTTCTTCCTGCTTTGTTTTCTGATAAGATAAAGCCAGATCCCGAGAATAAACCATCAACTGGGTAGCCTGCTCCTGGTTCTTGCGTTTCATCTTATCCATTCTGCATATCATAGAATTAAAATGCGCCGCAATCTCATTTAATTCCCGGTCCGCCTCAATCTGAATCGGCTCGATTTTCTCGCCATTTTCAGCCAGGCGTGTTTCCCTGCTCAAATAGAATATGTCGTCAGCAGATCTTCGAATCAGGGAATAGCCGGTAACCGTTGAAAGCAGAATAATGGGAAAATATAAAACGATTGTCTCGGAAATCGAAATCTTGTCGATTAGATACAAATAAAAAAATAAAAGGTAAGGAATGACTGCCATAAGCGCCAGGGCAGCCAGCATTTTACCTCCTATCGTATTGTAGTCACGGCGATACGTTTGTTTCATGGTAGATTACCGAAAAAAGGACTATCCATTCTTTCAAATTCAAAAGGCTTATGAAATTTTACTGCAACACCCGTTCTTTCCTGACCATTCATCTCAAGTTGATGGATACGAACAACAGAGGCCTCAGTTTTAATGCAGGCGCGCACATCTTCCGTCCCGATTAAAAAAATATCCAGTTTCAAAAGCTGTCCCGGATAATACCTTTCGGGTAGACATGAAATAAACATGGCACCCCCACCGGACACATCATGAAGCTCACTTCTTTCAGTGTCATGATGCGCGTCACCATCAATAACAGAAGCAATAACCTCAAATTCGATGGGGAAGCGATTAAAGGACCTTTTATACGATTTCAGATCTGGCGTGGCTTCATGTTTTTGACCGGAAGACCGATTAAAAATTTTAAAAAGGCGTTTAAAGGTAAGATCCATTTGATATATTTTACAGCTCCTGAATCAATTCTGACTGTTTGCTTATTCTCAATTCAACAAAAATCACTTATCGATCAATCCGCCATTTCATCCTTGACGAGACATTAGCTAATACAAACTCTCCGGACTTCATCCATATCCGAATATCCCGCGAAAACCTTCATAATTCCATCCTGTATGAGGGTTGTCATACCTTGTTCCTTTGCTTTAACAAACAATTCTTCCGCACTGGCCTGTTTTTTGATCATTCGTTTAATATCAGCCGTTCCCTCCATGAGTTCATGAATGCCCAATCGACCTTTATATCCCGATCCATTACACTGATCACAACCAACCGGTGAATACAGCGTCAGATCTGAAGAAAATTCTATCCCGATTTTTTTAAAATCTTCTTCTCCATAATCGTGCACAATATCATCAAACGCTTCCTGGCTCGGGGAATACGCTTTCCGGCAATTCTTGCATAATCGGCGCAGCAGACGTTGTGCCAGTACTGCAAGGAATGCATCAGAAAAATTTAATGGATTCAGCCCCATATCCAAAAGACGGGTCACCGTTTCAGGGGCACTGTTGGTGTGGAGTGTTGAAAAAACCAAATGACCGGTCAACGAGGCTTCGACGCCGATAGATGCTGTCTCATAGTCGCGCATCTCACCAACCATAATGATGTCAGGGTCGGCCCTCAAAAAGGCCCGCATAACTCTTGCAAAATCCAGACCGATCTTATTTTTAATCTCAACCTGGCGCAATCCGAGTTGAGAAATTTCAACCGGGTCTTCAGCGGTCCAGATTTTACGCTCCGGCGTGTTAATATGGTGCAACGCTGAATGCAGGGTTGTTGTTTTACCGGATCCGGTGGGACCGACAACAAGAACCAGGCCGTAAGGCTTGGCGATTGCCTTGAATAAAACTTCCATATTTCTTTCAGTCAGGGTCAGGTCTTCCAGTTTCATCGCGCCGCTGGTTGCCAGAATCCTCATAACAACATCTTCCTGACTATCGGCGGTCGGCAAAGTGGCGACCCGTAATTCAAAGGGCGGTATCCCTTTTCGTTTAAATTTGATTTTCCCGTCCTGGGGAAGACGTTTTTCTGCGATATCAAGATTTGCCATAATTTTAATTCTGGACAGGATCGCTGTTGCAAAGGAATTCGGAACTTCAAGAAAATCCTGGCAAACCCCGTCAATCCTGAAACGAATTTTTGTCCTTTTTGAGATGGTTGACGGTTCTATGTGTATATCGGACGCATCTTTGCGATATGCCGTGATCAGTACCTGATCCACCAGCTGAACAACTTTTCCAGAGGCTTCGTTATATGTTTCATCACCATCATCCTCCTCTTCATCAACCTCTTCAAATGCGATATCCGGCATTTGATCAAAGTCATCCGTGGATGTCCCACCACCGGATTCTGTTTTACGCGTCTTCCCCTGTGCAAAAAAATGGTTTATAATTTCTACAATATCCTCTTTAATACCAACGGAAAATATAAACTTGTTCGTATTAAAAAGCGCTTTGGCATGATCTAACTTGCTAAGATCCTTTGGGTCATCGATCAGAATCTCAATATGATCGATTTCCCAATGCAGCGGCACCCAAACATCCTGGATTAAAAAAGGTTTTTTTAAATTGCTGATCAACTCATAGGGCACTTCCATTTTGGCATCAAACACTTTAAACGGACATCCGTAATAAGCTGAAAGAGACTTCCCAATATCTTCTTTGGATGTCTTAAACTGTTCCATCAAAACAGATTCAACACTTTTTTTCATTTTTTTGGACAGGGCCAGTCCTTTTTGAAGCTGGTCCGTATCCACGATTTTGTTACGCAACAGGTAATCATATCGAGAATCAAATCGTTTATCCGGTTGAGCAGACTCAATTTTCTTTTTAATTTGAGGATAAATTGGATCAATTTTTTGGACCGTCTCATAGCATTTGATCGCCTGCTCTTTATAGTGTCGCTTATCCAGTTCGACACCCAGCATAAAATGAATCGCAGCCCGGGCCTTATCCTCAATATTATTTTCATTAATAATCTGATCAACTTCCGTAACAACCTCTGCCGGGCTGTTAACCGCCAAACTACATTCCAAAAAATCTGCCAAAAAATCATCAATTGAATAATCTGTCTGAAATAATTTTTTATATTCTGAAATGGCCTCCCTGTACAAGCCGAGTTCCTTGAAAGCGGTGGCGCTGTCATAAATCTCAGGACCGCTTTCTCCGATTGAAAGCCCGGTTTTTATATGAGAGACATCTTCGCTTGACAGGTTATACGGAGATTGATTGTCATTGTCCTCAATTTCCTTACCAAGATCATCCACTTTGAATTTAATTTTCTGAATAACTTCTTCTTCCAGGTCAGCATCCCCGGATAAAATATCTTTATATAATTCCAAAGCTTCATCATAAAGTCCATGTTTCTCATAGGCTTCTGCAGATTTGATTTTGGCTTGAGACGCTTCAGTTGTTGTTTGAGTACTTTCCATAGTCGTGGCTCCTGGCCAGTCGTTTTATTTTCAGCTCGCGTTGCAAAGGCATGGGAATCTTTTAATCAAGTAAATATGATGGCGTCGTAAAAAACTTTTCATGGTGACGCATCACCACGGTATCAAAAAATAACTTGCCCATCCTTTCAAATGTTTATGAATGAATTATTGGGAAACTTTTCAAGTTTTAATAAAAAAAATTATTCTTAAAATATTTTTTTTCTCAGGAGGTTACCGAGTCTTTTACTGGCCGGTTGAATTTTTGAAAGTTGCGGAAGCAAAATTTCACAATTAAGGCGTACCATAGAAATCGGTGCGTTATCGCCGATAATAACGATCAAAAATCCGGTCTCACTTTTTTTTATGTAAAACCGTGCGCTGTCATAAACTAATTCAGCATCTTTAATACTATTCATCTCGATGGTAAACGGTTCCCAATTAATTTGAGAAAGTTTTTTCCCCTCACTTCTGAAGTCTGGAGAAAACCTGCTCAACAGAACGCGGCCTTCATTCGTAACAACCATCAGGCCATGGACGCCGGTTATTCCCATTACATCTTTAAATATATCTTTCATTGCTTTATCCGGGCTGCTTTTTTCATATTAGTCATATCATGTAATAAATTAGTTACCTATTTCCTATCCCAGAACATCAATAATTCGATCCCAGGGGGCATCCGCCAAAATTGATATGGCCGTCGTTTCTTCTCCCGGGATAATGATAAACTGATCATCTTGGTCACGGTTGACATATAAAACATTTAATCGCCCACAATTAAAGGCATTCCCAATATTTGAAACCTGATCTATCAATGCATCCCAATTCGGGTCATGATATATATCCAAAATGCCATCCCGGCCGCCAATAGAATTTTTAATTTTCATACGAATGGTATCAATCGGAGAAAGTTTTGACAATTCGACTTCTTCTTTTATCGGGCGCACCTTTGCTGTGGTTTCTGGTCTCTGCGTCGAAATCCGGTCAACAAGTGGTTCAGCTTTTGCTTCCGCCGAAGCATCTTCTGTTTCTGATATTTCTGATAACGGTGCATCCAAAAGGATTTCACTATTTTCAGCGTCGTCGCCCATTTCATTTTTTTCAGCCAACTCGTCTTTTACCCGCATGGCATCCAATAAAATGGCCTGAAGATCACCCTGGATAATCTTTTCCTGAAATACGCAGTCCTGCTCAATAGATAATGAAACATTGGACCAGGATAAAATTTCATAGGCGGCATCCTTTCCCTGCATATCACCAACCCGGGCATTCATCAGTTCACCGTTCCTGAAAAAAAGAACACCACCCCGCTCTTCTTGTTTATCAACAACCCGCAATGTACTTGTCTGCTGTTCCATTTCAATGAGTTGAAGAAATGTTTCCAACGTTACATTGTGAAGGCTTCCGCCTTCCGCTTTTTTATTTAACGTTTTTGTTATTTCACCAAACAACTCAATGGCCGTAAACGGCTTTTTCAAATAACCGGCAGCGCCACTTTTAATAACCACTTCCTTCGTCTTTGGTTTATCATAAGATGTCATCATATAAACAGGAATATCCGAAAAATTCTTCAAAATAATCGACAGGAACTCAAATCCGTCCATTCCCGGCATTCTTAAATCAGAGACAATAAATGATACATACGTCTTTTTAAGCAATTCCAAAGCGGCGTTTCCAGCATCGGCGGTTAATACATTAAATGATTCTGAAAAGCCTTCAAGATCTTTCTGGATCAAGCGTAAAAATGCCTGATCATCATCAACAATTAAAACATTGGGTCTCATTTTCTATTCCTTTACCCTGCGGAAAATGACATATGGCATCATCCGAACACGAACATAATTATATATATGCTACATTTCTATATTAAAATCAATAATTTCATCCGTATAGTTTTTTTTCCATGTTGCCAGATATTTTCTAAAAACCGCTGTCATGCCAAGACTTGACGCCATATCTTTAACACACTCTGTAATCGAAGCGACAAGCTCTTTCTGGCTCGGTCTTCCGCTGAATGTTACCTTGCCGTTCGAATATCGAAATTCAGCGGCAAATGGATCAAGAAAATCATATTGATCTACTTTATCAACAAACTGTTTGTTCAGCAGTGTCTCAAAATCATGCTTGATTCGCTTGTTTGACCGGATTACTTTTTCCGATAGTACCAAAAGGTCCTGCAACATACGCAAAACACGCTGCGAATTTTTTTGAGGGAGTGCTTTTTTTGGTTTTTGGGACACAGACGGCTTTAAAACCGGCCTGGGCACTTTATCAGGCGCTGAGGGTTTTGACAGAGTGGTAATCTTTGACAATTGAATTTTCTTAACATTAAAATTACCACCGAATTCCAGGGATCTTGTTATTAAATCATCCCGATACTCAACCGATCGATCCAGCGCATCAACACCCTGGGAGGATGCACCGCCAATGACTTCACCATTATAAATAAACAACAGCCCACCACCGGCGTCTTGGTTGAATTTCACATCAATGTAGCCGGTAACTTTTTCACTTTCCATCTTTTTAATCAGGCCTTCAAGGTCCGTGAACTCTGAACTCAAATCCCGATATAATGGTTCCGCATTGGAAAGGTTTGCCCAGTAATAAACCCTCTCCGGCAAAATATAATACACCGTTACCGAATAATTATTTTTTGAAGCTGTCTCGTTAATTTTTTTTAATGCAGCCCCGCCTTTGAGCTCTACTTTCTTATCTTTATAATAACCATTAAGCAGGTTGGCCTCATCAAAAAAAACAACCCCTTCAGATATCGGAGATTTAAAATACACCCCACCGGTACCCAGGGCGCCCTGATAATGTTCGATCAATTTATCAATTTTAAGATAATAACTGTTTAAATCAGAAACAGCCGGTTTCTCCCGCGGTATTATAATCATTGTTTCTTCCTGTGCGAATTTCTCCTGAAAAAATTATACCGGAGAAATATTATTTAATTCTCATAGAACAAAACAAGCAATGTACTGTTATCAGGCACATTGCTTGTTTGTTTAGAATATCATTTTTTTAAAATTATCGTCTGCGTCGTAATCGCTCAATCGAAAACCGGAGGCTGTCCTGCATTCTTGAAATCGCATCGGCAAGATTGCCGATTTCATCTTTTGAATGAACATCAATTTCTGCCTCAAGATCACCGACACTGATACGATCCGCTGCTTCCGTCAGATACTGAATATTTCTGGTTAATCGGTAACCATAGATGATAATAATTAAACCAATCAAAATAATCGCCCCAATCAGAATACCAAAATTCAAATTCCGGGTATCCACAGATAATTTTTGGGCCCGTTTTTTTAAGCCCTCAGTCTTATTGGTAAACTCATCAATATACGCGGTACTCATCAAAAGAAAGGGCTTCCCTTCAAGCTGAATCGGGGAAACTGCCATATATTTTTCCCTGATTTTTCCATCCGGATCTTTCCAGCGATAAAAACCTTCAGACTCTTTCATTCCCTGAGAGCCGGTCAACACATTCCAAAAATGCTCAAAATAGGGTCCAAGCGCCTTTCTGATCATATCAATATCATCAATTCCGACAATATTTGGATTTGGATGCGCCCAGATCGTCCAATTCTGGCCTTTATCCGGCTCAGGCTGCTGAATAAGGCAGGTATACCCAGACTGACCAACACTCTGTACTGCGATCCCACTAAAGTCAGGATCATAGAAAAAATCCTCTTTTACAAGATCCGGGTGGGCGCGCAGATAAATCTCAGCTTGTAATGCCACATCCCTTGATTTTTGCATGAGCTTTTCCTTACCTTCTTCCAAAATAAGGGAAGTACTTTCTTCCGTAATTTCATCCGCCAGCTTATTTAGCTGCTGTTGAGAAAAATATCCGGAAACGGCCATTAAAAGAATCGGAAGGACAAGGAAAAGGATCATCATTTTTCCTCTTAACCCAAGCCATCCACTGGAACGGCCATCAATGCTTCCGGCGCTCATGCTCTCCGAGCGTTCAACAGGTTCTTCCTCGCTTTCTTCTTCACCAGGCACGAATGACGGCATATCAGGGATGCCAGCGGCTGCGAAATCATCCGCTGGTTCCTCCGCCGCTTCAATTAACTTTGAGATCTGAGTCACATGCCCGCATTCACCACAACGAACCCTGACGGATTTACCTTTATACTGGTCTAGCTTATCAGGATCTATATGATAAACCTTCCCACACTCTTCACAAATAACCGTCATAGCTTCTCCTCCTTAATTAAATTGCCAACAATGAATAATGTAACTCTTTAAAATCAATGAACTTGATTAATTTATGCTTTGATAGTCCCATAAAAAATCAGATTTCGACGGCAAAGTATAAAAGTTAAAATTCAAGGCGCGCAAATCCTGAGCAATGATTCGTACTTAGCGTACTCTGAAGCAGCGAAGGATGCAGCGCAACAAAGAATTTGGACTTTTTACGAAGCCGTCATGCTTTTACTTCCCGAAGCTTTCTAACCATGGCTTGCTGAAAAGCGACTTTTCTCTCTTCTCTGAGAATCTGGCGAGCCAGTAAATCCACCAGTTCGGCAGCACGGTGAGCGGGAAATTTCAAGTGACTCTCCCCCATTTCGCTGATTTCATCTTCAATCACAACATCGGCAATGGGCCCCATTGCACGGGATAGTTCTGCTGACAAATAATGAAAAAAAGATTTATCCAGTCTTGGGATTGCTTCTTTTGCGGTCTCACAAAGATGAAGTTTATATAGACGATTTAAAACCGATCTTAACTGTTTTAAATTCATATTTAACGACTGGGCAACCTTGCCAAGCGTTTTTGTCCCGTCAAGTTCCATCAAAACCTGCAGCATCTCACTATCCAGCGAAACTTCACCCAAATCCGCCCGAACGGTTCTTTTCAGAACCAATTGGGCCATATCACCGGCAAAAACGTTCATTTATTCAGCCTCCCCAAAAAATCCTTATTATATCTTATCATTCTTACTCAGAACAGTTACAGTCAAACAAAAAAACCGGGGCCGAACGTTTGTCAGGCACCGATATTCTTGATTATCTGCCGTAATGTATGAAATTCATCCTTAATTTCTTTTTTGATTTGTTCTAGAATATAATCAATCGCTGCTTTTGTTTCCAGCGACAACGCATCACCGCTGACCGATTTAGCAGCCGTTGGTGTAACTGCACTTGCAGCTACGGTATAAACTTCTGCTTCTGGCGGGGGGCCACCCGCCCCCTCTCTAAGCAGAACACGTTGTTTAAAATCCTTGAATTTTTTAACTTCTGCCGTAAGGAGCTTTTTCTTCTGACTTTCCTTCATTCCCGGAGTCAGCAGAACCTTTTCAAAATTTTTGTAAACAGAGGCGACAAACTTAATGGAATCAGGATGTGCGCGCGCCTTTTTGGCTTTAATATACTTGCCGATGGATGCATGCAGTTTCAAAAAAAGAGAAAGGACCTTATCGTTTTTGTATTTCTTCATAAGCCGCTTTATTTCGACAAGAAAATCCACCATTGTTTCATCCGTGATTTCCCAATCAATAGAAAAAACCAGCGCCTTTAAATTTCCAATTGGAGAGTCCGCGTCCAGATTACCAGAAGCACTATCAGCCATGGGCGTAACTGCTTTCCCGGCCTTTCTTTTTGATCCGCCAGAAACACTGACTGCATCAGAAGAGACGCTTGACACCGGTATCACTTCGGAATCATCATCTCCAAACAATTCATCTAATCGACTTGAAACCTCGGCCCCGAGGCTTCCATCATCATCCTTCGTAGTCAATGCGGTACCCTCCTATTCAAGTTTTTTTCTCAATGATCCGACGGTTAATGCAATAATTTTTTTCATTGTGGCTGCGACATTATCCCCCTTAACAGCACTTGCCGCAAAACTCGGTGCTTTTAACCGGCTGTTCAAATCTCTTTGAAGTCTATCGACTGAAAGAATAGGGATGCCTTCTTCTTCCAGATCACGTTTGTTATACTGCAATACCAGCGGGGTATTGAAAATACTTTTATTGAATGTTTCCAGGTTCTCTTTAAGATTTTGTAACGAACGAATATTCATTTCACGTCTTAAATCCATTGAATCAGCAACAAATACTAAGCCGTCCACGCCTCTTAGAACCAGTCTTCTCGTGGCATTATATTTTACCTGGCCGGGTACGGTGTAAAG
>Ga0164318_10004812_pt1 | contig 13022 bp, 12 predicted proteins | sample GuaBasSedimGuay9_FD_113734 | JGI IMG/M metagenome (GOLD analysis project Ga0164318, IMG submission 113734) | Subseafloor sediment microbial communities from Guaymas Basin, Gulf of California, Mexico - Guay9, Core 4571-4, 0-3 cm | ecosystem: Environmental > Aquatic > Marine > Hydrothermal vents... | reverse complement strand
GGGGCACATTCTGCCACGCCAGCTGATCCGGCTGGATGTCCACCATGGTCTTCTCGGCCACGGTAACCCAGAGCTGAATTGTGTCATTGGCGGTTACATTCGCCGCAGAAACAAAGCTACTGAGAAGGAATGGGAATGAAAACAGGATCACAGCCTTTATTAGTTTTTTGTGTCTCATTTTCTCTTCATAAATTTGTCCAGGGTGGGTGTCCTGGCGGTTAATTTCCACATAACCCTCTTCTGTCCGATCGGTGATATTATCGTTTTTTCCTCCAGTAGATTGAGGGCTTTGAGTTTGTAGCAATGAATGTTAACCGTTGACCAGGCGAGTTTTGCCTCCTTCGCTATTTTATAGGTTGACATCGGTTTCTCGCTTTTTCCGAGCAATTCTATGATCAATTCATCTATCCTGTCCATCTCTGTCATTTTAAAATGAGGAGATTGCCGAATGGTTTGAACATCAGAGTTCAAGGAGATTGTGGATTGGGGTGGTTGGTTTTACAATAAACTCCATGATGTTGCTTTTATTTTTTCGGCAACCTCCATAATGTAAAAGTTTATGCTACGCCGTTGACGATCGCGGTTATCGTTCCACTGGTTGAACCCTCATATATCCCGAAGGGTACATAGACCTTGATATTCATCGCAAAGGAGTCTCCGGGAACGAGTTGACCATCAACCGTGGAATCCCATGCATAGTTCACATTACTGCAAAGATGGAATGGAGCATCTGCGTTCCACTTGGAGAAGAATACCCTTGTACAGTCATGAGTAACTGCCACACAGAGCCCATTTAATGGGCCAGTGTTTATGTCTGCATATCCATAATTTTCATAAGTGCTTAGTGAGAAGGAATCTATATCCCCACTCGCATTTGTAAAGTCTGTTGATCCAGTCTGCGTCTTGGAGTGATGGTTCTCACCGATGTAAATAGTTGCACTCTCGTTACAATTTGTAACCTTATCGATCATCCAGAAATACTCATTACTCGCATTGTGGTATCTCCCATAAATGTAATGACTGGCATTGGGTGGCATATTCCCATCGGGGTCTCTCAGATAAACAAGCTCTTCTGTTGTATTGTATTCGACCCTGTTAATGAACCAGAATTCATTGGATGACGTGTTTTTTGATAAAACAACGAAGTTTCCCGCATCGGCACTGTTAGTACCAGTACCGAATGGATTGCTCGTTGGATATGAGGCATTGAACCACACATGGGTTATATTCTTCGATCCTATGTTCTCTATCTGGATTGCGTAATAATTATTTGCCTCAGTATTGTTATCACCAATACCTCCCGGATCTACCGGGCTCCATGAGAAAGAGGCTGGCGTAATATCCACCATTACCTTCGAGGAGATATTGACCGTAATGGTTGCAGATTCGCTGTCGTTTGCAGTAAGATTGCCCCCGAGCTGTGCACTTACAGGGCTTATAAACAATAAACCAAGAAAAATCATACCCATAGCTGTAACGGTTTTTCTTTTCATTTTTACCTCCTATTATAATTATAAATTTATATCGATATATTTACTATAATCTCATAGAACTATATCGAGATATTCTTATATTTTTATATGTCAATACATATATAAATACTTATCGGTTTTTGCCCCAGAATGAAACCGAGAGATATAGTCCTTGGGCTCATGCTCCTTTATTTACTTCTGAATAGCGTATCCGCCCTGTCTGTGGGTACTGCCCCCGGGGTCTATGATCTCGGGGAACTCGATCCCGGGACAAATGTTGCATTTAGATTTTATCTAATAACTAATGCAAGGAACGATATGTTGGTATCCCTGTCTTATCTCCCAGTACATCAGGACATGTATTACAGAACCGAGACAACGAGATACAACTTTATCGCGGATGAGGCATCGCAGGAGGACATATCATCCTGGGTTGAAATAGTTCGGAACCCTTTACTTCTCTCCCCCGCGCGAACAAAGGTTGTTTATCTGCCCGGTGGAGGGGTTGTAAAAGCGAATGAAGAGGCAGATATAATTCTTCATATCCCCGAGAATGCGGATCCAGGATATCATGCCGGTTCAATAAGCCTGAGCCCAAAGTTAGCCGTAAGGGGTCGCGGTACCGGTGTGATGACCATTGCAGTTACTCGCTTTATCTTCGTTTTTAGGGTTTCCGGGGATGCCAAGAGAAAGGGAGAGATCATGGCAATAATGGGCGACAGGGTGGGAGAAAAGAAGGCAAAGATCGATGTCTTATTCAAAAATACGGGAACCTGTACCCTGAGCGCCAGAGTTAGTGAGCTCAAGCTTTACGATAAATTCGGGAATAATGTGGCTAATCTAAAATCTGGAATAGCTCTGGCAAGACCGGACAGTATCAAGGCATTAACTGCATATTGGGTTGGTGATAATGTAAAACCAGGGACATACAGGGCAGAGGCAAGGGTTGACTATATTACCGGCTATAGCACGATGGAAGAAAGGATCGAGATACCGACGACGATAAAGGTAAAACCCACCCCCGGACTACCCGCGATAGAAAAAATTTCTACATGTAAAGATCTTCCATTTATGATTCTACTGCTAATAATAATTGGTCTGATCATCTACTGGTTGGATTGGAAATACAGGGAAATTGCACTATTGATCGTTGTCGGATTATTACTGATATCCATCGCATTATTTGTCTTTAACTGTCTCGTCGTTATAGAATTCTCCTGGTTAGATTTGCTGTTTGCAATTATAATACTCGCACTAATAATTTACTGGTGGAGGTCATGAGAATGAACAAGAAATTATTGGCTGTCGTTCTTTTTTTATTTATTTTAGCTATCGGATTCCTTGGATTTATTCTATTGGGTGAGACCCCAGAGCCCGGGGAATATGTAAAGAGGATCTCCAGAGAGCACACGGAGGACCTTTTTTTCGAAAAGGCTATTGACAGGATCCCCGCGAGGGGAAATATAACATATCCTCGGGTAGAGAACCGAACTATCAAGGTGGGTGTTTCGACAGACCCCGATGAACTAAATTTCGGCGCCGTTCCGCAAAACATGACCGTCAGAAAGTTTATAAATCTCCATAATAAGGATATCAATGTCAAGGTATGCGTTATCCCCTATGGCAGTATAAGGCAATTCATAAAGATAGAGCAAAATAATTTTATAATGAAAACGAATGAATCAAGGGAGGTGATGATCGAATTTAGTGGCGATAGGATTGGCAGTTATAACGGGGAATTGGATGTCATAACCAAGAAGCCGAAGTATGGCTTCTTGGAACCACTGCTTCCATTTGTTGCGTGTTAAAAAATGAATAAAAAGATTATTACGTTATCTGTTTTTTTATTAATGGTCTCATCAACCGTTGCGATAGTACGGGTTAATGTCTATGTCTCCAGCTCCATAGACGGAAGAATACCCTATTTCAATATCCCAGCCAAGGTGAACAACACACCCCAGAGCATCTTGGTGGTCTGGGAAAATACCGGTTCCGTAGGTTGTAGATTCAGGCTGAGGGCGGATATTTATGAGATAATTAATAACACAAAGAGGCAGAGTTATACATCATGGAGCGAGGAAATACCCATAGAGCCCGGAGCGCAAGAAAACCTCGTGGCTTACTGGTATCCAGAGGGCCCGGGAAATTTTACTGTACACACATTTCTATACTATTGTAATTCTATAGAGAACGGTCCAGCTGGAAACTTTACGGTTTTTAAGTCAAATATCACAACCAGGGCCCCATTCGATGTAAAAACCGAAAGTACCGAGAATTATGTCGAGTTTATATTCAATTCTAAAGAAAATATCAACGATCTGGTAATAATTCCAAGGGAGTATCCTCTCGGCTGGACGTTTGACTCAAAAAGGATAGATAGGATAGAGAAGGGAAAGAAAAAGATAGTCAGGGTGAATTATGAGGCAAGCATATGGAAGGAGAGGAATGTGAGCTTTGACATAGTAACCCTGGATGGAAAATTTTATAAACAAGAGAGGATCACTCTGAGGAAAAAGAGGGAATTTCCAGTCTATCAGGCAACTATTGTAATTTTAGTCATAGTAATCATAATACTTTCTATAATGCTTATACGATATAAAAGAGAGGGTGTTAAACTTGGCGATAGAGAGGGTTCCAACGGGAATTCCGGGTCTCGATGAATTATTGAGGGGTGGCTTTCCGAAGGGTGCAGCTATCTTAGTGACCGGAATACCAGGTTGCGCCAAAACAATATTTGCCCTTCAGTATATAGTAAATGGGGCCTTAAAATATGGGGATAGAGGTGTCTTTATCACGGTAGAACAAAGCGTTGATCAGCTTCATAGGCAGTTTATGGAATTCGGATATGATATAAAGAAGCTTCAAGAGGATGGAAGGATAGCCGTTTTCTGTCTGGAGATAAGGCCCGAGCTGGGAGAGGATTTCTTGATGAAGATAACATCAGAGGAATTTAAGAGTGCGATATTAGAATTTGGGGCAAAGAGGATTGCCGTGGATCCCTTAAACCTGGTAATGCAGTTCAGCGCAGATTATGGGGGGGAAAGGAGAGGCATACAGAGGCTAATCACAACATACAAAAAATTGGGATGTACAGTCGTTTTCACACACGAGAGACCCAAGGGAGGGCCCGAGCCCGAATTCGGTGTTCAGGACTTCATCGTCGATGGCATTATCTATCTACAGTTAATTAAGGTAAGGGGTGCTATGGGCGAGAGGGAAAGCCTCTTTGAGAGAAGATTAAGTATACTGAAGATGAGGGAAACCGAACACGGTCAGGGCATCTATAGGTTTGAGATAGAGAAGGATGGAATTCACGTATATCACGGTATTTTTCTGAGAACGGGTCGGTAGATAGTTAGTATAAAAATACAAAACCATATTAATATATAAATATATAATATTAATACACTATGTCAAATATCATAGGTGTGGTTTCTGGTAAGGGTGGGGTTGGCAAGACAACATTTTCAATAAATCTGGCTGCCGCACTGAAGGAGTTCGATCAGGACAGCATTATAGTTGATGTAGACCTGGGTAATCCGAACATAGCTCTACAGCTGGGAATTCCCAGTATGCCCCTCACTCTTCAAGAGGTTCTGGCCGGAGAAGCAAGGATACAGCATAGCATTTTCCACCACCCCGTTGGTTTGAAGGTAATCCCCTCCTCACTCTCTATGTCCGGGGCGGGGGCAGATCTATCGAAGCTAAAGGAGGCTATTAAGGAATTGGATGAAATAGTGATTCTGGATTCCCCTCCCGGTTTGAATGAGAACGTAATTTCGGTGTTAAATGCATCGGATTCCGTCATTGTGGTAACAAATCCCGAGATAGCAGCCGTTACCGATGCATTGAAGGTTATAAAACTGGCAAAGGATCTCAGGAAGGACAACATAGGTGTTGTAATAAACAGGGTGAGGAATGATGCATATGAACTTAACTCCGATGAGGTAGAGCTCATGTGCGAGACCCCGATAATATGTAGAATCTCAGAGGATCCAAATATAAGAAAGGCATCATTTGAAAACGTTCCGGTGGTCTTTAGAAACCCATATTCACATGCCACGATAGATTTCAAGTATCTGGCAGCCAGATTACTCAGAAAGGAATACGAACCACCAAACTTTTTATCCCTGCGCAGGATCTTAAACTTCCGAGGTTAGACCATGAGAGTTAAAAAAACGGGCCTGACATTTTTTTTAGTTTTAATTTTCGTTTTAAATAGCGTTTCTGCTCAATCACTTGAGGTTACCGATATTAGTCTAAATCCATCTGTAATCTGGTTGGATGAAGATCCAAGGATAACGATCTCCGCCAGGTGTATATATAACGGATCCTCGATCTCTGATGCTACTGTGAGTGTAGAAATTCAATCCCCCGGCGGATTGACAACACCCGGATATCTCTGGTACTCCAGTGGCAGGTATTCATCCAGTTTCCGATTGGATCAATTTTACGAGATTGGAACCTATACGGCCTCCGTAACATGCGAATATAACGGTTACACAGATACACGTGAAAAGACATTTAATGTGCGCGAAATGAGTCTGAATATAATCAATGAGGGGGGTGAGATTAACGCCTACATGGGGGATGTCATAGAGATAAAGGTCGATTTCAGGGTGGATGGAAGACCAGTCTCACTGCCCAAGAACGATTTCAGGATCTATATCGGCGAGGAGGAAGTGGAGCCAGTATCGGTTATTGGGACTGCGAGCTACCAGAAAATCAGTGTGGATCTATGCCCGAGTGGCAACATCGAGAGTTGCATGAATAAACTCCCCGAGGGTTTATATGATCTGGAGGTTACTGCATGTTATTCAAGCGATAAACGCATAACATCCAAGGTAAAGAATTACGTTAGAGTAAATTCTCCATTAAAAATAGATTTCTCACAGAACAGGGTGGAATGTATTGTTGGAAAGATCTGCAGCTCGGAAATAAAATTTGATGTGATCTTCCCCAATGGCGATATCTCTGATCTTACCGAGGATGATGTGGATGTAAGAATTTTGGGTAATAAGGTCTTCGAGCGGGTATATGTAGAGAGTATGGAGTGTGATAGGCAATCCGGTTCATGTACCGTAAAATTAAATATACCCTCAAACCTCCAACCCGGGTCATACGATCTCTTTCTGTCTCTAAAGAAGAAATTTGGGGATAGTTATTACACAGTAGAGGATTACATCCCCCTGCAGGTGGTTTTACAACTATCCGGGGTGATGAAGGATGCCGCTGGAGATGTGGTGAGAACGGTAATAACACTGACGAATGAAAAAACCGGTCAGGTAATTACTGGGACCACGGATTACTCCGGTAGATATGCTCTCGACGTTCTTCCCGGGGATTACTCCATGGAGATCAGATTTGGGGGGACCATAGTTAGGTTCAATAACGTTACAATCTCAAATGATGACCTTCTACTTGCTTTGTCCGGAAACCTTATAAGATATGATGAGGGTCATCTGAATTCGGGAAGTCCCGTGGGGGTGAGGGTAATAAAGGTAATTGTCGTTGAGTTTGCCTTACCCTTCTCATCGGCCTGGTTTTATGTTCCCTATGACAGCGCCCTGGTAAACGGTGATGAAAACGATCTGAAGGTGTACAAATGCGATAACTGGAACTTTGAAAAGGGCTTCTGTACCGGTACGTGGAAAGAGATCAAGGCCGATGTTCATACGATCAGGAACACCATAGAATTTAACGTAAATTCGACATCCGCCTTTATAATCGGGGAAAAGAGAGCTCTCTATCTACGGAACATTGAGCTAGAAAAAGAGAAGGTCTTTATGGGTGACACAGTAGTTGTTAATGGGAAGGTCATGGATAGTGATGGAAATTCTGTGGAGGGAGCTCTTATAAGATTGTCTTTTCCCGGATTTGGTATCACCTCTACCGATACGTCCACAACTGGCGGGTTCTTCAGGGTCACTATAACTGCACCCTATACCGAGGGCTATCCGGATCTCGTAATAGGGGCGGAGAAGAGTTCTTATGCTCCGTGTAATACCACCACGACCCTAAAGGTAGACAGGAAAAAAGAGATCAGCATATTTGATGTTCCAGAGATCGTAGAGGTTCCATTCAATGAGCCAACGAATATAAAATTTAAGGTCTTCAATTCCGGGCAAATCAACCTGACCCAACCAATTTACCTTCGTGTCAGTGGAATACCCTCGGCGTGGTACAGGTTATCCCCCGTTAAGATTGATTCCCTTGATGTTAGTGAACAAAAAGACATAAATCTCAGTGTTACACTAACCCCGGAGTTATGTGGTGATGAATGTGATCAATTTTCCCGGGTAAATATAGAGGCCAAATCAGAGGAGATCAGCGACGTTGTTAGCTTTACCCTGAAAATATCCTCCCCCATAAATCAAACCGTTACAACATCCGAGGGGCCCAAAGGCTTCCATCTGCCAGATATAACGGGGTTTAGTATCGCATTGCCATCCATCTCAAATCCCTATCTCCCTTTAACCGTTATAGTAATCCTGATCATTCTGATCGCAAATAAAAAGAAAACCAGAGGAATTCGGATCAAGGGAATTAAATCTGGAAAAAAGGGAAAAGGCGCACCTAAGTTGAGAGACTCTGTGATGTCCTCATTGCATAGAATAAAGAAGGAAATATAACCTTTGATATTTATAATTTAAGAGAATGAAAAACCGGAAAATCGGGGGGTGGGTTTCTCTGTGCCTCTCATTGATCTGTCTTCTCTGTAATATCGCTACCGCTCAAGGCTTAAGGGTGGTCGATCTCTCCGTCACCCCCTCCGAGATCTGGCTGCATAAAAACCCCAACATGATCACCATCTCTGCAAAATGCGAATTTGATGGCTCAATAGCAGATGCCGATATGTGGGCCCAGATCATCTTCCCGAGGGGTGGGGGTATCTCTACCAGTCCCTTGGGGACGGGAATTTATGAATATAATATTTATGCATCCTTCCCGGATACGGGGCCTTACAAGGTAAGGGTGTATTGTGAATATGGAAATCACAGTACCTACAAAGAAACGACATTTACTGCCCATAAACTGGAATTATCGATAGACTATGACAGGGAGATCGATACATACGTGGGGGGTGATCTCACCTTAAATATTAAGTTCAGATACGATGGCAATTTGATTACCCCAAAAAAGGATACCTTTTCCATTTATCTGGGAGGCGAGAGGGGGTGGGAGAGGTTAGAGCAGACAGAGGATCCCATTCTGGTCGGAGATTATCAACGGGTGAAGGTAAAACTGCCCCTATACTCCAATAAAATATCGAAGGGATTGTATGACCTTAAGATAGAAGGTAAATATTCGGAGGAGGAAATCCTGACCCTGGAGAGGAGAAAATTTGTCTGGGTGAACAATCCATTAGAGATCTATATGACAGAAAACGAGGTTCGACACATCATCGAAGACATACCTGAAAAGAACCTCACAGCCAAGGTGGTCTTTAAGGCAGGAGATCTCTGGGATCTTGGTATAGAAAACGTTGAAATTATAATATCCAATGAGAACATTTCAAAAAGAGCAATTCTAAATAGTATACGTTGTAATAGAGAAACAGAGATATGCTCTTTCTCGTTTGATGTACCAAACCTTGGCCCGGGTTTATACAACTTAGAGCTTACTGTAGCTTATCCAAGTACAGCAAGTTATCGATATAAGGCTACTGCCTCTATCCCTCTAAAAGAGCTGTTACAACTCTCTGGGTGTATTAAGGATGCCAAGGGCAAGGTGATAGACACTAAAATAATTGTTGAGAGTATCGACAGGGGAGAGATCGAGGAGGTACATACCGGAGCGACGGGAAATTACTCTATAAACCTGCTCCCAGGCAATTATAATTTTGTATTCAGATTTGATGGAGGGATCGTGGTAAAAATTTCTAATGTTTCGTTATCCAGTTCTGATCTGATCTCCCTGCCCGGGGATCTGATAAGATACGATCGGGGACATATCACCTCCGAAGTACCGCAGGGTATGAAACTGGTGAAGATCGTGGTTTTAGAGTTGGCATTTCCCTTCTCATCTGTATGGGTTTATATACCATATGACAGCTCCAGGGTTGCTGGGGATGAGAAAGAGCTCAAGGTTTATCAATGTGAGAGGTGGAATTTTGAAAGGAGTTTGTGCACTGGTGGGTGGAGCACAATAGAGGACGTTATGATACACACAATAAAGGATGCGATCGAATTTAATGCAAGCTCTTATGGGGCATTTATGATCGGGGAGAATGATAAACTCCGTTTCTCGGAATTTAAGGTCCTGGATGATGACGTGTGTATGGGGGAGACAGTTACGGTGGAGGGGAGGGTCGTGAACAGTAGAGATGAGCCGGTTCCCGGTGCCATACTCCGGGCATCTTTCCCCGGATATGATGAATTTTCTACAACAAAAACCAACGCCGAGGGATTATTCAGAATAAGTATAAATGCCCCCCATTTCGAGGGAAATGGAGAGCTCTTAGTTGAAGCAGAAAAAGAGCTTTTCGTCGGTTGCAATTCCACTCATATGATTCATATAGGTAGAAAGAAGGCCTTGAGTATATTGAACCTCCCAGATATGATTAATGTGCCATTAAATGACATCACAGAGATAGAATTTACACTCTTCAATTCCGGTCAGATAAATCTAACGGAGACCATCTATATCCATGTATCCGGTATATCTGCCGACTGGTACGAGCTGGTGCCCAATCACGTGGATGGATTAGAGATAAATGAAGAGAAGCCAGTTATCCTGAGGATTAAAATAACCCCAGAGCTGTGCGGCGGAGCCTGTAAGAAGTTCTATCTGGTTAATCTCGAGGCAAAATCCGCTGAAATAAGCAGAGTGGTAAGCTTTACGATCAAGATACCCTCTCTCCCCATCAATGAAACGGGAAGCGCTGAAGTAGAGAAGAAAGAAGGCGGTTCAATAATTCCTGACGTTACTGGTTTTACTATTTCAATACCATCAGTTTCAGGCCCATATCTGCCTCTCACGATAATTGTAATTTTATTAATCCTAATCGTACACAAGAAGAAAACTGCACCAACATCCAGGAAGACCTTCGGTAAACAGGGGAAGAAGGGGCACGAATTGAGAACCTTCATCGTGTCTTCTCTACACAGGATAAAGAAGAACCTCTAGCCAAACAACGATGCCAGACCGGATGCGGCTTCATCTTCGGTTTTCTCTTCCTCTCCCTCAACCTCTTTTTTGGGTTCTCCCTCTCTCTCGTCCTCCCCCTCGGCCGGGGCACCAGAGACGGAATCGCCAGAGATTCTGGATGTAAGGGATAGCATCTCCCTGTTCGCTTTTGATAGCAGGAATTTTATCGTTTCTTTGGTTGCTATCTCTGCATTTATGGCCAGATTTATGGCGTTGTTAAAGGCATCATTTAGCAGGTATTTTATTGTTACCGAGTTATATATCCCAGAATTCAAGGCGAGATTTAGCGCATCTCTATAGGAGGTTTGCAAATCAGAGATCGTCTTTGTTTCATCGATATCAAGTATATCGGAGGTATAGATCACGCCATCCTCATAAGCGGCGTTTAGATCGAGACCGATTTCTATCGGCTCTATACCCAGCCTTGTTAGAACGCCTGCCATATCCTGGGAGATCTCCTCCCCCTCCCTCACAACCAGCGAATCCTCCGTTACAATAATCCTCCCCTCCTGAATTTTTGCCTTGATTCCGAGCCTCTGCAGGTCTCCGATTATCGGTCCCGCTGGCAGAGATGTGTCCCCCGAGGGAACCACTATGTCCTTCGGTGCGATACTGCCCGCTTTTGCCGGGGCGGATACCCTGCTGGATTTTAGAATCTTATTCAGCTTGAATGGATCCAGATCGGTAAAGATCAAACCCATAGATCCCCGAACGTGTTTGTCCAGATCCTTTATACCCGCCTTCTCAAAGGACCTCTTTATCAGGTTATTTTTACCTACCCTTAACTCTGCCTTTTCTTTAAGGCGTTTCCTCATCAGCTGAAGCTGTCTCGATGGAATTCCACCGATATTAACTAAGGCAATCACCTTTGATTTCGATATCCTCTTCGTTAACCCTTCAACCTCCTCAAATTTCCACCTGGCTACCATTTTATCCATCCAATCTAATTGCGTGACTCATCGTAGTTTTAAAGTATACCGAGTTGATCTTATCCGGGGAGATCTGTCTCTCAATCCCATTCATTACGGCGAGGATATTCTCAGCCAGATCCTCCGGTTTCATCTCCTCTGTGCCCACGGGAACATTTACCGTGGGATTCTTCTTAGATCTTACCCTCACAGTATTCTTTAACCTCTCAACTATCGCATCCAGGTCGGCCGTTGCTGGAACTGGTTGTGGCATCTTTCCTCTCGGCCCCAAGATGATACCCCAGGTCTTGCCAATTGTGGGCATCAGATCCGGTTGAGCAATAAACCAATAGCAGAGATCGGCGAATTTCCTCATTTTTCTTCTTTTCTTGGAATACTCCACCAACTCCTTTCTGTTCAGAACAAATTTAGAGAGCTTTTTTGCCCTAACATTCATGTCCCCATCCGCAAAAATGCCGATATTTACTTCTTTGTTTCTACCCCTGGGTAACAATATGTTAAGATTGAGTTTGTTTTCAGCACTCTCCATATTGAGGTCTTTGAAATTAATGCTGATCTCTGCAGACTGCTTAAATTTCCTCTTTTTTGTCTTTGCAATTACCTCTTCAATTCGCTTTATGATCTCCCTTTTCTCCATCTTATTCCTCCTACCAAACCAAACAAGGCAAATATGGTAGTGAACAGGAGCGGAATACCCTACTCATTTAGATTAAATACTTAAAAATTAGACTTATTCCTTAAATCTGTCGTCAAACTCTCCAGAATCTATTTCCTTGGTGATCTCCTTTGCGTCCTTGCCCTCGATCGTAACCCCCATGGATTTACATGTCCCGATGATCTCTTTCGTTGCACCCTTTAAATCGTTAGATAGTAATGAATCTTTCTTCATCTCTACTATCCTCATCAACTGGTCAAAGCTTAAATCCCCGGCGGGATTCCCATCCGTTGAGCCCTTCTCCAATCCAAGCTCCTTTTTTATGAGAGCGGATGTGGGTGGCGATCCCAATTCTATCTCAAATTTCTTCGTTTCTGGATCAACGATAACCTTCACCGGGATCTTCATACCTTCAAAGCTAGAGGTTTTCTCATTTATTGCATTGACAACCTCATTGATATTCAATCCTAGGGGGCCTATCTGGGGACCCAGAGGTGGCCCCCCGGTGGCTTTGCCTCCCTCCACCAGAATTTCTATAGTCTCCCTTTTCATTCTTCGGTCTCTTCCTCTTCCACCTCTTTTCTCAGGATCCTGATGTCATCGCCCTTAACAACGACGGGGATGGGAACCGCTGCCTCTATTAATTCTACGGTAATCTCATCCTTGTCCCTATCGATCTTTGCAACCCTTGCTTTTTCCTTCTTGAAGGGGCCGTCTATTAACTCTATCAGATCGCCTTTATTAACCTTCTGTACAATTGAGGTTGGCATCAATATTTTTTCAAGCTCTTCGATCGGTATGGTCCCAGCAGATGAT
>Ga0164318_10004811_pt1 | contig 13023 bp, 11 predicted proteins | sample GuaBasSedimGuay9_FD_113734 | JGI IMG/M metagenome (GOLD analysis project Ga0164318, IMG submission 113734) | Subseafloor sediment microbial communities from Guaymas Basin, Gulf of California, Mexico - Guay9, Core 4571-4, 0-3 cm | ecosystem: Environmental > Aquatic > Marine > Hydrothermal vents... | reverse complement strand
TCATGCCTCGGAGCTCTCCAAGTATCCGTGGGTCGAGGTGTACGTGATCGGGGGGCATCTGCGGAGCATCTCGCTGGGGATGGTGGGGCGCTTGGCCCGTCAGGCACTGACCGGCGTCTACTTTGACCTTGCGTTCCTCGGAGTTAACGGAATCTCGTTGGAACACGGCTTCACTCTCCCTTCCCTGGAGGAGGCAGAGACCGCGGCAGAGGTGGTCCGCCACGCCCGCCGCACGGTGATCCTCGCTGATCACACGAAGTTCGGGATGGTAACCCATAGTCAGGTAACGGACATCGAGGGCGTGGATGTGATCGTGACCGACTCCGGTCTTTCCGATCGCTTCCGCGAGGAATTCGAAAGTCTCGATGTGGAACTACACATCGTGTAGAGGAAAGGGGGTGATTGCCAGCGATATACAATCAAAACTGTACAGAAACCAGTGAACACAAAATAAGGAGGTACTAGCAGATGAAGCGAGTATTAGTAGTGGCACTTTTGGTACTGTTGAGCATTTCCGCACTCGCATTTGCGCAGGAGAAGGTGATCCATATCACTTTCTGGCACGCGTTCGGTGGTGGGCGGATGCACCTGATCGAGCGGATGGTGGAGGACTTCAACTACACCCATCCGGGAATTGAGGTGACAGCCGAGTACAAGGGTTCGTATCGCGATACGTTGAACGCGGCGATCCTCGCCGCACAACAGGGGAACGCCCCTCACCTCGTGCAGATCTTCGAGATTGGGACCCAGCTGGGAATCGATTCCGGGATCTTTGTTCCGGTTCAGGATCTGTGCAAAGGCGATGAGATCCTCGCCGACGACCTGATCGGAGGGGTTGCTGATTACTATAAGATCAATGGCAAGTACTATTCCATGCCGTGGAACTCGTCCAACCCGATCCTTTACTACAACAAGGACATCTTCCGTAAAGCCGGGCTCGATCCGAATAAACCACCGCGCACCTTCGAGGAGATGCTGGAGTACTCCAAGAAGATCGTAGAAAGCGGTGCGGCGAAGAACGCGATCACCTGGCCGCTCCACTCCTGGTTCTTCGAGCAGTGGATGGCCAACATGGGCGAGAACCTGTTCAACAACGGGAACGGGCGTGATGCCCGCGCTACCGAGTCACTGCTCACCGGCGATGGAGCGAAGACGATCCTCACCTGGTGGAAAGAGATGGCGGACAAGGGCTACTGGACTTACAGTGGAAAACTCGAGGACTGGGATGGCTCTGACGCCATTTTTGTGTCCGGCCAGGCCGCGATGGAGATCACCTCGACCAGTGACGTTGTCCAGCGCCAGCGGGACGCGGTGGCGAACGGGTTCGAGCTCGGTACTGCCTACCTGCCGTATCCGGCGAAGACCGTTGGTGGCCGCGAGCTGACCCGGCCAGAGGGGGTAATCGTCGGCGGTGCCAGCATCTGGATCACCAAGAATCATCCGCAGGAAGAGCTGGACGCGGCTAAGACGTTCCTCCTGTGGTTCACCAATACGGAGAACGCGGTACGCTGGCACAAGGCCACCGGTTACTTCCCGATTCGCAAGTCCGCGGTCCAGGTACTGGAGACCGAGCATTGGTTCGAGCGGAATCCGGCGTACCGGGCGGCGTTTGATCAGTTACTCAACACCCATCCCAGCCGCGCCACCCAAGGTGGTCTATGCGGTGCGTTCCCCGAGGTCCGCACGATCATCGAGCAGGCGGTGGAGAAAGTCATCGCTGGCAAGGCGACCGTGGACGAGGCGCTGGCGGAGGCAAAGGCGAAGGCTGACAAGGCCATTCAGGACTACAACAAGAGCGTTGAATAAGCTGATACTTTCAGTCCTTAACTGAACAAGATGAGATCGGGTGATCATCCAGAATCACCGATCACCCGATCTCAGTTTTATGGATAAGGAAAGGAGCCTCCGATGTACAAGGCGAAGTTCAAGAGTAAGTGGTTGCCTTACGTCCTCATGGCACCGACCCTGGCGATCCTGGTCCTGTTCCTCTATTACCCGCTGGTGCAGACGTTCCGCCTCTCCTTCTACCGGGTTGCCTTTCTAGGGTTGAAGAAGAAATTCATCGGGATTGCCAACTACATAGATTTGGCCAAGAACCCCGATTATCTTCATACCATCCTGACCACCCTTCTGATCGCGGCAGCGATCGTTATCATCGGGCTGAGCGTTTCTCTTGCGATCGCGCTCCTTGCAAATCAGAAGGTTAGAGGTGCACGAGTGTATCGAATCCTCCTCATCTGGCCGTACGCGCTCTCTCCAGCAGTGGCTGGAGTCATCTGGTTATTCATGTTCTCCCCTGGATTCGGGATAGTGAATTACCTGTTATCGCTGGTTACCGGGCATGAATTGAACTGGCTTGGCGACCCCCACCTGGCAGTGATATTAGTCATTGTTGCCAGTATCTGGAAGAACATCGGCTATAACATCGTCTTTTACCTGGCTGCCCTGCAGAACGTGAACACCGAGATCCTGGAAGCGGCGGCGATCGACGGAGCTGGGCCGTGGAAACGGTTCTGGTCGGTGACATTTTACCTCCTCTCCCCGATGACGTTTTTCCTGCTCATCACCAACATCACTTACTCATTCTTCGACCTATTCGGAACGGTGGACATCATGACCAAGGGAGGACCGATGGACGCGACAAACGTCATGATATACAACCTCTACCGCGACGGCTTCCAGTATTATAAGACCGGTTCTGCATCCGCTCAGTCGGTAATCCTGTTCTTCGGGGTGGTAATTCTCACGATAATCCAGTTCCGTACAAGCGGTCGGCACGTTTATTACGGGGGGGCATGAACATGAACAGGAAGCTTCGTCAAACGATCTTCACTCATATCGGATTGATACTCGTCGCTTTTATCCTGATGGCTCCGGTCTTGTTCGCGTTCTCCAAGTCGACCCAGACCACAGCACAGATCTACCACTATCCACCAACAATCGGGTTCGGAACGTCGATCGTCAAAAATTACGCCACTGCGTGGAACGAGTTTAAACTCGGGCTCTACATGAAAAACAGCTTCATCATCGCGATCATTGTCACGGTAGCTAAGACGATTCTCTCCCTCCTCACCGGATTGGCGCTTGTCTACTTCGACTTCCCGCTCAAGGCATGGGTGTTTTACTTCATCCTGTTCACCCTCATGATGCCAACCCAGATATTGATCGTCGCTTTATTCGACTTGGTCTCAAAAATGGGGATGGGAAACAGCTATGCCGCCCTTACGATGCCGTTCTTGGCCAGCGCTACCGGAGTATTCTTGTTCCGACAGCATTTCTCCAGCATTCCAGGGAGCCTTGCTGATGCGGCACGGGTCGACGGGGCCGGTCCCATACGCTTCCTGTGGAGTGTGTTGATCCCGATGTCGTGGAACACGATTGGAGCGCTCGCCCTGATCCAGTTCATCTACATGTGGAACCAGTATCTGTGGCCCCTTGTCATCATTCGGGAGGGGGCACGACAGGTGATCCAGGTGGGACTGCGGAGCATGACCGCGCAGCAGGACGTTACCAACTGGGGAGTGGTGATGGCTGGGGCAATCCTTGCTATGCTTCCTCCGCTGATCGTTTTCTTGCTCTTGCACGAGCAGTTCACTAAAGGGTTTGCACTCGGAAGGGAGAAGTGACCTGAATTGCCCCGCGTGCTGAACATCGCCCACGCCGGGGGGCGCAGCCTCGCCCCGGAGAACACGCTCGCCGCCGCCAAAAAAGCGCTTGAGGTGGGGGCAGATATGTGGGAGCTCGACGTGGCAGTGACGTTGGATGGGAAACTCATTCTGTTCCACGACGATTCCCTCGCTCGTACCACCGACGCCGCGAGGCGTTTTCCCGACCGGGCGCCGTGGACGTTCACTACCTTTACCCTTGAGGAGATCCGCACCTTGGATGCTGGTTCCTGGTTTGTCGAGACCGATCCATTCGGGGAAATAGCAGCAGGAAGAGTGACGCCGGAGGAGCTTGCCTCCTATCGCGGCGAGCGGATCCCGACCCTGGAAGAGGCGCTCCGGTTCACCAAGGAACGTCGATTTCGAGTCAACGTCGAGCTTAAGCGTCTCCCCCCTCCCCAGGATCGGTTCCCCGTCGTAGAGCGCGTCCTTTCCTTGATCGACCGGCTGAACGCGGCGGATTACGTGGTCATCTCCTCTTTTAATCACGATTGGTTGCGCCAGGTGGAGACCCAATGGCCAGATATCCAGGTGCAAGCCTTGGTCGGATATCCGTACGATGCCCCGAATGCATGGGACAATTTTCACTTCAAGACCTACAGTGTATGTGCCAAACGGACGGATGCCGCCGAGATCCGGATGCTGCGCGCTAAAGGGCTCGGGGTAAACGTGTGGACCGTCAATGAGGAGCGCGACATGGAGCGGTTCATCGCGGCTGGGGCGACCGGGCTGTTCACCGATTTTCCGCATCGCCTCTCCGCACTGCTGCATCAGAGAGATGAGGATGGATAACGGGAAAACGGGTGGGATGATCGATCTTGTCATGCTGCGCGACCTAACCGACCGCGGCGAGATCGATACGGTCATAATCGCCTTTCCTGATCTTTATGGGAGGCTCCTCGGGAAGCGGGTAAGCGCCGATTTCTTCCTGAACGACGTCGCCTCCCATGGAATCCACGCCTGCGATTATCTCTTGACCGCGGACATGGAGATGGAGCCGGACACCGGGTACCGGTTCTCCGGCTGGGAGAAGGGATACGGAGATATGGCGGTTGTCCCCGATCGGAGCACTCTCCGTGTCGCCACCTGGCTGCCCAAAACGGCGATCGTGTTGGGAGACTTGGTCAATGCTGGTGGGCCGGTACGCATTGCCCCGCGCGCAATTCTGAGGGCTCAGTTGGAGCGCGCTGCAAAGGCCGGCTACCGCCCGATGGGGGCGGCCGAGCTCGAATTCTTCCTGTTCGACGATACCTACACTGCGGCACGCGAGAAGGGGTTTCAAAACCTGACGCCGTCCGGAGCTTACCGCGAGGACTACCACATCCTTCAGGGAACGCGAGAAGAGCCGTTCATCGGCGCGGTCCGCCGCCATCTCGGTAGGTCAGGGATACCGGTTGAGACGAGCAAAGGGGAATGGGGGTGCGGTCAACACGAGATCAACCTGCGTTACTCCGAGTTTCTGGAAGCTTGCGACCGCGCTGTCCTGTTCAAAGAGGAGTGTAAGGAGATCGCAATCGAGCAGGAACGTGCGGTGACGTTCATGGCAAAGTGGGATTCCCACGCAGCCGGGAGCAGCATGCACGTCCACACCAGCCTATGGGACTCCACCGGCGGGAGGAACTTGTTCCACGGTGAACGGAAATCCACCGACTTTCCGGTCGCGGTTTCCCCTATTTTTCGCTGGTATCTAGGGGGATTGCTTGCCCATGCCCGTGAGCTAACACTCTTCTTTGCTCCCAACGTTAATTCCTACAAGCGCTATCATGAGAAATCGTTCGCTCCGACCAATATCAGTTGGGGGTATGACAACCGTACCGTCGGGTTTCGAGTTGTCGGGAAGGGAAAGAGCCTCCGGGTGGAGTGCCGGATTCCTGGTGCGGACGCCAACCCGTACCTCGTTTTTTCCGCTCTCCTTGCTGCAGGGCTGGATGGGATAGAGAACCGAATCGATCCTCCTCCCCCTGCTGCGGGGAACGCTTACAGGGCCTCCGCGATCCCGCAGGTCCCCAGGACTTTACGGGAGGCGATCGAGGAGTTGGAGAAAAGCGAGTTTGCGCACCGGGTGTTCGGTGATGATGTGGTGGAGCATTACGCCCGCTTCGCCCGGATCGAGCAGGAGAAGTTCGATCGGGCTGTGACTGACTGGGAGAAAGCGCGCCTGTTTGAGCGCGGGTGAGCTAAAGGAGGACTGAAGATGCCGTACGGATACACCGGAAAGATCCTACACGTCGACTTATCCGCGGGGAGACTGCAAGTGGAAGCTCCGGAGGAACGGTTCTACCGAAGGTACATGGGGGGGAGTGCCCTTGGTCTTTATTACCTCCTGCGGGAGATGCCAGCAGGGGCGGACCCCCTCGGTTCGGAGAACGTTCTCGTGCTCGCCGCGAGCGTGATTACTGGCACCCCTATTTCTGGCCAGAGTCGGCTGACCGTTACCGCCCGTTCCCCTCTCACCGGAGCAGTTGGCGACTCGCAAGGAGGGGGTTTCTTCCCAGCGGAGATGAAGTTCGCCGGGTTCGACGCGATCGTCATCCGCGGCCGCGCTCCCCGACCGACCTACCTGTGGATCCATGATGGAAAGGCTGAACTCCGAGACGCCTCACGGATCTGGGGCCGGGAGACCGGAGAGGTGGAGGAGCTCCTGCGCACCGAGCTTGGGGAAAGGATTCAGGTGCTGCAGCCCGGCCCGGCCGGGGAGAGGGGGATACGGTTCGCCAACCTGCGCAGCACCGGGAACCATTTCAACGGGCGCACCGGGATGGGTGCGGTCATGGCCGCGAAGAACCTGCGCGCCGTAGTTGCTCGTGGGGAGAAAAAACCGGAGCTTGCCGATCCGGCGGGACTCGGGGACCTTGCCCGGCGCGGGGCGGAGTCCATCCCCTCCTCCGGAGTAGCCGACCTTGGTCGGTACGGAACCGCAAATATCGTCGGGCCGCAGAACGAGCGGGGTGGCCTTCCCACCCGAAACTATACGAGTGGGGTATTCCCCGGGTGGGAGAACCTGGGCGGAAAAAGGATGTACGACACGATCCTCCGCGGGGCAAGGATGGGGGAACAGGACCGGCTGGGGCGCGGGACGTGCTACGCCTGTGCGGTGCGCTGCAAGCGGGTGGTGGAAATCGACGACGGTCCATATCGGGTCGACCCGCGGTACGGTGGGCCGGAGTACGAGACAGTGGCCGCGTTTGGCTCCTACTGTGGAGTGGATGATCTCACTGCGGTGGCGAAGGCAAACGAACTCTGCAACCGATACGGGATGGACACCATATCCTGCGGTGGGACAATCGCGTGGGCGATGGAATGCTACGAGAACGGGATCATCACCAAGAAGGATACGGGTGGAATCGATCTCTGCTTCGGGAACGCCGCGGCGATGGTGGAGATGGTGGAGAAGATTGCAAAACGGGAAGGGTTCGGAAACGTCCTTGCGGAGGGATCGGCTCGGGCAGCGGTCCGGATCGGACGTGGTTCCGAGCGGTTCCTCACCACCTGCAAGAACCAGGAAGCTCCGGCGCACATGCCGCAGGTGAAGCCGACCCTTGGATTGATCTATGCGGTGAACCCGTTCGGCGCTGATCATCAGTCACATGAGCATGACTCCGGGTACGCGGACGCTCCGGCCCGGATGGCACAGCTCAGTCTCCTCGACCCCCAACCTCCCGGCAGTCTCAACGCGGAGATGGTCCGCTACGCCATGCTTACTCAGCACTTCTACAGTGCGATGGACAGCCTCAACGTCTGCCAGTTTGTCTTCGGCCCGTCGAGCTGGCAGCTTTACGGTCCGGGCGAACTGGTGGAGGCGGTCCGCGCGGTGACCGGATGGGAAGTGAGCCTGTACGAACTGATGAAGCTGGGAGAGCGGAGGGTGAATATGCTACGGGCGTTCAACGCGCGCGAGGGGATCGGACGTGAGGCTGACACCCTTCCTGAGAAGTTCTTCACCATACCGTTGAAAGGAGGCCCGAGCGACGGGTACGTGGTCGATCGGAAGGAGTGGCAGAAGGCAATTGAGACCTACTACGCCATGTGTGGTTGGGATCGAAAGACGGGTCACCCGACCCGAGCGAAACTGGAGGAGCTCGGAATAGGGTGGGTGGCTGACGAACTTGAGAGAGCAGGAGCAATCTAGCAAATGGAAGGACGCATGAGTAGAGACACTGAACTTTCGATCTGTATTCTTAACGCTTATCCCAAGGCGAGTCGGGACAATTTCGACAGGTCTAACGTCGGGCATCCGCACGACATGTACCGCGACTTCCTCTCCCAGTATGTACCGCGAGCAAAGGTTGACATCCGGTTCGTTGCCGACGAGGAAGTCCCCCTACCAACAAGAGAAGAGATCAGTAGATACGACGGTTTCATCTGGACCGGCTCCGACCTCACCATTTATCACACCGGCGATCCACGGGTGGCGCGGCAGATCGAACTGGCGCAATTGATCTACGAAGTAGGCGTCCCCAGTTACGGGAGCTGCTGGGCGCTCCAGATGGCGGTCGTCGCCGCTGGCGGCGAGGTGCGGAAGAACCCCAAGGGGCGGGAGTGGGGAATCGCCCGCGATATCCGTCTCACCGAGGCAGGGAAGAAGTCTCCGTTTCTCGCTGGGAAACCTGACCGCTACGACGGGTTCATCATGCACTTGGACGAAGTGACCCGGCTTCCCGCAGGGGCGACCTTATTGGCGACAAACGAGCACACGCACGTACAAGCAGTCGAGGTGAAGCATGGCAACGGCGTCTTCTGGGCGACGCAGTACCATCCCGAGTACAACCTGTACGAGATGGCTCGATTGATTGCCGCCCGCGCAGAAGCGCTGGTCAATGAGGGGTTCTTCTCAACCGTCGAAGCTGTCGTCGAATATGCGGACAAGATGCGCAGGCTGCACGAGAATCCTGCTTCTCAGGCCTTGCGACGCGAGCTGCAGATAGGAGACGACATCATCGATCCGAAGATTCGTCAGCAGGAGATGCGCAACTGGATCGATTATCTCGTCATCCCATCTTTGAAGCACTAAATGAAAGGAGGAAGGATGCGACTAGAAGGGAAAGTGGTGTTCATCAGCGGAGCAGGTGGAGGGATGGGTCGAGAGGCTGCCGTCATGTTCGCCAAGGAAGGGGCGAAGATCGTGGCCAACGACTACCGCGCCGATGCCGTGGAAGAAACGGTGGAGATGGTGCGGAAGGTGGGCGGTGAAGCGGTTGCTGTCCCCGGGGATGTGGCCAACTCGGAGGACGTGGAAAAGGCAATGCAGGTGGGAGAGGAGAAATTCGGGAGAATCAACGTCCTGTACAACAACGCAGGGATCATGCCCGACGCCGATGAATCGGTCCTCGACTTGAAGGAAGACGTGTGGCAGCGAGTCCTCGACGTCAACGTGAAGGGGATCGCTCTGTGCTGCAAATACGGAATCCCTGCGCTGCAGCGGGCGGGAGGGGGCTCGATCATTAACATTGCTTCGTTCGTCGCCCTGGTCGGGTGTACGATTCCCCAGGATGCTTACACTGCAAGCAAGGGGGCAGTCCTTGCCCTCACCCATTCTCTTGCGGTTCAGTTCGGTCCACAGGGGATCCGCACGAATGCGATCTCCCCCGGTCCAATACTCACTCCTCTTCTCGACGAGCTCCTCGCCGACCCAGAGAAGCGGGCGCTGCGACTGAATCGCATCCCGATGGGACGGTTCGGGAAGGCGAGCGATATCGTGTACGCCGCAATGTACCTTGCTTCCGACGAGTCTAGTTGGGTAAACGGAGCGAACTTGGTCGTCGACGGGGGAATCACCGTCAACTATTTCTGAGGAGGTCAGCTATGGCAGATGTATCTTCCGATTGTTCTCATTCCCTCGCTAGTTGTCAGGGATTCGTCTTCGACGTGGACGGAGTCCTCTGTCGGGGTGATGATCCGATCCCCCGTGCTGCGGAGGCGATCGAGCGGCTGCGTCATGTCGGAAAGAGCGTGATCTTCATCTCCAACAACTCCACGAAGTCACGTGAGGACTACTTGGCGAAGTTCGCGCGGTTGGGAATCCCGGTCAACACGGAGGACCTCGTCCTCTCCACCTACGCCACCGCGCAGTACGTGGCTGATGAGCGGGAAGGAGCGAAGGTGTATATGGTCGGAGCCCCCGGACTTCGGCGTGAGCTGGAACTGGCAGGGCTCGAGCTCACCGACGACCCGCTGCAGGCGGAGTACGTGGTCGTCGGCTCGGCGTTCAACGGGAAGGGGGAGCTCACCCCGGAGAATGGATTTCGGATCACGGGTGCGCTGCGCGCGCTCTACCATGCGAATGCCAAGTTCATCGCGACTAATCCGGATCGCATCTTCCCGGCAAAAGACGGGGTCATCCCCGGGACCGGGGCGGTGATCGGTGCCCTCTCGTACATGGTGGATCGCGAGCCGGATGCGATTATCGGGAAACCGTCTCCGTATATCGTGAGGATCGCACTCGACCGGATCGGCCTCCCACCGGAGAAATGCGCGATCGTGGGGGATATGGATACCGATATGCTTGCGGGAAAGAAGACCGGAATGACCACGATCTTCGTCCGCTCCGGAGCGATGACGGAGGAGAAGCTTCGGTCTCTAGGGATAGCGCCGGATTTCACGTTCGATTCAGTGATCGATATTCCAGCGATTGGGGAGGAATAAGTTGAGCAAAGAAGCGTACATCAAAGCGTTAGAGGAAGGAATCGTCCGGTTGCGGGAGGCAGGGCGGGAGTTGATTCTGGTGCACCATAACGACGCTGACGGGTTAGCCGCCGGCGCGGTGCTCCAGACCGCGTTTGTCAGAGCCGGGTTTCAAGTGGAGCGGATCCCGCTCGAGCGGATCCATCCCCCGATTGTTGAGCGGATCCACGACCGCGCCGCTGGGCGGGCGGTGGTGTACACCGATCTTGCTGGGCGGGCGGCCCCGGTAATATGCGAGATCAACCGGGGGCGTTCGTTCACCCTCATCCTCGACCATCATCCCGCTGAGGAGTCGACCGACGAGACGGTGATGAACCTATCGACGGAGCGGTTCGGCCTCTCCGGGGAAGCGGAAATCTCAGCCGCGGCTGCCGACACCATATTCGCCAACGTTCTCGATCCGAAGAACGAGGATCTCTACTATCTTGGGGTAATTGGGGCGATCGGTGATTCCCACGACCGCGGCGGCAAGCTCATCGGGGAGAACCGTGAAGTGTTGATGATCGCTGTCTCCCGGGGGGAGATCCGAATCGCTGCGGATGGGGACCGCGAGGTCTATTTCCTCACCCGGTTTGGGAAGGAGATACCGCTTACCCCGTTCTCCAAGTCTCTTACCACCCTGGGAGCGGCCGGTTACGCCCTCGGTGGTCCGGAGCTCGGGATACGCACCTGTCTCGAAGGGCCAAACCCGGATTACGAGTCCAAACTGAAGGAGCTCGAAGCTCTGAAAGAGGAACGGTTTGCCCGTGAACTCGAGCGGTTAAAGAGCGGCGGACTTCACAAGACCCCACATCATCAGTGGTTCTCTGTGGGGGACGGTTTCTCACCGATGGGGGTCAAGATCATCGGTGAGTTTTGCATGGACATTCGGAACGAGCCGTTCATGGATCCAGACAAGTACATCGCCGGATTTCAGGACATGCCCCCGGAGATTCCCGGGCTGGGAAGGTTCGACTGGGACCTGGTAAAGGTCTCCATGCGCGTCCCTACTCCGCTTGGACAGAAGATCATCGACGGGACAATGCCCGGGCTGGATTGGCTCCTCCCCGAGGCGGCAAAGAAGGTGGGTGGATCGATCGATGCCTGCCACGGCTACGCCGCCGCCTCCCTGATCCCTCGCGGTCGGGAGGAGGAGCTGATCGAGTTGATGGATGCACTGGTGGATGAGCGGAGTGGTGAATGAACACGATGAAAAGGGCGATAACGCTCGTAGTTGCGCTTCTGCTCCTGTTGCCGCTCCTCGTGGCTGCGCAGGACAAGATCGTCATCGGCCACCGCGGCGCGGCTGGATATCTCCCTGAACACACCCTTGCTGGATACGCGTTCGGATATGCCCTGGGAGCGGACTATCTCGAACCGGATCTTGTCATGACCAAGGACGGGGTGCTGATCTGCCTGCACGACATCTACCTTGAGTCGACGACGAATGTCGAGCGAGTTTTTCCCAACCGCCATCGGACCGACGGCCACTGGTACGCGATCGACTTCACCCTAGAGGAGATCAAGGAACTCTCCGTGCACGAGCGCTGCCGCGGAGACGGCACGCCCTACTTTCCAGATCGGTTTCCGGTGGGGAAGTCGCGCTTCGAGGTCCCCACGTTCACCGAGATGATCGAGCTCGTCCAGGGGTTAAATAAAAGCACGGGGAGGAACGTTGGGATTTATCCCGAACTTAAGCGCCCTTCCTGGCACGCGCAGGAGGGACATCCGATGGTGGAGAGGTTTCTCGACGTTTTGCGCGCCTACGGCTACCTCAAATTAGGGGCGCGGATCTACGTCCAGTGTTTCGAACCCGACACGTTGCAGAACCTGCACCGGATGGAACCCACGCTCCCGCTCGTTCAATTAATCAGCAACAGTCGGTCTTACGCCAAGATGCGGACAGAGAACGGGCTGGACGAGATTGCAACCTACGCCGCTGGGATCGGCCCTTCGAAGACGATTATCGAGACCAACCCGAAGTTTGTCGAATGGGCGCATGAACGGAGGTTAGTGGTGCATCCTTATACCTTCCGTAAAGACCAGCTTCCTTCCAAGTATAAAAGCCTTGCGGACGAACTTAACCAGTTCTATTTCATCTACGGGGTTGACGGGGTGTTCACCGATTTCGTCGATATCGCCTGTTCCGTCCTGGCGGAGCGTAGCGAGTGAACGGACTTGACACCCCCGTTCAGTGTCCATATACTGTTAACGCAAGGGGAGGCAATGAAACAAAAAGAAAAACGAAAACATCCGCTATACAATCCTGTCGCCTGCCGTCGTGTGCAACGCTCCCCGAGAATCACTATCCCGGTGCCTTCGACTTCCCCTTCTTACGTAAGGCTGTCATTCCTGGATTCAGCAGCAAGCCTGCATCGCAAGATGAGGGGGTGGTAGCCAACAAAGATCAGGGTTTCAAGTAACACAATTGGTGAAAAAACGTAAGGAGGTCTACTCATGAAAAGGTTGTTTCTTATCGGATTAGTACTTGCGCTGGCGCTCTCGCTCACTGCGGGGGCCGCAATGGCGGACAAAGTGAAGATAACGTGGTGGCACGCAATGAGCGGGTCTCGATTGGACGTGGTGAAATCGATCGTGGAGAGCTTCAACGCAACCCACCCCAACATCGAGCTTACAGCAATGTTCACCGGTAGCTATGCGGAGACGCTGACCAAGTTCATCGCCGCCTACAGGACAG
>Ga0164318_10004810_pt1 | contig 13023 bp, 11 predicted proteins | sample GuaBasSedimGuay9_FD_113734 | JGI IMG/M metagenome (GOLD analysis project Ga0164318, IMG submission 113734) | Subseafloor sediment microbial communities from Guaymas Basin, Gulf of California, Mexico - Guay9, Core 4571-4, 0-3 cm | ecosystem: Environmental > Aquatic > Marine > Hydrothermal vents... | reverse complement strand
GCCAGAACAGGCATGGAAAGGATAATGGTCCTAGTGATAAGACCCTGCTTTCTTCTGAATACCCATATGAGGAGCCAGGCCATGACAAAGAACATGGCCGTCATCCTTACCATTGATCCAAGGAAGAGGAGGGAGACGCCCAAGAGTAGATGCTTAAGCAGGGTGCGCCCCTTAGTGACCATCGCCTGCAGGATAAAATAATTTCCCCAGATGACAAGGAATACAAGAAGGGACTCCTTGAGGCAATCCACTGATCTGTCAAGCAATTCCTTATTTGAGATTAAAAAGAGAACGGCAAGGAGCGCTGCCCACCTGTCTTTGAAAACAAGCTCGGTAACCTTGTATAATCCCAAGGCTGCGAGGATAAAGCTTAAGCCAGAGATCAACCTGCCTGATAGTTCCAAATCCATGCCTGTTATCCACGAGAGCGCTGCCATGAGCATTGGGTAGAGGGGTAGTTGAGGTCTTGAGAGCGCGCCCACAATGTTGCCGTCCAGGAATAGTCTGGCAACCGGGATATATTGAAACGCACCATCCCTTGAGATAATGTCATAGTGCAACCAAGCTGGCACTAAAGCCAACATGGACACAACAAGCACCAGGCAAGAGATTTGCCATGCAGGACGGTCTTCCATGGCTTTTTTTGCATCAACGATCATACAATCACCCAGTAACTAAAAAACGATTATCATATATTCTATAGTCAAACATGGCCAACCTAGATACCTCGGATGACTCTCAGTATCCTATCTTTCCCTTCAGGTCCTCGGAAAGCACAAGTGCCCCCTTTGAATTCAGGTGACCATCATCGTGCCATAGATCATACCTGTATATCTTCTTTAGGTCAGGTATTACGAGCGTACCTAGCCTGGAAAGCTCGTCTGTAAGCTCCTTAGGAGGGATGGGATAATTCCTGCCTGGCAGGTAGAGTATGTAAAGGTGGGTGTGATGAAGCCTTGCCAGCCTGGATATCCTGCGCAGGTAATAAAACCAGTCAGAATAGGACGGATCGTAGAAATGCCTCTTATAGTTTGACCTTACCACCCTTGCCGGGTCCATGCGAAAGGCCTCTTCCAGCCTTTTGGCCTTATCCGGTGGCAGATCCTGCGGCCCAAAGCCTAAAAGGCTACTATCATAGGTAATATTATAAGGTCTAAGGGCCCTGAACTTGGCCTTCAGGTATATTACAGGGGGCTTTAAAAGTGCAGCGCAAATGTCCGCAAGCCTGGTTGTAAGCATCTTTTCATGAAAGAGCGCAAACACCTGGACGGACAGGGGAGGACCAGTAAAGACATCCCTCGTGCTGCAGTAAAAGCGAAATGCAGGGTGGAACACATGGCGTGGTTTAAGGGAGCATACCTCGACTACCAGGTTCTTAACCCTGTGATTATCAAGCAGGTCTCGCGCAAATATATAGTAGAGATCCCTGCCTCCCCAGCATATGGCAAGGTTCAACACCTTTCCTTTTTTCGCTGCTTCAGATCTTATTACCCAGGGATTGATGGCAGACAGGGTATGGGATGTACCCAAGAATATAGTGTCATAATCTTCATGGTTACCAAATATCTTCTCTTTCACCCAAAGTGCCTTGTCGTTCTCCATGTTGTAATAGTCAGGTCTCCTCAGTGGAACTGCTACCTGGGCAAGGAGCACGAAAAACACAAACCAGATGACTGTATGCAGGGCTTTCTTTATCATTCCATCACCTAGAACCGGAAATATATGAAGGTGCTGTGCAAATAGCTGAGTTCAGATGCATAGTACAAAAGCAGGCTAAAACCGTATAGCACAGCCCCCCTGGCAACTGCAGGGAGGGACGAATAGACTGTACCTAGCTTTTCTATCCTGGGTTCGGTCACGTTATGCAATGCAAGGGAAATACCCAGGACAACCAATACCTTTAGCACAAGAACATGGTGGGCTGGTGAAAGGTAATACCCAAGGGATGTCAGGGAAGATAGCACCATGGATACCTGCTCCATGGAAGAAGACCTGAAAAATATCCATGCAAAGGCACAGAGGTGAAAGAAGAAGAGTACCTTTATTTTGCGTGGAATCTTCTTCAAAAATGTGGATACAGCTTCAAACCTGTACACAACCGCGTATATGCCATGGAGCATGCCCCATATTACAAAGTTCATACCTGCGCCGTGCCACAGGCCACCGAGGAAGAACGTGATGAGAATATTTACATAGGTACGTCTCTTTCCCTTCCTGTTGCCGCCCAGGGATATATAGAGGTAGTCCCTCAGCCATGTGGAGAGCGTTATATGCCACCTTGACCAAAACTCCCTGGGGTCAGCTGAAAGATAGGGTGACTTGAAATTCTCAGGCAGCCTAAAACCGAACAGCTGGGCAGAACCTATGGCAATGTCCGTGTATGCGGAGAAATCCAGGAAGATCTGGAATGTATAGCCGTATATAGCAAGAAGCATGGGTAGGCCCCTATATCTCATGGGGTCAGCAAAGGCTGGGTCAACTATGAGCCTTGCCAGTACATCTGCAAGGAGCAACTTCTTACAAAGGCCATACATTATCCGGAAAACACCTTCCTCGTGCAGGGTATTACCCTCAATAGAGTCGATCTGTGGCAGTAGATCCCTTGCGCGAACAATAGGGCCAGCAACCAGCTGTGGAAAGAAGGCGACATAGGTAAAGAATTTAAGCGCTGAATCCGTAGGTTTCATCACCCCCCTGTAAATATCTATTGTATAGCTCATGGCCTGGAAGGTGTAGAAGGAAATGCCAACTGGGAGCACTATGGTGAGTATTGGCGTGCTGATATGTAAACCAAACTGGGCCATGAAGGATATAAATGTGTCGACAAAGAATTTACAATACTTGAAATAGCCAAGGATACCGAGGCTTATAACAAGGCTCATGATGAGAACCCACCTTTGTCTCAGCCTGTCATCAAGCTCATGGATCCATTTGCCAGCAAGGTAATTTGTCAATGATATGATGATTATGAGGCTTAAGAACTTTACATCCCACCAGGCATAGAATATATAGCTTGCTATGAGAAGGAGCCAGTAGCGCGCCCTTGTATGACCCTCAAGAGCATAAAACAAGATAAGTGTGATAACAAGAAACGGCAGGTATATGATGGATGTAAAGTTCATATGGCTATCCCAGGCTGCCCCCCCTGTCTAATTAATAATTGGAACGACTTATAGAATTACATAAGATATCATGTCAACATAAAACACGGGCGCGATTCACCTCACGCACAAGGGAGCCTAGCCTGTATCCTGCCGTGGCTTATTGGCATACGGATCAAGGTGTGGTAATTAGTATAGTATAGGGCGTCAGGCGTCAGGCGTCAAAAAAAAGATTCATGGTCTAAGATGCAAGGTATAGGGTACAGGGTATAAGGCGTCGAGGAAAAGGCATGGGTTTTACAACGGACCATATACAGACTGTAGGCTGGGTTGAGAAGGATGGCCCTAACAGATCATGCAGCAAGAGAGAAAATTAGAGACAGGGGTGAAAACATAAGGAGACTTAAGGTAATGCAGGATCCTGGCAAAGTCGAACGCAGAGATAGCCTTGATACAGGTGATAACGAGAAATATTACCGGAAGCATTCAGGAAAGCACGATAGTGCCTATGCCCTGGAATACTACCGCAGACATAGGGAATCGACCATGAGACGCATCTCAAACTGGAGGGAACAGCAGATGGCAGCGGCTGCCTTAAGTCTTACAGGAGCAAGAAAAATAATAGATATTCCTTGCGGGGCTGGCCGTTTCTGGAACACGATCTTGGATAATGACCAAGTCCAGCTACTGGCTGCTGACTACAATAAGGCAATGGTAAAGACAGGCATGAATAATGCTTCACCATGGCTCAGGGATAGGTTAAGGGCATTGACTGCATCTGCTTTTGAACTGCCTTTAAAGGACAAATCAGTGGACTGCATCTTCTGCATGCGTCTCTTGCATCACATAGATGACAGGCAGGACCGTATGAACTTGTTAAAGGAATTTGCCAGGGTCTCGTCAGGCTACGTTATAATATCGCTTTGGGTGGATGGAAATCTCCAGGCCTATAATATAGGCCGCAAGCAAAGAGACAGAAGCATCAAGGGCTGGCATAGGATAGTTCTTTCGGCCAGCATGATAGAGACCGAGTTCAGGCAGGCGGGGTTCTCTATTGTCAGACACCTTGACATGTTAAGATTCATATCAAAGTGGAGGATGTATGTCCTTAGGGTTTAAGGCTAAAACAGAGGCTATGCCAGTATACACTGATGTGTTCTTTAGAAGTGAGTATTAGTTATGGCAGGTACGCTAGACCTTATCCTTCGATCTATAAGCTGGCAGTTTCGTTATCAACCGGCTAAAAGAGTAGACATGGATAGTGATAAATTTATGCAATACTGGACCTTAGATAGCAAAGGTATTGATGAACCGAACAGGAGGCGGAACGGCTGGAGTAATGTACAAGTGATCAACCCCAATAATGGTAAAAATCCCTTGCTTTATGTTAAAAAGCAAGAAAATTATTACAGACGCACCATGGCCCACCTGCTACGTGGGATAACAACCGTTGAGAACGAGGCCCGAAGCCTTTACTATCTCAGTGCAATAGGCATCAAGATCCCCAGGATACTCTTCTGGGGTATACGCCGTGAAGGCAATAAAGAACAGGCTGTATTAGTGACAGAGCATCTTCAAGGCTACCAGTCACTCGCTGACCTTCTTGAGGACTGGAGGGGCGAACATTCCAACAGTATAAATGGCAGAAGAGGGATTATACTTGCCCTGGCAAGGGAGCTACGCAAGATGCACGATGCCCATATAGTGCACAACTCGCTTTATCCAAAACATATTTTCGTAAATACCCAGACAAAGGAGTTTTCCTTTATAGACCTGGAGAAGGCCAAGATCAGGTGGACGCGGATGGCCTGCAGTTTACGTGACCTGGATTCCCTTAACCGTCATACCTTTGGGATCTCACGTACTGACAGGCTCAGGTTCCTCATGGCATACTGCAACACCAAAAGGCGTACCCCTGAAGTGAGCAAGCTGTGGAAGGCCTTGTCTCAGCGATACAAGGAAAAAATCCCAATGACCCAATGAACCCTGTCTACCAGGGGCAATAATGATTGCACTTTTCACACAACAAATTTATACTGTTATAACTTATGAACAGTAAAAAGGAATTCCTGGAAGATGTCAATGTGGGCAGGGGCATTGCCATTATCTTTGTCATTGTCGCCCATTACATAACCATAATCGGGAAGGACTTTGTAAATGTATATCCCAAGGGACTCTATAATGCGGAGCTTTTCCTGTATTCATTCATATTTACCTGTGACATGCCGTTTCTCATGTTCATTGCAGGCCTCATAGTCCATCACCAGAGAACAAAGTTAGACGACCTCAGGTCTTACCTGAATTTTGTAAAGAAAAAGATCGACAGGATCATGATCCCCTACTTCACCTATTCGTTTATAATGGTACCATTTAAATACATGCTCAGGGAATACGCATTCAGGAGACCTTCTGGTAGTTTCCATGATTACCTGTTATCGAGCATAAAGATCATACTCTTGTATCCACTTGAAAATCCAATGATAGTCCTCTGGTTTCTTTACACGATTTTCATTGTGTTCGCACTTTTTCCACTTGTCCTCAAGGTATCAAAAAGACTGGGCCATCCCATTACACTTGCCCTTGTAATATGTTCAAGCTTCTTACCCTTACCTGACATAATGAATCTCAAGAACATGACAGCATACATGGTGTATTTTTACATAGGCTACCTGTTCGCGTTTAATAGAAAGGAGAACATAAAGCTACTGCACTCAAAAAGGTATCTTTTGATTTCCTCCATGATACTTCTGAACACTATATACTTTGTCTGGTTCAAGGACCTATACAGGTCAAATCTGGAACTTGCAGTAAGACTGGTTGTCATCATTGTAAGCATCTTTTCTATGTTTGAGATATGTGCAACAATAGCCGAAAAGAAACCCATAGGTTTTTCCCAGTTCAGTCTTGTTGGGAGATATTCTTATGATGTGTACCTAAACGGTCACCTCACCCAGATCGCGCTCAGGGTCTTATTTATAAACATACTCCCGCTCGACCTAATCACACTCTCATTTATACTTATACTCGGCCCGATATATATCCCTATCCCAATATCTTATTTCATCTTAAGGAGACACGAACTCACATCCAGGCTCTTCCTGGGGTCACATCTTAAACACCACTAGCTTACCAATTCAAACTCGATATTATTAATCATGGTTAAGATGCGGTCCTTAGCACTTTCGCAAGATGGTATATGCGTAGGATGTGAGGGATGGGACGGGATGACTTATCAATATATCTGCTATGAAACTATTCAGCTTGTCTAAAGGTTTTATGCCCATGTAGTAGCCATGGCCAAAAAAACCTATGTATTCCTCCACTTCGTAGCCAAGGGCTTCAAACCTCTTTATCTGGGTGTGTGTAGGCCCTCTGCACCATTTATAGTAGGCAGGAAACTTGGCAAACCTGTAACTATCCCTCGGCGCAAACGTGCGTAGCAATATCGCCGAGAGTCTCTCTGGCATCAAGCGATTCAAGATAAAGGGCATTGCATAAAGCGTGGGGAAGAAATGAAAGGCAATACCACCTTCTGCAAGGATGCTAAGCACGTTTTTATGAAACTGGCGTGCATCCCTTATATGCTCGGCCAGCATCTTGCTGAACACAAGGTCGTATCCACCGGGTATATCCAGGTGAGGTGATGCAATATCAGCCTGCACCTTTTCATAGCCTTCAGGGGCCTTGACGAGCTCCTCTGCCGAGATATCAAGAATGACATAGCTAAGCTTATGTTCCCTAATAAATTCAAGTGACAGGGCAGGGTTTGCGCCACCACCTATATCGCATATCCTCTTTACACCCGCTCTTGAGGCAAGTCCCTCTAAAAAGGCCTGGTATCCACCCCAGGCCTCGTTCCATCTATCATATCTTATCTTCACATGCTTAGGCATTCCCTGAACTGACCATAAGAGGGGTACAATAAAGAATATCTCAGTATGCCCCCTGCCTTCTGAGTACTGCGCCAAATGTCCTTATAATTATCTCTATGTCCAGCCACAAAGACCAGTTCTTTGCATAGTACTCGTCGAGCATGACCCTCTCATCGTAATCTATGTCATTTCTTCCCGAGACCTGCCAAAGACCTGTTATACCTGGCGTCACCTTGAAGAAGTACCTGGACTTGACTCCGTATTTCTCCACCTCTTCAGAGATAATGGGCCTGGGTCCCACAAGGCTCATCTCTCCCTTTAGCACGTTCCACAGCTGTGGCAGCTCGTCAAGGCTGGTCTTCCTCAAAAACCTCCCTATTTTTGTGATACGCGGGTCATCTTTAAGCTTGAAATCCTTCTCCCACTGCAATCTTGCCTCTGGATCGCTTGCCAGGAGTTGCTCCAGCACCTCTTGGGCGTTTGATACCATTGTCCTGAACTTGTAGCATTTAAAGGGCTTGCCACCCTTGCCTATGCGCTTATGTCCAAAGAATACAGGCCCCCTGGAATCGAGCTTTATAATGGCTGCCACAAGCAGGAATATGGGTAAGAGCAAGACCAGAGAGACCAATGACACAGTAATATCAAATGCACGCTTTACTACCCTGTTTCTCGTCCTCGCGAGCCTGTCCTCCATCTCCAAAAGTAACATGCCATCCAGGTCGTGGGTTTGTACCCCGGCTGAGGCCAGACCGTAAAGATCAGGTACAACCTTTACAACAGGTGCTAGACTGGCTGACTTTTCCACTATCTCTGCCAGCCTTTCCCTAGAGAGTTCAGGCATGGCAACAATCACCTCGTCCGAACTTAATTTCATTTCTTCCATGCGCTCTATTGTGCCTAGTACCTCCAGTCCTTCTGGTGCAGCCCCACCTGCTGGAACAATCACCCCAGCTGGGTTTAGACCCCAATCAGGATGTTTTCTGAGATTACACATAACCTGATCTATAGCAGGATTCGTACCCACAAGCACAACCCCCCTAGACCAAAGGCCAATGCCCCTCAAGAATGACCTTGCTACTCTCCTCAGCAAGGGAACCACAATGAGCGATAAGACAAAGGCCATGAAGATAACAGGTCTTGAAAAGTGGATGGATGTCCTTGTAATAAAGGTAAGGATTATCACCACTATAAAGGCTATGGTATCGCCCTTTATAAGGCCCTTCATCTCCTCCCAGAAGCTGACACCTATGGGTGGGTAAAGACCTTCGTATAAAAACATAAGCGGCCAAAAAAAGACTATGGGCCACATATCCATGTATACATCAAAGGAATGGAGCATGGGCCTCAATAGGTGAAAGGCTTTAACAAATAACCAGGCCCTGGTGTAATAACTGATCAAGAAACACAGGGAGATCGCTGCCACATCAAATGAGAGCAGAAGGACCACCACAAAAGCCACCTTTAAAAGTGAATATCCCTTTCTTATCATTATATCCTTGTTATTATCTGTTATTGTTATTGTGCGCTCCCTGGCCATGATCTTTCTGGAAACCATCTATGGCCTTTGTTATCTCTTCCTTGAATCTGGATCTAGCCCATCTCCCTGAGTGTTCTTTTATCTTCAAGGGATCAAAGCAGGCAAGGTTATCTTCAAGATCCCTTACTGCCTTTACCAGTGCGCCCACTGACTGTTCCTTGAAAAATACCCCTGTTGGATTGTCCTCGCCAAGTCCCCTTACTGTCTCCAGCGCCCCGCCCTTTGCATAGGCTATGACAGGCCTGCCCGAAGCCATGGCTTCAAGCGGGGTTATGCCAAAGTCTTCCTCTCCAGGGAATATGAATGCCTTGCATCCTGAATAGAGGTCAACAAGGCTATCTGAGGGCTGCCAGCCAAGGAACTCTATGTTAGGCCCTGCTAAACCCTTAAGCCTTTTTTCATCCTGTCCTGTTCCCACCACCTTGAGCCTGTAGCCCAGCTCATTGAATGCCAGAATCGCTAGGTCCAACCTTTTATATGGGGCAAAGGCGGAAACAACGAGATAATAATCCCCCAGCGTCTCGGAAACCCTGAACTTATCAACATCAACAGGCGGATGGATCACTGTTGCATCCCTGCGGTAGTACTTTCTTATCCTCTTTGCCACGTGGTAGGAGTTTGCAATAAAGTTGTCCACCCTTGCAGCAGAAGCCACATCCCAGGTCCTTAGGAACGTTGCAAAAAAGGGGATTATCAGGGCCTGGGCCCGGCCAACCTTTGACTTGCCAAAGTAATCATCGTACATGTCCCATACATAACGCATGGGTGAGTGCACGTAGGATACGTGCAGGGTATCGGGCCCTGGTATAATACCCTTTGCAGCGCAGTGGCTCGAGCTCAACACCAGGTCATAATCCTTTAGAATAAACCTCTCTATGGCAAAAGGAAACAGAGGCAGCATGTGGCGATAATACCTGTCCTTGCCAGGAATCTTATCTACTAATGACGTTATGATGTGCATGTTCTCTATGGTCTCTGAACAGCTACCTTTGGTATGAATAAGAGTGTAAAGGTCTGCATGGGGGAAAAGCTCGCAAAAGCACTCCAGGCATTTCTCCCCTCCTCTCATACCAGTAAGCCAGTCATGCACTATTGCAACCTTTTTCACGATCGCTCCTTGTTTTTCCCTGTATCTTCACCCAGGTAAAAATTCGTCTCAAGCCCCTCCTCTTCTGGATACTTGATAAAGCTACCATCATAGGGCCCTACCTTTTCCAGGAGTAAGAATATACCCCATGACATGGATGGAAACAACCTGGCAAGAGACCTTGCAATAACTGGTGGAAACGGGTAGAAGTTTGAGCCCTTGAAATCAACGAGCCTGTATCCTCCCCATATATTAAAAAACCTGAGCAAATCCCCCTTGGTAAAACCCCTTACATGTGCTGAATACGATTTTATGGGGGAAGGCTGAATACCAAGCAAAAGTAGGATTCTGTTGTGCAAGGATGCAAGATTGGGCACACCAATTATAAGCTTCCCCTTTTGTTTCAAGATCCTACTCACCTCGTGAAATATCCAGAACAGCTCCTTTGTGTGTTCCAGAATCTGATTTGCCATGATAACATCGATACCCTCGTCTTCAAAAGGAAACCTCTGTCTTTCTATATTAACCTCGAACACCCTTACATCTTTACGCTTGAGACGCTCGATGTTGGGCTTGAAACACTCCAATGCCAGTAGCTCTGCCCCGGGGATTACTTCCCTTGCAATCTCAAGGTCGTCACCCTTACCTGCCCCGATATCCAGAACCTTTTCGTAAGGTCTTGACCTCTCGAGAAATCCCTTTATTATTTGCCTGCCGTAATTAAGGGTTCTGTCTATCACGATAAAATTCCCCCGGCCAGTTCCTCTAGAAGCCTTATATGTGTCCTGGCAGAGCTCTCCCACCTGAAGGCCATTGACCTCTCAAGGCCTCTTTTTATGAGATTGTCGCGAAGATTCCCATCTTCCAGCACCCTTGCAATAGCATCTGCCATGTCTAGTGGATTGTACGGATCAACATAGATGGGGGCTTCACCACATATCTCTGGTATTGAACTGCCTCGGGAAGCCACCACGGGCGTACCAGAGGCCATGGCCTCCAAGGGTGGAAGACCAAAGCCCTCGTACAGAGAAGGAAAGACCATGAGTTCAGCCCCTTTGTAAAGGCCTGGAAGATCCTTGTCATCAACAAACCCGGTAAAGATTACATGCCTTTCAAGTGACCTGGTCTTTACAATCTGCTCGACCCCTCTCACACCTGTAATGAACTGCTCCTTCTCCCCTGCAATAACCAACTTTATATCTGCATACTTGTCGTGTAATATCCTAAATGCATCTATAAGACCTATGATGTTCTTATGTGGTTTTACATTCCCCACATATAATATATACCTACCCAGGTGGTAGCGATCTAAAAAAGCAGAATTTACTTTTGCCTTGTTAAACCGATCAAAGTCCACCCCATTATATATTACAACTATCTTCTCAGGACCAATATGAGTGTATTTCAATATCTCCTGCCTTGAAAAATCAGAGACCGTAATTATTCTATCCGAGAGCCTGGCTGCAAGGGGCAGCACTACCTTTGCATATAACCTCTTCACCAGGTTTAACTCGCTGCTATGTGCAAGGTGATACACATCGTGTATGGTCACAATCCTCTTCCTTGCCCTTACAGGTAAGGCCGGGACGTTATAATGCGGTGTCCAGAAGATATCGCAGCTAGATACCTTTAGAGGCATCATAAACTGCTCCCTTAAAGAATATATACCTGCCTTGCACTCAATTGTATCAATGGAGCTGAAACCAGCCCTATCTAAGGAATCCTCCTGCCCCAATACGGTTACATCAAACTTTTTAGACGCAAGAATAAATGGCAGCAAGGCCTTTATGTAGACCCCAATCCCTGAATTTCCTATTGCCCTGGCATCTAGTATTAACCTTGGCATCATCTTTCATCTCTCAATCCCTAGTAAAAGCCTTATTATGTACAGGGCATTCCTCCATTGCCTGCGTTTAATACGTATCAAGGTGGAAATCAAAAGACCAAGATATACAGTAGGCAGGTAAGGCCTTAGGTATTTCCTGGCAAATCTCAGGCGGTTTCTTATTGAGAGGATATCTGCTTCATAACTCCTTCCCTCACCCCCCTTAAGGGGGACACAACCCGTACTCGAACCTTCCTTGTGATATACCTTACTCTTATGTGCAAAACCTATCTTAAACCCATGAAGCCGAGCCCTGTAGCAGTAATCAGTCTCCTCCATGTAAAGAAAATATTCCTCTGGCAAAAGTCCTATCCTCTCTATGCATTCCCTGGATATAAAAAACGATGCTCCCATTATGGTTTCAACCTCTGCATCCTTATCCCACTTAAATGAATCATGCTGGCCTTGGCCAATGCTGGATGTGCTTGCAAACCATTTGTTGAGTCTACCCCCTGCGCTTTGTATGATATCTGGCCTGTGGTAATACAGTAACTTAGAACCCACAATACCTGCATCTTTATTCCGTTGGCTGTACTCCACCAGTGCACCAAGAGCACCTTTTTCCACCACAGTATCGTTGTTTAAGAGCCATACGTAATCATACTCTCTTCTTGAGATGGCATACCTTATACCCACGTTATTCCCACCTGCAAAACCCAGGTTCTTACCCGTATCAATGATGGTAATATATGGCTTGGCTTTATCCGGGATATCCTCAAACCTATCAATATGCTTTGCATTAATAAGCATATATGGAATAGGCTTATCTAATCCAGGCCCTGAGTTGTATCGGGTAAACTCACGACTATGCATCTCAAGGTCTTTATCACCCTCTGCCCATTTTTTGATGTATTCAATAGATTTATCTGTGGAGCCGTTATCCACAACTACAACCCTGTAGTCAGGATAGTCTATCCTGACCAAGCTTTCGAGACATTCAAGGGTATCCTGCCAGCCATTGTAATTAAGCAAAATGATATAGACCATAGGGATGGGTACTTGCATGCCAATCTACACTGACTTCTCTTTTGGACCTTCAAGCTGATATCCCGAACCTGGGCTCAGGGCAACTGCAATGGCAAAGGTAGCCCACACGATCAAGATTACATTCCGATAGTAAAGCACGAATATCGTGAAGAACTCTAAGATAATACTAATAAACCCGCAGAGCCAGGGTAAATAATTCATTATTGTCTTCTTTTCTCCCATGTATAGATGCAAAGACATGGAAATGTCCTTAATTAAGGCGTAGATCATCCAGAGAAACGCAAGCAAACCCACCACGCCAAGTTCTGCAAGTTCCAGGATAAACTGATTATCAGCAGGCCATGGATATTCTTTATACTTGGTCTTTAGTAATTCCCATGGTAGCTGGCCCATCCCACATCCCATTATGGGATGTTTTTTCCATACCACAAGGCAGTGTTTCCATAGTGTTATCCTACCCGAGGATATCCCATCAAGACTCATCCTGGTGAAATCAAGTCTTGTCATAACTCTCATCCCGAAACTCCCCTTATCTAGCCTACCTTGAACAT
>Ga0164318_10004809_pt1 | contig 13027 bp, 6 predicted proteins | sample GuaBasSedimGuay9_FD_113734 | JGI IMG/M metagenome (GOLD analysis project Ga0164318, IMG submission 113734) | Subseafloor sediment microbial communities from Guaymas Basin, Gulf of California, Mexico - Guay9, Core 4571-4, 0-3 cm | ecosystem: Environmental > Aquatic > Marine > Hydrothermal vents >... | reverse complement strand
GGACCGTAAATCATAAATCCCGCGCCCCAAATCAGTAAACCGTTCAGCATTACGGACTGGATCGGCAATCGCCAGAAAAGAAAAATAAACAGCGCACACAGCGCCATGTAGATCGCACAGGTCCGGCCGCCAAAACCCTTGAACAGTTTATCCATCGCCCAGCCGCCTACCAGCATACCGGCAATTCCCGTCAGCTCATAACCGCCGACGATCCAGGCGGCCTGCGTAATATCCACACCCTTGCTTTCCATTAAAAACGTAGTGCCCCAGTCAAGGACGGAATACCGGATAACATAAACAAAGAGGTTAGCGAAACTGACAATCCACATGCCGGGATTTTTAAAGATATATTTAACGACAATCTCTTTATAGGTATATTGTTTTCCTTCGGCGGTATCGCTGATATCGGCTTCCTCACCCATATACTCCTCAACCGGAGGCAAACCCAAAGACTGCGGCCGGTCCCGGAGACGATTCAAGATAAACAGGGAAACCAATATGGCAATTGCAGCCGGCACAAAGAAACAGGAACGCCAGCCGTAACGCACGATTAAAAAACCGTTTAAAAACACAACGCCGGAGGCGCCGATGGATACCGCTGAATTTGTTATCGAAAATTTCACGCCCCGCTCTTTGGCGGCAAACCAGTTAACCAATGTCCGACTGCAGGGCGCCCAGCCCATTCCCTGAAACCAGCCATTCAGAATCCAGAAAATGGCGAAAGCAATTACACCGCTGCTCAATCCGAAGAATACATTGATAATCGCCGAACTGACCAGCCCCAGAGCCATAAAATAGCGGGGATTGGTACGATCGCCCGCAAAGCCGTTAATAAATTTCGAAACGCCATAAGTCACACCAAAGGCCGTCAGAATCAACCCCAGATGCGCCTTGGGAATATTAAACTCTTTTTCAATCACCGGCATGGCAACGGCAAGGCTTTTACGAACAAAATAAAAACCCATATAGCCAATCAGCATCGCATACATTACTCTTACGCGCCAATACCGATACATCTTACGCATTTTTTCCGGATCAGTGATACGAGGAATGTCAGGCGCTACTCCCAGAAAACTGAAAATACCTTTTGGCATTTACTTACTCCTACTATTTATTCCGCGGTTAACAAAACAGCATATCATTGTCGGTTGCGACTTTCCACTAATAATTTCCCAAGTTCCTGAATATTTTCAACAACTAAATCCGGCCGGTTGGAACTGTCCCTTACGTCCTCCTGCTTCGCCTCACCGGACAGTACCAAAACAGCCATCACGCCGGCGCGGTGAGCCATCTCGATATCGGTGTACAGACGGTCACCGACCATTATTACTTCATCTTTTTCCAGATAATTGCGTTCTATTATGCCCCAGATCATACCGGGATCCGGTTTACCCAACACGATATCCGGCGCGCGCCCCGTCGCCGATTCCAGCGCAGCGCAAATAGCGCCGCAATCAACCAACAGCGTAGGTTGGTCCGTCGGGCAGATGCGATCGGGATGAGTGGCAATAAAGGGTTTGCCCCGCTCAATCCAATATCCGGCCTTACATAAATTTTCATAAACCAGCGAGGTATCGAAACCGATAATCACGGCGTCCGGTTCAATGTCATCACCCTTTTCCACAATCAAATAGCCGGATTCACGAAACTCGGCTTTCAAACCTTCCGTTCCGAGAATAAAAAGGTTTTTAATATCTTTGCGACGAGACTTGAGATAGTCAATGGTTGACAACGAGGAAGTATAAATATTTTCCGGCGTACCCTTTAGTCCCATCTTATGTAATTTCGAAAGGTACTGAGTGACATTGCGGGACGAGTTATTTGTTAAATATGTATAATGGATATCCATCTTTTCCAGGGTATCAAAGAAATGTGGTGTAAACTGAAACAACTTGCTACCGTTATAGATAGTCCCGTCCATATCGAGGACAATATGACGAATTTTAGCGAGGCGTTCTAAATCGATTCCCGGTCTGTTCATATTTCCTAATTATCCGTTTGCGGTTTGCCAGTATTTATCTGAATTAAATATGCTGTCAATACAGGTTTCAAAAACCCCGAGCTCATTCGCAAAATCCAGAACGGTATAACGTTTCCGAATAAGGCGGGCCAGTCCGTAGCTGTTCTTTAAACGGTCCAAAGCAATTCCGATATCCTCAGGGGATACCGGCGCGTTTACCTGCTGAAGCATCGCCTTAAATTCATGAAATCCAAGCAGCTGCCGGCGCAGTTTCTGCTTTAACTCAGGCCAGATTTCCGTCACCCTGTTTACCCGCTCCTGCAGCACCGAAGAATCAACATATTTCTGTCGGCTTTGTTCAATAATCTGCTCAGCTTCGACAGGATCGGCAAACTTTTGCCTTATCTCCTTTTCAATCTCGGAAAACTCCGGCCAATATGTATCAATGCTTTTCTCAATAATCGCCGGCGAACCGTCCAGACATTCAATAAGCGTTTCATACAGCGCCAGCGAAGCCAGCGAGCCTATCGCAACTTTAAAACCGTGCGACGGTGTTTTGCCGTTGTGTTTATGATGCTGATTGTCCCAGAGGTGACTGAACTGATGTTCGGCGCCCGATGCCGGCCGGGATGACTGCGCCTGCTGCATTGCCAGACCGCTCATAATCAAGCCTTCCATCAGAAAGCACAGCGCTTTATGTTCTCTCCTTTGAATACCCGCCGGATCGGAAATCAATTTTCTGAGAGGCTCCTGCACCAGTTGCCAGGATATCCGGTCAATCGGCTCCACATCCAATGCGTCGGCTATGATCCAATCCGCGCCCGCCGGAATTTTTGCCATTAAATCGGCATAACCCCATGCGTTCATTTCCGGGGGTGCAGCGGCGATCACATCCAAATCGGCAACTATCGCTACCGGTGCCGGACAAAAAAAGGTCTGTTTGAAACTGTTCTCCGTAATGGAAGCGCCGAATGCCGTATAGCCATCCACCGAACCTGCCGTAGCGACGGACATATACTGCCGTTTGCAACGATAGGAAGCCAGTTTCGTCAGATCGTTAATTGTACCGGAGCCAACGGCTACGGCAATCGCATTGCCGGAAGATAAAATTTCAACCAGATGGTCAACATACTTCATCTCCGCATATAAATCGGGATCATCGAAAATATAGGTCCGTTCCAGGCGCAAGTTGTTATTTCTAAAGATCTCTTCCAACTGTTTACCGGCAGCGGCATAGGTATTCACATCTGCGATAATCATCGCCGACATATTGTCAAACAAATCTTTAAATATCTTTACTGTGTTCTGCATCGCACCCGAAGCGATTTCAATAACTTTGGTAGTATCCGCCGTTTTCAGAGCTGTATGGATGCGGTGATCTGTCTCTGTTTCGTAGGGTTTCACCTTCTATCTACTCTCCATCCTATTACGCAAGTTCACTAATTTTCCAGATTTCGCAAATATTCTTTATAAACGGCAACCGTCATGTCGGAATAGTCGGTAGCAAAGGACCGCACTCCAATATCCATAAGTCTCCGAAATACATCCGGGTCATTGATCTTCCAGGGCAGTACCTGAAATAAAATCCCGTGCCGCTCTACATCTTTCTGACACGCCTTTAAATATTCACTGTCCGGCGTAAAATTCCCGTTTTTATCCAGCTTGACATGAATCTGTAAAGTCGTTATTCCGTCAAAGTCAGTCTTGCGTAAAGCCTCGAAAGTATCCTTTTTCTTTTGTAATGAACCGCCGATCCAGATCATGGTCAAAGACTCCGGGATGCGTTTTTTCCATTCTATAATTAAATCATGTCTTTTCGTAGTAAATATAATCTGTTTTTCCAGTTGATACTTCTTGACTAGCATTGCCAGTCTGTCCATGTCGATGTGTTTATAATCCAGATACATCAGTTTTTCCGGGTGTCCCTGCATTGCGGCAAACACCTCTTCCAGCGTTGGAATGCGCTCGCCGGGGTGTCCCCGAAAGCTGCCGACGTCGAGTGATTTGACAGTCGCCAAATCCAGCTCTTCAAACTTCTTCTTTTTCAACTGCTCCGGCGCATCCGGTGCAACCCGTCCAACAGTGTCATCATGCATACAGACAATCACATTATCACTGGTAGTGCGGATATCTGCCTCAGGTATCATGCGTTTGGCCCAGGTGGCTTCAAATGATTCAAGCGTATTTTCCGGCAATGCCATACCTCCGCCGCGATGAGCCTGAATCGGCAGAACATTTAAATTGTTATAAAAATCTATTGGCTGATTTGATCTGTTTGCACAACCCATAAACACCATTAAGAAAGCAGCGCTCCAGTACATTAACTTCATTTTTTAAAATCCTTTATTCATTATTTTCAGGAAACTCAAGCAGAACAGTACAAAACCGTCATTAGAAAGAACAGGGAATAAATATTCACTTATATTAATTCTGGTTAAGTTTGCTAAAAATACCCTAAAAAGTCAATGAAAATATTCATTGCCGTATATGAATTTCTATTAATATCCGTGACTATTTAATCGCAGATTTCTGCAAATCACAGTTTAGTAATCCAATCACTTGAGAAAGAAAAAAAGGCTGCCCGTAGACAGCCTTTTTTCTATACCGGGATACTATTTCAGTAACAGCATTTTCTGGGCCTTGTGGAAATTACCGGCATCCATTACATAAAAATAGAAACCGGAACTTACACAGCGCCCTGAGTTATCCAACGCATTCCAGTGAATCGTCTGATAACCGGCCTTCTGATGAGTATTTACCAGCGTGCGAACTTCCTTGCCCATTAAATCGTAAATCACAATCCGAACATTAGCGTCTTTAGGAAGATCGTAATTGATCGTTGTGATCGGGTTAAACGGGTTGGGATAGTTATTATGCAGCGCAAATACCTTGGGAATTGCTTCGACCATATCAATGCCCACAACTGCAATACCAACAAAGGATGCCGTATTATTTTCGGCGATTTCATTGCCTTCAATATCCCTGACGCCGGTCACGGTCACGACGTATGTCGTTCCTTCTACCAGCGGAACAGCCGGGTTCAGAAAGAGGATAACCTTATTATTCTCTTCCTGCAGGATATACAGCGGATTTCCGATGCCGTTATCAATCATGTAGTTATTCTTATTGGTGGCCGTAGTGTAATTCACATCTTCACTAAACCAAACAGCTACCGTCGTATCACTGAGTGCTTTAGCAGAATCAACTACCGGCGGAACAATATCGTAGATATAATTCTCAGCACCGGGCGTACCGGCTGAATCCTTACTGGCCGCCCAGGCCTGAGGATCCCAGTTTTCCAGTTCCCAGTTCCAGTATTCCAGGGATTTGCCACCACCGTCGGTTCCTTCACAGTGTTCGAATTCATAATAAGCCGTGGCACCGTCATCATAATGCATGTAAGTCACCATAACATCATCGGCATTAAACAGAATTACATTGTCTCTGCTGTTGGAGTAATGAATTCCCGATGTATCCGAATAGTTCTCATTCGGTACAAATCCCAGATCTTCTCCACCAATGGAATCAATCAGGACCGTAAAGAGATCACCAGGCTGGAGCACGGAGCCGTCCTGGAATCCAACCTTCGGCAAGGTCGGATTGTCACGGCGCAACCACCAGCCGCTGATATCAACAGCAACATTATCCAGGTTTTTCAGTTCAACCCATTCCGTTGTCCCATCGGCGCTGTTATACATCACCTCATTAATGACAACTTTCGGATATACGGGCCGTTCAAGGCCGTTAGGTGCGTTTGGCGTTCCGCCGTAATACCAACTGGCCTGCCAGCTGGCCGGATCGTTACCGTCCAGGGCCGGATCAATCCGCTCGCAAGTCAGACCAACGCCCCATTTCAGCTGGTACGGAAACGTCTCTTCTTCCATGTAGTTTACTTCGTCTACTAACCGGCCGGCATCGTCATAGAGCACCAGGTCACTACCGGAGTTCCACAGGTTGAAAACATGGATTTTTGTGGAGTCGGTCAGATCAATGGCGGCATTCCAGTCCGGAGTAAAATGCAGCGGCCAGTCTTTGCCTCTGCTTAACGGATCAGCAAACAGCCAGACTGTCCAGAACTCACCGGGAGCCAGGACGGTTCTGATTGTATCGGCAATATAGAGAATATCCGGATCAAGCATATTTTGGAAAGCCCACCCGGCAATATCAATGGTCTCGTCGGAAGCATTATAGAGTTCGATCCACTCGTTATCATAGTATTCCGAATTCCAAGTAAATTCGTTAATGACAATCTTACCACGGAAGTCCTTTAATATGAATTCGAGCGTATCCGGCTCAGTTTTCAGATTATCGTACAGGTCCATGACACCATTAACGATGATGGTGTAATTTGCATCCAGCGACAATTTGCTTCCCAAAGCCAGTTCCACATGGTCGCCCAGCCACTTAACCGCAGCCGGATTACCGATAGAGTTGTCAATTGTATAATTGGTGAGAACTACAGCATACGTGGAATCCAGTTCTTCGTCAAAATCTACGATAACCGTGGAATCGGTCATGGCCCGGGCCAGAATCGCAATCGGGGCTTCATGGTCAGGACTTTCACGGACAAAGGATATTGTACTACTGTCCAAAATAGCAAATCCCTCAAGGTCTTCGACATTCCAGACGGCAACCGTATAAACTGTATCCCATTCGATATAACTGGTTGTCAGCTCTACCTGGTTACCCATCCAGACCGCCGCAGTCGGATTGCCCTTGCCATGGTCAATGACATAGTTGGTCAGTGTAACCGCAGTCGTGGAATCCACTTCTTCGGAATATTCGATCAGGACAGTTGTTTCACCGGTCACTTCAGCCGCTACCAGCTTAGCCGGAGTTACATTCAGGTAACCGGGCGTTCCGCCGGTCTCAATACTGGCTTGCCAGTTCTGTGGGTCATAAGGATCGCCCATCAGATCAACCAATTCCAATGAAGGTCCTGATCCATCGGCTGCGTGGGCATGTTCATACTCCTCGCCCGAACCACCGTCATCGTAATGCATATATGTCACCATAGAATCGCCGGCATTAAAAAGGATAATATTTTCCTTATCATTGTTCAAACCGATCGGACTGGCAATGCCGGAAAGATCGAGATCCGGTGTAAAGCCGGGATCCGAGCCGCGGGCAACTAAGATTGTGAAAAAATCACCAGGTCCCAATTTGGTATCACAGGTATCCGGAAACGGCACTTTCGTATGCAGTGGATTGTCATCCATTATCCACCAGCCGAGAATATCGACAGTGTCAACATCACCGTTCATTAATTCAATAAATTCATAATCAGTTCCTGCACTATTGTACATGACTTCCGTGATCAGAATTTTGGGATAATCCGGCCGTTCAAATACATTAGCCGCACCGGGAGTTCCACCATAAAACCAACTGGCCTGCCAGTTTGCCGGATCGTTATTATCCGCCAGAGGATCAATCAGCTCACAGGTAGCGCCGGTACCCCAGCGGGCAGCATCCGGAAAGGTCTTTTCATCTTCAAAATTGACTGAGTCAACCAGACCACCGGTGGCATCCCAGAGATAGAGAATATCACCACTATTGTTGAGACCGATCGGCGTAGTTTCGCTCGATGTAGCAAAATCATAAGCTACATTCAGATCCGGTGTAAAGTGCAAAGGCCAGCCGTGATCCATGCCGTCACCACCGGTCCAGATGGTAAAATATTCACCCGGCAAAAGTTCCGTATCACAAGTATCGGGAATAATAACCGGGTCATGGGAATCCGGAGCATCACGCAGCGCCCAACCGACGATATCGATTGTTTCATCGGAAGCGTTATACAGCTCAACCCATTCATTGTCATAATATTCCGAATTGTAGGTAAATTCGTTGATTACAATCTTTCCATCGTATTCCGAAGGAAGGCGCATCAACGAAATTTTCTCTAATCCGGGAGTCGTATAGCTATTGGCACCATCGGGCGGGGACAAGATAGTCCAGTATTCCGAGGAATTGTCCGCCTGATAGAGGTTGCCGGCGGCGTCAAATGCCAAATCCTGAGTTCTATTGCGTCCCGTCTCCACAGTCCACAGTAATTCACCGGTTGTGGCATCATGAACATACACTTTTCCGGAATAGTAATCACCCCAGGCAACCCGGTTATGGGCTTCGTCCAGAGCAATACCATCAGCACCAGTATAAGTCATCGGCACTGTCCAGAGCGTATCGTCGATCGTCATGGTTGTTCCCGTGTAAGCCGGGTACTTCATCAGAGGATAAGCTTCACCGGCGGCTTTGATCGGCAGCGGTTTACCTTCTTTATCCAGAATTTCTCCTTTTGCAGACCGTTTCTGGCTGAAAAAGATACTGCCGTCACTGGCTACTTCCACATCGTTCTGATAAAAACCATTGTTGGGCCTCTCGATAACAACTACACCGGTATCGCCGTCCAGCAGCAGCTCATTTTCGCCAATCGCATACATTTTGATACCCTGGCCGGTCAGATAATGCGCATCAGCCGTGTAAATCTGGCGATCAGCGCCGGTGCCGTGCACCCAGTTCGCAGCAACCCACTGGTTTTCAACCCGGTTGTCGTCATCCAGAATCAGTTTGGCTGATTCCGGCGTTAAATCCGGAGCAAACTGCCAGAGCCAGTCATGGCCATAATCGCAGACATAGATACTGCCGTCGGCACCGATCGTTGTTTTGTAGGGAGAATTACTTGAGGAGCTCCAGTCCACACCGGCATCGGAAAAGACATAGGATTCCTGATCCGGCGTAAACATATACATACCGTCATTATTGTAAAAAGCACCGGCATTGGCGCTTGTTCCGGGATAGCCGTTGGCAACGTAAATCCTGCCAAAATAAGGGCTGTTCGGATCACGGTTGATGGCAATCCCCTTCGGTGAATACATAACTGTTTTGAGATCATCGCTGATCTTTGTCCAGTCCGTATATCCATCATCACTGGCGGTAATCTCAAAACTATAATCACCTTCCCAGACCGGAATACCGGCGTCATCGGTTCCGTCCCAATCGACGGTGTTGACACCTTTCACTCCGGCAGATAGTGAAATAGTCCTCACAAGTACTCCATCGGTGTCGTAGATTTTGACATCCACACCGCTGTCGGCCGCTTCATTCAGAATAAATGAAATGGTAACAACGTTTACGCCGTCAACCGTCAGTTCTGTTGCGCTGACTTCAATATGTGAAGCATAGACGTTCGCATAAGAATTCACTGAAAACAGTAACAGAACAAACAGCATACTTAAAATTAAAGTTCGACTTTTCATACACTCTCCTTCTTTATTAAATATTTTAACCTCTCGCAAATTATGTCCCTTGACCTCCTTTCTAAATGTTTGTTACCTGCCGTTTTTGCAAACCAGTAACTTTTGTTTTAAAACAGGGTGAAACATTTTGTGCTGCATTGAATATTTATTCTTAAATATTAATTCTTACATACCTTATAAAATATTTTGCTTAGAGTCAATAAAAAATTTCTGTTTTTCATCCCTTTTACCTTGTTGCACCCCAAATTCTGACCGATATTACATCCCCTCATCCGGCTCGTCTTGCCGGCAAATCGAACGCCGCTCCCGCCAAAACCGAAAAAAACCAAACAGCAAAATGATACAACCGACTATTGTCGAGATACCGCCGAAAAAGGACCTGAAACTGCCGGAAAACAGCTTCACTATACCCAGCCCCAGCAAAATAAAGGCAATCGATGTCCGGATATAGGCCAACAGGGTTCGTTCATTAGCCAGATGTGTCCTTATCCGCGCCAACTCTGTATTTATTCCCATCGCAACCCCGCTACTTTTTTTATTTTGATTTATCAATGCTGAAACTGTCGCGGAGCACACCGTCAATACCATACTGCCGGAGGGTCATTTTTCTCCCTTCAACATCAACTATACAGAAATGATGCCCCGTGCGGGTCACATTAATTTCGTCGATATCTCTGTATTTATTAAAATCCAGTTTGCCGCCCGAGCCTCCGCTTATAATATAACAAACTCCCTCCGCAACACCCCGTTCATACACATGAATATGTCCGGAAAAAACCACATCCACATGATAGCGTTCATACAGCGGAACAAAGGAACTGACGTTTTCAGGGTACTCCACATCGCTGTACTCTGAATAACAGGGCACATGGGCTACCACAAAGAGCCATTCCGCATTCTGAGCGGCGGGCGAACTCAATTCCTTTACCAGCCAGTCATACTGAGGACTGCCGGCTTTGATTTCCGTATAGTACTTCTTATCGAGAAAGGCCGTCCTTGCATTATCAAGGAAGATAAAATAAGCGTTCCCGACCTGAATGCTGTAATAGGTTTCATGGCTTGATTCCGGAAAATCAAAATATTCCGTAAAGTGCGGCGAACCATAGGCATGATTGCCAACGGAAACATAGACCGGAACACTCGTCAGAATATCCTGCATGGGACAGAAAAACTCCGTTGTCCAGTCCGCCCGCCGGCCTCCATGTGCCAGATCACCGACACTTACAATAAAATCCGGCTGGTGTTTGGCCATTTGCGCTGCAATTTTTTTGTGTACAATGAAGTTGTTCTGGCTGTCGCCGTACAGCGCAAAACGAAATTTTTCCGTTCCGGCCGGCATCGTACGCAAAGAATACCAGTCACTAACCAGAGTATCGGATATAACCCGGTAAAAATACTGTGTGCCCGGCATTAAACCGTGCAGCCGGACCTCGTGAACAGTATGAAGGCCGGGCGCTTCGATGCGATGTTGAGGCTCTTGTTCCAGGCCGTATTCGACGACTGAGCCGGACGGTAAATTGGTTTGCCACATAATCGTGGCGCTGTCTCCGAGAACATTTTGCAGATAAGGGCCGCAGCGGCGCTCCGGCCGGACAGTCTCATGTTGCTCCCTCATTTTATGATAGGCGGAGACGGTAATATTATCAAAATAGGCGCCCTCATTATAACAGGTCATGAGGCCGACTTTACCAGCCGGATGACTGTTATCTCTGATATTAAAATATTCCCGGTCGTTAAGATAAACCCGAATCCGGTCACGGCGCACTGCAGCTGCCAAAGACATCTTGCAGAATTCCAGCGGTTCTTCGGCCGATGCCAACTCTACAATTCTGCCATCCACCCGTTTCTCAAGAAAGATTGTTCCGTTTTGCCCGGAAACGTAAAAGCGGTAATAATTATCGGGGTCCCGATAACGAAAAAGGATGCCGATATAGTCATCATCCGTGGAAACGAATTCCGATCTCACAGTGTAATCCCGCCAACCGGCATCGCCGGCAACTATATGGGACCCGAGCCGCTCTGCGCCGCCAATGTTGGAGGTATGAACCAGATACCCCTCATAAACATGCCAATCCGATTTTTCCCGGGGTGCCAGATCAACAACCGTCCACCCCTTAAGAGAATCGGAGTTAAAATCTTCCCGCCAGATAACATTGGATTCGGGGATACTGTCCCCGCCACACTGCATAATGACCAGAGAAAACAGAAAAACAGCCGCAATGATCAATGAATCTTTCATTCTCTGTCTCTACTTTAAATAGACAATTTTACAGACGGTTCCCCGGCCGCTATCGCTGCTTAACCGCACAAAATAGAGTCCGGCGGGCATGGCCGGCAAATCCAGGGACAGTTTATAACTACCCGCCGGTGTGAATTGATTTTCCACAGGGTGGGCGATTTCACAGCCGCGGACATCATAGACGCCGATATTTATAAAAGAATCTTCCGCAATTGAATAGACAATTGTCGTTTGACTGTTAAAAGGATTGGGAAAGTTAGCTATTGCGAAACCCGCAGGAAGAGTTGCCTTATTGATATTCCCGATTCCCAGAGTCGTGTCCACATCCTGAAAAAGGACCTCCCGCTTTGTCTCGTAAACAAAAGGAAAAAACTGTTTCCAGGGACTGGATACCCGGAGTTGATAGTAACGGGCGCCGGATTCCGACACGCTCCAAATATCACCCTCTTTGTCAAAACTTAAATCTTCTGAGCCCGATGGAAATTCAAGGGTTCTCTCCGGTTCGGCAACATAATACGCGGACAAATCCCTTTTATTGAACCGGTGTAAAAGACTATTATTGGTGCCGCCGGCACTGATCGAAACAAACAGATAGGTTTCATTACCGTATCTGCTCCAGGCACAGCCCTGGGTTCGCAGCGGCAGACGGTAATATTTCGGAATTTCTGAAACCGATCCATCGGGATTCATCGGGTAGCCTCGCAGGTAGGGATTATCCTCGTCCTCTTCCCGGAAATCGCCGACCCATAAAGTATCATCAAAATAGGTCGTAAAAGATGCAGGGCCACCAACATCCCACAAACCTGCTGATAACGGATAAAGGTCCTGATACTTCAGAGTGTCGTCACCCATATAAGCCGGCACGGGATAGCCTTCAATACAGCCGGAGCTGGCGATATAAATCGTACCATTATGATAGGCGATGCCGCCATTATGGGAATACTGCAACTGCCCCCGCAAACGGAAACAGCGGCGAACCTGATAATTATTGCCGGGATCCAGTTCGACAATCATTGAACGCCGCAGACCGGTCCTGCCGGTAACATCTCTATTATAAAGGGAAATATAAATCATTCCCTCCGGCCCGGGAAAATCCGGGTCTTCCCAGGAATTTGTCAGCCCCTGGGGTACAAAATCATCGTGCTGATAGGGTACAAAAGCAAGCGCATTTACCGCCGTCGGCGAATTGGTATAAGTCTTCCAGTGATCATAATCCCAATAATAGGAAATCCCGGCATAACGGCTGCCGTCAAAAGGCACCATTGCAATCCGCTCATACTGCGACACTACATTCATCAGGGTGGCGGCCTGAATTTCTCCCCGGAATGCTGCCTGCGTACTGTCCGGGCCGCCCAGCTGAAAGGGCGCCCGCAAAATCGTGAATCCGGTCCCGAAAACCAGATAATCCCTGTTCGCGGCAACCGGTGAATTATCAATTATTATGGTTTGATACAAAGTATCACCTGACACTTCGCTGAACCAGCGGATGTAGTGATGACGCAAGGTGTCAAGCGCCAAAGAGGATTCCGTATAATACAGACTGTCAAGCAGATTACGCTCTAACCGGACGGAAAG
>Ga0164318_10004808_pt1 | contig 13029 bp, 8 predicted proteins | sample GuaBasSedimGuay9_FD_113734 | JGI IMG/M metagenome (GOLD analysis project Ga0164318, IMG submission 113734) | Subseafloor sediment microbial communities from Guaymas Basin, Gulf of California, Mexico - Guay9, Core 4571-4, 0-3 cm | ecosystem: Environmental > Aquatic > Marine > Hydrothermal vents >... | reverse complement strand
GGACGGACAGTTTATTCCGATTTGGCGAGGAGAATCGGCGGCTTCTTTTTCCAATGTAATTACAGCCGTTTCCCAAAGCGAGACGGAGAATTCTTATATTCTTGTTGATGTGAATGAGGGCGGAACTTTAAAAAGCGGAGTGGTTTATTATCGAAATGCGGAAGATTTAACCGGACCTCCGACGCCGGGGCAATTCAAGGTAACGCCGATAGACCAATCGATTGTCTCTTTGAGTTGGGAAAATCTTTCGGGAATTGATTATTACAATATTTACCGAAAATACAATAACACTATTCAATTGATTGATTCCACGGAAGAGAACAGCTATTTGGATGTAAATCTTCCCGAGAGTGTAACGCCCGGCGATACGATTTATTATCAAATCACATCATACAGCGAAAATTTTATTCCTCACGAGAGTTTACCTTCATTGTGGAAACAAGCCGTTCCGAATTATATTCCGCAACTTCTTGAGATTGAAATGAACTCCGATTATGAATTGAAATTGCAATTTGATATTGAACTTGCCAACGATGCGATAAATACAACGCATTATCAACTTTTTGTAGTTGATTCCCTTTCCGAGGAAACCAGAATGGATTCAATCGGATTACCGACTTCCGGAATTTTTACCGAAATGAAAACCGGCATACTTCTCAGATTCAGAAAACCGATTCCGCCGCAACCGGAAGAGGAAGCAATTCGTCATTGTTATCTGAATATTAACGGAGTTACCGGCGCGACCGGCGTTCCTTTGGCGAACGGGAATTACGAATTTCAATATAAATTGGATACGAATTCTCCCTATATTGTCGATTACGAGATAATAGACCGTCAAACCGTAAAAATAATTTTTTCGGAGCCGTTGGACATCGTAACAGCGGAAGATATTTCTAATTTTAGATTGGAAACTCCTTTGATAGATGCCGACAATAAAATTCTGGAAACGATTTATCAATCCGAACCGCCTCTTTCGTCGGTGGTTTTGGAGATGAAAGAGGATTTGAAGTATTCTAATCAACCGTATTTTTTGCGGGTTTTCAATGTAACCGATACTTATGGAAACGAAATTTCCAACAGCGGAAATAAATGTCAGTTTTATCTTTCAAACATAAAAAATCTTGATCATATGATAGTTTATCCGAATCCCGTAAATGTATCAAAAGAAACATTTGATCAGATTAATTTCATCAACCTTCCGCTGGAAAAAACCGGAGAACTGAAGATATTTAATTTAAACGGAGATCTTGTTTACGAAGAAAAATTGGGACCTTATCACAATGCTTCCCAATCTGCCGTTTGGCGTTTGGAAAATAAAGCGGGCAAACAAGTTTCTTCCGGAATGTATTTTTATGTGATTAAAATGGGAAAAGATATTAAAAGAGGAAAAGTTGCCGTGATAAATTAAACTGAAAATTCCAGGTGTTGCGGAGTGAATTTGCAAGAAAAAACAGACGAGGAAACATCCCGTTGAAAGGAGAGAACAATGATTTCTTTGGATTGGAAAGAAAGATTAAAAAAAGACACTATTGATTTCTATGAGAGAAAACTTCCTCAAAAAGATTACGATATTGATATTATTTATAATGCTTATCCCGAACGAATTGATAATAAAATTCCTCAAGCCGTTATCACTTTTGTGGGGAAAAATTTAGCGGCTAAATTGGCAAAAGAGGCAGATAAATATTACGAATTTTATGATTATCTTCTCAATAAAAAGGAAGAAAACGGAACCATAATTTTCGCTTATATTATGTCCCGCGCGATAAGAAAAAAACCGGAAGTATATTTGAAATATTTGGAAAAAATTCTCACAGCCGTTAAAGACCAAAAGAGTTGTAATTTGATTATGGATAAAGCAATTTTTCCGATAGTGAAAAAAAAGCCGAAAGAGTATTTGGACACGATTATAAAATGGATTGACCTGGAAAACAAATATCTGATTAACAGCATCAACAAATTGCTTATAAAGTTAATTCATACGGAACCGGAATTGGCAAAATATATCTTTGGAAAGCTGGAAACTTCCTGGCTTTATGCCACACCCGATATTATCAAATTGAATTCTTCGATTCTGAAAGAAATCTACAAAACCAATCCCGATTTTTATTTTTCCGTCTATGAAAACTACAAGATGACGCGAAATCCTGTTTTTGCCGAAATTTTGGGCGGAGCAATCTGCTGTTATCACGAAACGATTGATAAAATTGTGAAGAATTGGTCGAAAAGCGGAAACATAAAATTGAAAAAGATTGGTATTCATTGCCAAAAATTATTGCGAAGAAAGGAATCAAAATAATGCCCGAATACATTACCAAAGAAGGAATGCAAAGAATTCGGAAAAGAATGCAGGAATTAATTGAAGAAAGACCGCATATCATGAAACAAGTGGTCACGGCTCGTGAAATGGGAGATTTGAGCGAAAATGCCGAATATCACGCCGCCCGAGAGAAGCAAAGAAATTTGGAAAACGAATATAATTATCTGAAAAGCAGAGTTGCCAAATTGCAAGTTATTGATACTGACAAAATTTCCAAAGATGCGGTTCGTTTCGGCGCATTTGTTACCATCAAAGAAATTGCCACCGGGAATATTTTGAAAAAAAGAATTGTTGGCGTCGATGAAATCTTCGAAACAAATGCCGGTTACGAAAGAATTTCGTTAGCGTCTCCCATCGGAAAAGCTATGATTGGAAAGAAAGTCGGCGATCATTTTGTGGTAAAAGCTCCGATCGGAGATCGAGAATTTGAAATTTTGGAAATAAAATAAGAGGTGTTAAAAATGAAAAAAACAAACAAAGCGGAAGATTTAAGAAAAAAACTTACTTATAAACGCAAAAATTTTTGGGAAGCCGCTTCCGAACAAGAAGTGAAAAAAGCGTTTGATTTTGCCGAAGACTACAAAGCATTTTTGAATTTATGCAAAACCGACCGCGAAACGATTTCTTATTTTGAGAAACTACTCGCAAAAAAAGGATTTGCTGATTTGGATAATAATCCGCAAGGGAAAAAAATCTTCCGAATTTCCCGCAAAAAAAATGCCGCCATTGCCGTTATTGGGAAAAGACCCGTGAAAGAAGGCGTGAATTTGGTCGTTTCTCATATTGATTCACCCAGAGTGGATTTGAAGCAAAATCCGTTGCATGAAGACGGAACCACCCAACTCGGAATTTTGAAAACCCACTATTACGGCGGAATAAAAAAATATCAATGGATGTCCACTCCTTTGGCTATTCATGGAGTTTTTGTTAAGCAAAACGGCGAAACGATTTCCGTTTCAATCGGCGAAGAGGAAGACGAACCTGTTTTCGTAATGCCGGATTTACTTCCGCATTTAGCTCGTAAAGAGCAATATACTAAAAAAATCGGAGAAGCGGTTGCCGCTCATCATATGAATATTGTTTTTAATTCCGTTCCTTTTTTGGAAAAGGAAAACAAAGAAATCAAAGAAGCCGTTAAATTGAATGCGCTTATTTTGTTGAACGAAAAATACGGAATTATCGAGGAAGATTTTCTCAGCGCCGAGTTGGAAGTTGTGCCCGCCGGAAAAGCTCGTGACGCCGGAATTGATAAAAGTATGGTTCTCGGATACGGACAAGATGACAGAATTTGCGCTTATACTTCCGCCAACGCTATTTTTGATATTTCCGCAAATGATAAAACCGCAATAGTTTATTTGGCGGATAAAGAAGAAATCGGGAGCGAAGGAAACACCGGCGCCAAATCTATTTTTATTTTGGATTTTATTGCCGATTTGTTGAAATATAACGGTGAGGCGTATGACAGCGCTACCTTGCGAAAAACATTGATTAACAGCCAAATTCTTTCTGCCGATGTAAATGCCGCCATCAATCCGAATTTCCCGAGTGTTCACGAAAATGAAAATGCAGTTCATCTCGGTTTCGGCGTTAGTGTAACCAAATTTACGGGCGCCGGAGGAAAAAGCGGTTCCAACGATGCCAACGCGGAATTCAACGCCAAAATTATCGGAATATTCAATGCGGAAGGAGTAAATTGGCAAATCGGAGCTTTGGGAAAAGTTGACGAAGGCGGTGGCGGAACGATTGCCAAATATATGGCCGAATACGGAGCGGAAGTCATCGATTGCGGTCCGGGACTTTTGGGAATGCATTCGCTTTACGAATTATCCAGCAAGGCGGACTTGTATTCTTCTTACAAAGCATATAAAGCCTTTTTTGAAAAAGCGTAAACGGAAGCGATATGAAAAAAATAATATTTCTTTTCGTGGTGAGTTTTATAATTTTTTCATGCAGCGAAAACAAACTCTCTTCCAATTTACCGCTTGAGCGAAAAATGGAAATCGGGAATGAATATTTTCAAAAAGGAAAATATAACAAAGCAATTCCGTATTATTCCGACATTGTTTTTGAAAGAAATTCCTCTTTCACCGCCGAAGCTCAAGCAAAATTGGCGGATTGTTATTTCCATCTTCATAAATACACGGACGCCAGATTTGAATATCAGGAGCTCATTAGACTTTTTCCCGATTATCAAGACATCGGAAAAGCGTATTTTCGCATTGGAGTCTGCTATTACAAAGAATCTCTGGCACCACCTTATACACAGGAAGAAACTGAAAAAGCAATTGAGTCTTTTCAAACTTTTTTGGAAAAATTTCCCTTTGACGAAAGAAAAGAAAAAGCAATCGAATATATCCGAAAATGTAATTACAAATTGCTGGAAAAGAAGTTTATGAACGGACTCACTTACTACAAAATTTATGATTACAGCGCCGCTTTGATGTATTTTGAAGAAATTATTGCTTTGGGAAATCATGACGATCTGGATTTGAAATCACTTTATTATTCTGCAAAAATTTATTATGTAAGAAAAGATTGGAAAAATTTGGAACAAATCGGGAAAAAAATATTAGAGAAATATCCGGATTCCAAACAAGCAAAAAAGGTGCGAAAACTTTTAAAAAAAATATCGAAATAAAATGAAAATAGGTCTTTTGGGCGGTTCTTTCAATCCCATTCACAACGGTCATCTTGCCATTGCGGAAACCGTAAAAAAAAAATTGCGCTTGGATAAAATTTGGTTTCTGCCTTCCGGAAAACATCCGTTTAAAAGAAACAATGAATTTTTACCGCCGTCGTTGCGTTATCAGCTTGTGCAAACGGCGATAAAAAATTATTCCGATTTCGAAGTGCACGATTTTGATTTTCATCATTCCGGCGGATACAGTTACACGGACGAATTGATCAAACGAATAAAAAATAAATTTCCGGAGGATATTTTTTACTTTATAATTGGTGCTGATTTGGTTCCCGAATTATCGAAATGGCATAATTTCCAATGGCTGTTGAAAAATGTGAAGTTTGTGGTGGTAAACAGACCGGACGCCGATAAAAGCAAATTTATCGATTTGGATTATATCTCCAAGCTGAGGTTTGTTAAAATGAAACCGGTTGATATTTCTTCCACTGACATCAGGGATAGATTATTTTTTGGCAATTCAATCAGCGGTTTGGTTCCGCCGGAAGTGGAAAAAAAATTATTGGCTTTTATGGAAACCGAGCAGGAAAGATAAACCGAAATGGCTTTATTCTTTCCTTGACAGAAAAATGGAGACAAAGATTTTTCAGCCAGAGTTATTGTTACATTTATTTTTTATATTTAAAATTTAAATTAAAGTGAAGAAAACTATGTCTAAAAGCAGATTTGTTGTCGATATTGGCAACACTCATATTGTAATGGGAATTTATCGAGACAATTCTTTGGTGCATTCGTGGCGAATCGGAACGGATTATGCAAAGACCGAAGACGAATATTTTAGCATAATAAAAATACTGTCTCAGGAAGGCGCTGTTGATTTCGCAGAAATAAGTATTGCCGCAATTGCTTCGGTTGTTCCGGAATTGACGAGAGTGTTTTCTCATCTTGTCAAAAAATATTTGAAATGTCCCTTGATAGTAGTTACGGCAAAAACAGATTTGGGACTGTCTTTTCCTATGAAAAATCCCGAGTTTATCGGAGCGGATTTGCTTGTGAATGCTTTTGCCGCCAAGGAAATCTATCGGGAAAACTGCATCGTTTGTGATTTTGGAACGGCTACAACCATACAACTTGTGGGCGCTGACGGCTTTTTCTACGGAACCGTTATTTCTCCCGGCGTTATCACTTCCGCTGCCAATCTTTTCAAAAAGGCTTCTCTTCTTTCCAATGTAGAATTAAAACCGCCTCAAAAGGTTTTGGGAACAAGCACCGAAGATGCTCTTCTCTCTGGCATTTTATCAGGGAATACTTTTATGATAGATGGTTTTATCTCCGCAATCCGAGATGAGTATAAACATTTGGGAACGATTAAAGCCGTTGCCACAGGCGGAATTGCCGGTTTGATTTGTCAAAATTCCCGCAAAATCGATTTGATAAACAAAAATTTAACGCTCGACGGTTTGAATCTGATTTGTCAAAGACATCACGAATGAAAAAAACGGTTTTTTCTCTCGTATTTTTTCTTCTTTTTTCATTTTATCTTAGCTCCGAAGTGTATGATTTTAAATATTATCTAAAAGGTGTGCCTCGGATCGAAAATGCGGAGATTGATATTTACAAAATACCGGCGGGACTTTCTGTTTTCCGAAATAACGCTCTTTTTCTAAATAATTTTCGATTTGAGACGAGAGTGAATTTTGATTACGAAAAACGCACCGTTAAGCTGATTTTTCAGATTAATACTCAAAAGAACATTTATCCGCCCGTTTATATGGATTTTGAAACTTTCTTTCGGCAAAAATTTCGGGGAATATTTCGACAAAAATTACGCGAAAACTCATTAAATCTACTAAAAGAAAAAGAACGAAAAGGAAGTGAGGGAGTTATTCCCGAAATAGAATTACCGAGAATTGCTTTGCCCAAAGCGATGAAATCGATTTTCGGAAAATCCGGAAGAGCCGGTCGTCTTAGTCTTGACGGAAGTCAAAAAATAACTTTTACCGGTGGAAGTACAAAAAGGAAAAATTCCCAAATTACGGAGAACAGCAAATCCGGAAGCCTCAATATGGAAATGCGCCAAGATTTGACTCTAAACCTAAAGGGAACAATCGGCGATAAAATTCATATTAATGTTGCTCATCAATCGAATTCCGAAGATGTTCTTCCGAAACCGGACGAGATAAAAATCAATTATGAAGGATACGAAGATGAGGTCGTAAAAAAAATAGATGGAGGAAATATTTCCCTTTCGCTCGGTTCTTCCGGTTATGTAAGCTCTCCTACCACTTCCGAAGGTTTATTCGGAATTCGCAGCGAAATGGAAATGGGCAGCCTCAAACTTACCTCTTTCATTGCCAAAGATGAAGCCCAAAAAAGCATCCAAAATTTCACCGGCTCGGCTCAAGCCGATTCTTCCAACATTCCCAGTAAGGATTTTGTGTTACGCACTCATTATTTTATCGATGATCCGGCTTTAATTTTCAAGCTCTATTCTCATGAAGATGTGATTGCCGAAAATAAACCCGCCGGTTGGGAAAATAATGCCATCAAGTATGCGGACGACGGAGTTTCTTGGCTGATTGCTTCCGAAAATTTATTGCCGGAAGAGGGAACGGTTCAAGTTTATTTGGACGATGGAGTTGCCACCAATAATTTGGGAACGGTCGAGGGAAAAGCCTTAAATCCAGATATAACTCAAACCTTTAATTTTGAAGAGTTAATCGAGGGAGTTGATTTTGTGGTGGACTATAATTCGGGAATAATTTCCATAAATCGTAGCATTGGAAGACTTTATACGGTTGGTGTAACCTACAAACGCAGAGACGGTACTGTGGTGGGAAATTATCAATCGATTCCCAGAGTGGTGAAGTTGCTCAGAAAGAGCAATCAGAGTTATGACGACCCGGAAAATGTGAATTATTGGAAATATCAGGTCACAAATGTCTATAACCTTAATATGCAAAATATTAAGAGCGACGGTTTTTCCATCAATGTTTATAATCTCGATCCGGCAAATAATACGGTTAATTATTATGTTCCCGATTCCATTGATACCGGCGGCGCTGAAGGAATGACTTTTAATGAATATCTGAATCTTGACAGCAATCATAATGGAACCGTCAACGGTGATGATGCCGCCATAGATCTTTTTAACGGTTACATTATTTTTCCGTTTATCAGACCGTTTGAACCGCTCGGCGATGTTGCTATCTATCAGAAGGTGCATGAAAATATTCTTTACGATGATTATCATATGTTTATGAGCGTCAAAGGGCAAATAGGCAGAGAGACGATTTCGTTGGGACAAATGAACCTTTTGCCCGGAAGTGTGGTCGTAAAACTCGGAGAAGGCGGCGCGGCAAGAACCCTGAAAGAAAATATAGATTATACCGTTGATTATGATTTTGGAGTGATAACCCTTCTTAATAAAGAAGCAAAAGCCCCCAGTGCCAAATTGAATATCAGTTATCAATTTAGACCGCTTTTTGCGGTGGAAAGTAAATCGCTAATGGGACTGCGAGCCGATTTGGATATTAACGAAAATCTTGGTTTCGGCGGAACTTTCTTATATCAATCGGAAAGAGTAACGGAAGAAAGGCCCAAAATCGGCAATGAAAACAGATCGATTTTTCTGGCTGATATTGACGGCAAATTTAAATTAAAAGCGCCTTTTATAACAAAAGCGGTAGATTGGTTGCCACTCATAAAAACCGATGAAGAATCCAATATCAGCATAAACGGAGAAATCGCTCTCAGTTTTCCGAAAATCTTTGGAAATCCCAAACAAAAAGACAAAAAAGAAGCGTATATCGATGATATGGAATCTATCATGGATTCTTATCCGTTGGGAGTTATCAGAACAAATTGGGTTCCGGCGAGCAAACCGTTCGGCACTAATTTCGGGAAAGCCGACATTAATTGGTACAATCCCGATAATATCTTTGCCAGAGATGTTTATGATCCTTCTTCTTTAACCGAGAAAGAAGAGCGCGAAAAAGTATCTGTTTTAACTTGTCGAATAGATCCGCCTTCTATCGGAAATCCGGGATTTGAAAATAAATATTGGGCCGGAATTATGAGATACATCGGGAATCAGATTAATTTTTCCAAAAAGAAATATATTGAGTTTTTGGTGAAAGTGGATGAGGAAGGTTCCGACGATGTTACGATGCATATCGATTTGGGAATGGTTAGCGAAGATTTTTACAAGCCGGGCGAAAGCGAAACGCCGGATATGGAGGACGGCTGCACGGGAAAAGTGATAGACGGTATTTTTGATGCCGACGAAGATTTGGGATTGGACGGAATAGCCGACGGTGAACCGGGAGACGATCCTTTTGATAATTTCGATATTGAAAAAAATAGCGAAGGCGATTACCCGCACATAAACGGAACGGAAGGAAATCATATTTTGGATAGTGAAGATTTGGACGAAGACGGTGTCTTAAATACTTCCGAAGTTTTCTTTGAATATTCCGCCTCTCTTAGCGATACTTCCGGCTCATATTTGGTTAGCGAATATAACGGCTGGCGATTGTATCGCATTCCGTTGAAAGGTTCGGATAATTATCGCATTGTTTCCAATACGGCGCAACAACCGGATTTGGCGAAAATAAATTACGCCAGAGTTTGGTTTGAAGTGGAAGATATGGCGCGTATCAGAATCGTAAATCTTGATTTGGTTGGGAATAAATGGGAAGAAAGTCTCGTCAAAGAAGTTGAAACCGATAGCATTATTTCCGAATATCAATTGGAATTAAACGGCGAATCAATGTTGGTGGGAACGGTAAACAATCAAAAAGATATACATTATACGCCGGCTCCCGGAACGATGATAAAGAAAAACGGCGAAGTAACGATGGAACAATCGTTAGTTTTAAATTATTCAAATCTTCAACCCGGACATTACGGACTGGTAACTCAGCAAGTGAGGGATCCAAATGATTCTTACAAAGGTTTAAATCTTCTCAGTTACGGCAGAATCAGGTTTTGGGTATATCCGGAAAAGCTTCCGAATTTCGACGGCGGCAGCGATTTGGAACATGATTTGATAATTCGTCTCGGGGCGGATTCACTAATTTATTACGAAATAGTAATTTCGCAAAACACTCTCGATTACCAAACAAAAATGGAAGAAAATAATTGGCAGAGCATTGATATAGATTTTAACGCTTTAACTTTTCTGAAAACTCATTTGAATATTTCGGACAGCATTAATGTGGAAGGAAATTATCGTTGGTATTGGAAAGATTACGGCAAAATAAAGATAGGAATGATGAATAATCCTACTTTATCAAATATAAAAGAGATTTCGTTGGGAGTTGCCGCAAAAGACGAAGAATTTAACGGAGCCATATATTTTGATGACATCAGAGTAGCCGATCCTTATGAAGATGTCGGAATTGCGGCTCGCACATCTTTTTCCGCGTCTTTCGCCGATTTTTCCACTTTGAATGTTAGCTTGGAATGGAAAACTCCGAATTTCCAAAATTCGACGACCAGAAAACGAACTTCGCAAATCTCTTCTTATGCCAAAACGACAACTTTTTCGATTACCAATAAATATTTTCTGCATAAACTGTTTCCTGCCGAATGGGGATTGAATTTTCCGGTTACATTGGCCCGGAGTCAATCGAGTAGTATTCCGCTTTTTAAAAGTGCTTCCGATATTCGCCGCAGCAACCTTTCCAAAAAGGACAAAGAACGGGAAAAAAGCAAATCTCTTAGTTATCAGCTCAGCACGGGCTTTTCGATGAATAAAACGCCCAGAAGCAAAATTCTTGCTTATACAATAAAGAAAACATCTCTCAGCAATGTTTCGATTAGAAGAGATGAGAACCTCACGCCTGTATCTGCGGACACAACTTTGTCCGTAGGTGGAACTTATTCTTACAATTTGGATTTGCCGAAAGAAAAACTCGGATTTCATATTTTGAAAAATTATAAGTTCTATTTCTTTCCGAGTTCGATTAATAACAGTCTTACTTATTCTGCAACTTATCCGAGAAAATGGGATTGGAAAATCACTTCCACGGATTCTATTCCGCCTCATTGGGAACGAGAACCGGGAAGTGTCGAAAGTAGAACGATTTCCACGAATTCTTTTATTAAATATGATCTTTTCAGCGATATTTCCACTTCCTATAAATTGGATACTTCCAGAGATTTAACCCTTAAAAGCGACTGGGAAAACATTCCCGTCGGACAAGAAAAAAACAGAACTCAGACCATAAGTTTGGATTATACGCCGTCCTATTTGAAAAAAGTTTTTTCTTATAATATAAATACGGACATTGTTTACAAAGATAGACATCAGGAAGTGGGACAATCGGAAGAAGATAAAACAAATTTTCTTTACAGTGGAAGCGTAGGCAGGGATATTTCCGGCGCGTTCACTTTGAAAAACAAAGATATGATGACAAGTTTCTTTAATTGGTTGAAAGCACGAAGCGAGCGAAAAGAGAGAGAAAAGACAGAAGAAAACAATTCTCAGGAAAAACAAGCAACCGAAGAAGAAAAAGTAGAAGAAAAAAATATTGAAGAATCTGAGGAAAACAAAGTAGAAACCGAAAATGAAAATGAGCAAAAAAGCTCGAATAATGAAAATGAAGAGATAAATATAACGGAATCGGATTCAACTGTCTCGGAAGAAATACAACCGCCTAAGAAAAAGAAACATATTTTTAGGGGAATTTTCAGTTATTTGGGAAGATTGGAAAATATCACCGTCAATTACAGTAACCATTTCGGTTCCGATTATGAAAAACGGGAGAAAAGACCGGAATTTCTTTATCAATTGGGGGCTCCGCATATTTTAAAAAACGAGGAATTGAGAAAAAAAGATAATAACGACAGCTATTCAATTTCGTCGGGTTTCCCGATTTTAAATAATTTAACTACCGATTTTTCATACTCAAAAGATATAAAAAGACAATTGGCGGCTGTTAACAAAAAGACAACAACTACGATTTTTCCCAACATAAATATCACCTTGAGCGAATTTGAAAAAATGATTAAAATTGAAAAGGTTCTTACCAGCTCGTGGCTTTCCAGCGGATTTAGTGTGTCCAAAAAACAGATTGAAGATTTAAGCAAAAATAAATTACAATCGGAAGAAGTTAAAATAAATCTTCAACCCTTGCTTTCTTGGACAGGCAACTGGATTCATAATATTTCCAGCACGATTAATGTTTCTTACAGTAACTCGGAAACGACTACTTTTTATGAAGGTTACAACAAAAAAAATATTTCAGAGTCCAGCTCGGTTTCCGGTAATTTTAAATGGAGTTTTTCTTCTCCCACCGGTATTAAATTGCCGTTTTTGAAAAGACGATTGCGCATAAAAAACGAAATGTCCGCGCATTTGAATTTTAATCTCGATAAAGATTTGGTAATCAGCGACGGAAATGAAGGAAAAGTGCTACAAAAAAATTCTCTCCATTTTGTTTTGTCTCCGGGAATTGATTATAACTTTAGCAAGAATATAACCGGCGGTTTAAACAGCAATTATGATTATCAATATGAAAAGAAACGAGATTTTAAAATAAGCACTCTTAATTTTAGCCTTTGGGGAGAAATAAAATTTTAACATTCTGTTTTTGTCTCGAAACTATTCCTTCCTCCAAACAGAACGCCGTTATTTAAAATAATTTTAGCGCGGAAAAGTTTTCACTTTTTTATTTGACACCTTTTTTCTAAAATTCATATGTTGTCCCCGTAGGTGCAACTAAATTATTTTGAGAAGGCAAAATAAAAAAGGAGGAGATTGATGAAAAAACTTTTGGTTGTATTGTGCGTATTAATGCTAACTCTCTCGTTGAGTGCGGCTTGGGAAGTCGGACATCAAATCGGTCAGGACTATTCGTGGACGGACAATAACGGAGAAGAGCACTCGATTTACGAATTGGTTGATTCCGGGAAAGCAATTATCATTTTTTGGGGAGACAGCGGCTGACCCGGATGTTCTGCGGCGGCGCCGCAGTTGGAACAGTGGTGGAATAATCAAAACCACGATGAAGTTTATTTAATTTGTTCTTTTGATTGGTCCGGTTCCGGTTATACAATGCCTTTT
>Ga0164318_10004807_pt1 | contig 13032 bp, 11 predicted proteins | sample GuaBasSedimGuay9_FD_113734 | JGI IMG/M metagenome (GOLD analysis project Ga0164318, IMG submission 113734) | Subseafloor sediment microbial communities from Guaymas Basin, Gulf of California, Mexico - Guay9, Core 4571-4, 0-3 cm | ecosystem: Environmental > Aquatic > Marine > Hydrothermal vents... | reverse complement strand
TCTTCATGAAATACCCCAAGTTATCAGTCTATATCTGAAAACTAATAACACAGACGATGTAAATCAATACAGCGGGGCATTAATCCTCTTCAACGCTCTCTAATTCTTCTACCGTTTCTTCTTCTATTTCCTCTGACTTTTCCGAGTTCTGCGGTTTCTGCGATTTCTGCGGTTTTTCCGGAGCTGCGTCACTTTCCGATGAGATACCGGAAATAACGTTAAGCGTATCGTTCTCTGCGACGTTTTCACCTTTGGCCCGGCTGCGGTCGATATCAAAGACATAGGAAAGTAGAATCATCCGGGTATTTTCTTCGGGGGGCAGAAACTCAACATGAAGAGTTGATTCATCAGGCTTCGGTTTATACTGAACCCGCTTTACAACACCGGGAAGTACGACAATCTCATCCCTTATCTTGAACTGCAGTTTAAAGGGCAGGTTCTTTTTGCCCCGGCCTCCAATCTTCAATGCGGCTCCGTCCTCTGAGAGATCCACAATCAGACAGCTGAGCCCCGGGGAAGACTCCATCCACTGATTGGCATCTTCCAGGCTTTTCAGGGGGTATAGACGTGCGGAGATTCTTGCAGGAGCCCTTACCGACCGTCTTTTCTGACTCCGCAGGATATTATCACTATGGTAGATTCTGAAAAGGAGATTGTGCCTGTCGTAGAATTTGTCAATAACCCGGGTTTGAAAGAAATATCCAGCATCTTCTTTTCTCCAGAAATAAATATTGAGTTTTACCTGTCTCCAGCTGAAACCTCCGGGAAGAGGATCTCCCACAGGTATTGTCATCGTCAGGTAGCCCTGTTCATTTTCAACTACCTTGGAGGAATACACACCCACACCGTCCGCTCGAATTGTAAGCCGTTGACCGATGGCGATATTTCGGGTGCTTTTCAGGCCGGAGCGATATTTTGGTTTACCCATTTCAACTTTTTTTCTGTAATCAAAAAGCTTCTTGAGAATAACTGTTTCCGGCTCAACACCCTTTCTTTCGGAAAATTTCCTTTCTCCGGCAATCTGATTAATGGCCTTATCCAGCTCCTCTACCGATCCGTAAATAGCCGGCGGGTTCATTAAATCGGCCCTTTGAGATGCCGACCAGAGAAGATTTATTTCCTGTAAAGAAAAACCGGCATCCATCCCTTTTGAGTAAAACTCCACCCTGCCCCGGCCTCCCAGTTTCGGAGAATGCAATCTCCCGGGCTTACTGAGTACAAAAAAAAGAGTAATTATCAATAAGACAAGTAAAATTATCCACATACTTTATTCCATTATCGGCTTCAGGCCGTTAAAATCACCTCATGAAAGGAATGATTGAGCGTAATAGCTTCTATATCATAACATTATTAATCACAGCCGCCCTTCTAATTCCTTTATTTTTCCGGCAGCCCGTAGAAAATACAATATCACTTGATAATCGGACTGTCTCAATATCTATTGTAAAAAGCCTCCCGATCCTGCTTATTCTACTGTTCATTTCTCTGCATGGCACAACTGAGAACAGGGAACATCGGGGGTGGAAACGCCCTGCTGCAGTAGATATCCCGTTTATTATCCTGTTTCTTACGTTCACAACCATACTGAGTTTCATCTTTCCAGCTGCCGATGGTTCTTACAGCGTCAGCATACATGGCGTAAAAGGTATATTGCTGATTTGTATTTTCGCCCTGGTTACCGCCCTCAGCGAAGAGCTGTTCTTTCGCTCCTGGCTGATAAACGGAATGAAAAGTGCCGGGTGGCCCGGCTGGCTTGTTTTCAGCCTTCCTGTTTTGTTCTTTGCCTCTCTTCATATCTGGCAGGGTTGGAATGGATTTCTCTTTGCTGCAATATCCGGCTCTCTGTACACTCTGTATTTCATGCGCCGGGGAAGGCTGTTCCCCCTTTTTTTCTCCCATGCTATTCACAATGCTCTGGCACTTATCCTCATGTCTGTCCGATAATGAAGGTTGTTATGAATGAAAAAACAAACTACATACCGGCTTTAATTCTTTTAATCACCGTATCCGTACTGTTTTCAGGCTGCTCTGATAAGAGTAACATACCGGAGAACAGTCAATTAACCGCATTGGGTTTCAGACTTATACACGACGGAAAAGAGTTTCCTGATATCACTTTTACCGATATCAACGGTGATATAAAAAAGCTGAGTGACTACAGAGGTAATGTACTGCTTCTTAATTTCTGGGCCACCTGGTGCCCTCCATGCCGGGCGGAGATGCCTTCTATGGGGAAACTTACAGATAAGCTGAACAGCGGTGATTTCGTGATGCTCCCGGTAAATGTCAAGGAACCCGGGGATATGGTAAAAACTTTTACCGCAGAGTTTGGAATTGATTTCCCCGTATACCTGGATATCAATGCTGAAGCGGCCATGGCAGTGGGTGTAACGGCCCTGCCCACCTCAATTTTAATAGACAGAGATGGTAATGCGGTTGCTGCAGCCACCGGCGCTCTGGAATGGGACAGTGATGAAATGGTAAGCATGTTGCGGAACTGGACCCGATAGTATTGTCAGGCTACAGATCCTTTATACCCGGTGGATTTGCGGAGTTCTTCCAAAGACCCAACCGTTTCATCGTGCTGGCCCGCACAGATGCAGGAATAGTGAAAACCCACTGTCCGAATCCCGGCCGCCTCAGAGAGATTCTCCTGCCGGGAAGGAAGCTCATACTTGAAAAAGCGGATAAACCCGAAAGAAAAACCCGCTTTACCCTGGCCGCCGCCATATACAGGGAAACAGTTATCCCCCTGGTGTCGGCTCGATCCAATGGCCTGGTAGGCCAACTTGTACTGCCGCAGTTATTTCCAGGTTATCAGGCCGAAGGGGAAAAGACCCTGGGAGAATCCCGTCTGGACTGGCTGCTGACTAAAGGAACAAAGAAAATATGGGCGGAGGTGAAGGCATGTACCCTTGTGGAACAGGGGAGAGCCCTTTTTCCCGATGCTCCGTCAACCAGAGCGGTTAAACATCTTGGAGAACTTTCCAGTCCCGGAAAGGGATGTTCCGCCGCTGTATTCTTTACCGTAATGAATCCTTCGGCACAGGTATTCTCACCCAATCCGCACACAGACCCCTCTTTTTGTATCGCGTTGAGCCATGCCGCTGAATCAGGGGTGAGTATACACGCTTTGAGTGTATCAACGGATGAAGAGGGATGGTCGACAGTGATAAATAAGGCACTTCCCGTCGATCTTTCATCCACTAATCTGGCCGTTAGAGATTCAGGAGTAATCCTGCGGGTTTGGGAACCTCAGTCTGCAGATATCTCGAAAAAACCCTTTTTTGTCAATTATGAGTATCATGATAAAGAACTCTCACGGGCTGAGCGCAGAAAAGTAAAACGGCCCCGTGAACTGTCCGATGGATGCAAACTGCATACATCCTTCACAATAAGAGGCGAGTCCGAATGCTTTAACTCAATGTCCGAAGAACTATCGGGAATGGATTTCTCCAATAATCCGGTGCAGAGCGCCGGGTTTCTGGATTGGGTATCAGACTACCGGCACCGAAGGGTTTTTCTTCATCAGGACTCTACCGGTATAGTCACTGCGATGTAACAGTACCGGTTCTCCCAAATCTCTGAAGTATTCATCCACGGCTTTCCTGGCTCCGGTGAAATGTCCATAATCATCTATAATCAGGATTCCGCCGGGTACGAGCCTTGGGTAGAGAACCTCAAGTTCCTTCATCGTTGATTCGTACCAGTCAGTATCGAGTCTGAGAATCGCCAGCTGTTCAGGTATCTCTGAGTTAAGGGTTTCTTCAACCGGTCCTTTTACAAATTTGTAGTTTATTGACCCCGGATTCCTCAGGGTTAAGGTTTGTTTCACCTCGTTGAGAGAGGAACTCCACCAGCCTTCGGGATTTCTTTCACTCAGGGCCTCACCGCTGGATGCGATACGGTCTTCTTCCCCGGGTGCAACCATGCCGGTAAAAGTATCATAGAGCCAGATGCGTCGCTTTGAATCATCTTGCTCTTCTTCCAATACCAGCGAAGCCAGAAGACATGCTCCGCCCTTCCATACGCCGCACTCGGCGATATCACCGCTAATTCCCGAACGGCAGACATACCGTACCGCTTCGGCCAGTGCCCACCCGCGCTCAGGGGAAATCAAAGTATAAGGTTTCACTTTCTCCCATATCGAAAGAAAGCTTGAATCCATGTCATCAAGATACTGCTGTGGCGGATGTACTCCCCAACCGGCATCGATGAGTATCCGGGCCGCATCTTCGAGGCTTACATCAGAATCATTCATGGGGAATAGGGAAATGCATCAGGGAAAACAGTCGACCTTGCCGTCTTGAGTACAATACCGATTTCAGCCGGGGATAACGGACCGATGAGAAGTTTGTAAATCGTACCATCTTTATTCGAAACAGAATCGACACTTAAAGGGTAAACAGGTGCGATAGCCTTCAATCCATTCAAAGCATCTTCCAGGACGGTTCGACTTCGGTAAGACCCTACCTGTACGTATTGTTCTGCGTTCTCTGATGTGTACACGGGTTCTGATATTTCTGCTTTACCGACTGACGCAGGAACCTCTGGAGGACGCAGATCCGAGGGTGTAAGAAAAAATATTTTACTTCCCGCAGTCTCATCAGGAATCTCGGAAGATGCGTCATATTCAGAGTTCTTATCATTTTCCGCTTCCGGCTTTTCGTCGGCCAGATTGTAGGTAACGATGGTTTCGCTCTCAGCCGGTTTTACCATCGGATTTTCAGGAATACCTGAAGCCGGATTGTAATCGGTATCTTCAGTGAGCTCTCCGGTTTCTTCTAAAACAGCCTTCGGTTCCACCTCGGAAGCCTGAGCGATGGGGGTAACCCGCACCGGCAGCACATGATCAAACGGCAACCCGATATTGGATGCGGCCTCTTCTTCAATCAGAATAAAAATACCCGGAGTTTTCAGGCGACCTGTTACAGTCACATCTACCTCTGCACCGCCTCGAGGATTAGTTACCTTCAACACAGTGCCCTCAGGAAAAGAGTTTGAGGCCGCTCTGAACACATCAGACTTCCCTGGAAAGTCGGAAGATCCGCCAACTGAAGCATTCCCGGTCCATACAGACTGGGCGCTAATGGCGAATGTAAGAAAAAACAGTGTCAGGACAGCTGAATATTTTTTCACGGCAAATCTCTCCTCTGAATACTCATCGGCAGTTTTTCGGCGCAAAGTTAATGGATGAGAGGAACAACCTCTTCTGCCAGCATTGTACCCATTATGGCCCAACGCTCTCCGGGTTTCTTGGTATCATCCGTATCACTCAGATTTACAAAACCTTCTCCTCCACCAGACCTTGGGTCCACCCGCAGTAAATGCCATGCGGCACCATTCTCACCAGGATTGAGCACCAGCAGAAACCCGGCACCAAGTTCTTTTGCGTAGTTTAAAACTTCCATTTCCGACTCGGATGATGAATCATCACCTTTCAAAGAAAACATATTGAAAAAAATATGTCCTTTATCAAACAGGACATCCATTACACCTGATTCCAGTGAAACAACTCTGGTTTTCTCCTGAATGTCCATTTCTTCCCTGGGCATCGAATCTTTTGTCTCAATCAGCAGTGTTAAAGATGAAGCAGATAGCGAGCTGCTGAGAAAAAGCATGAGGATTACTGATTTTCTGATAATTAAGTTCATATTAATTAGTTTCGGTGATACCGATTGCAAGTTTAGGCTGTCCTACAGATCAATTCGATGCTACATTTTTAAACATGGCCAGAGGCAAGCATATATACATAGTTGGAGCCGGAGATTTCGGCCGGACCATTGCCAGGGAAATCAACGCCAACGGCGTCATCGGTGATGTTGTGGCGTTCCTGGACGATAACCGGAATAAAATCGGAACTCTGATAGATGGTATCCCTGTATTGGGACCGGTAAGTGCGTGTGCCGGTATTCTGGACAGGGGGCATGATGCCGAAGCCCTGCTGGCTCTCCCTTCAGTATCAAGAAAACAACTTAATCAGGTATATGAAGCCCTTCGTCGAGCAAATTTTACCAGGATTCGTATTCTTCCCTCTGTCAGTCAGCTGGTTACGGCAGACCCTCACTTTGTCCAGGCCCGGGATATGGACCCCCAGGACCTTCTGGGAAGAGAACCGGTTCTCATCGATTTAAAAGAGAGTCTCTCCTACGTGAGGGGAAAGCGTGTACTGATTACAGGTGCCGGAGGAAGTATCGGCAGTGAGTTATCAAGGCAGCTTCTCTACGGCGGAGCCGAAAGATTGTACATTCTCGGTCATGGTGAAAACAGCATCTGGGGAATTGAACGGGAATTACGGAAACTGCAGGATGCCGGTGTCGGGGAAAAAGCCATTATTGTACCGGTAATCGGTGAGCTGCAGGATAAAGACTACATCAACTTTCTTCTCAGCAGGCTGAAAGCCGACGTAGTTTTTCATGGTGCCGCTCATAAACACGTTCCCATGATGGAACACAACCCTGTGGAAGCCATGAAAAACAACGTGATTGGAACCCGGAACCTGATTGATGCAGCGGTGAACGCCGGTACACAGCGTTTTGTACTCATCTCTACGGATAAAGCTGTTAATCCCAGTTCCATGTACGGTGCCAGTAAAAGAATTGCAGAGATGCTGGTTCTTTCCCAGCGAGATAAGGGTCAGGATTTTATGGTGGTGCGTTTTGGTAATGTCCTTGGATCCAGGGGAAGTATTATGCCTCTTTTCAAGGAACAGATATTCTCAGGGGGACCGGTAACCGTTACCCATCCCGATGCCAGACGCTGGTTTATGACGATTCCTGAAGCTGTCAGCCTGATAATTAAAACTGCAGGTCTTTCCGCAGATAACGGTTTGTACATGCTGGACATGGGCGATCCGGTGAGAATAGTGGATTTTGCAAGGCAGATGATTAAATTCTACGGCTACGATGAAGAGAGTATCCCCATCACCTTCGTAGGTATGCGTCCGGGAGAAAAGAAAATCGAACGCCTATGGTCTGATGATGAACAACCTGTAGACACCGAGCACCCCCGTATTGTAAAAATTATTTTTCCTTCCGGAGTGAAGGAAACAGTCAGTAAAATAATCGGGGAACTTGAACCGGTGGTAAAACTGGATTCTGAACAACCTGAACTCTTCCGGAACCGGCACGCATTGAGAAAAATCATCAACCGGTATTTCCCCGCTTTGGCAGGCCCGGAAAATGAACCGGAATACTAAATCAATTCCATTTTCCAGGCCTTCAATGGGAAGAGCTGAATGGAAAGCCGCACGAAGGGTAATAAAAAGCGGATGGCTGACAACCGGGCCCGAAGCCCTGGCTTTCGAGAAAGCCTTTGCCGGTTTTCTGCACGATTCCGATCCTCCGGGAAAGGAAAAGATAAAAACCCTGAGTTTGAATTCAGCTACCGCAGGTTTACATCTGGCCCTGGAAGCCGTTGGCATCGGTTCTGGAGACCTTGTAGCCGTTCCTTCAATGACATTTACCGCAACAGCAGAGATTGTCAGGTACTTAGGCGGCAACCCGGTATTTATCGACTCCGATGAATCTACCGGAAACATGAACCCGGATGCTCTTGAAAAAGCCGTCATTACTGCAGATATTGCTGGGAAAAAAATCAAAGCGGTAATTCCGGTTCATCTGGCCGGTTATCCATGCGATATCAATGCCATCAGAAATGCTTTAGGGAACACTGATGCAGCCATAGTGGAAGACGCCGCTCATGCCTTTCCCTCAAGAACCGGTGAGGGTATGGCGGGAACCCTGGGGGATATCGGAGTGTTCTCCTTCTATGCCACTAAAACCATTACCAGCGGTGAAGGCGGAATGGTGGCTACCCGGAACAAAAAATATTTTGAACGAATGGAACTGATGCGTCTTCACGGTATAGACCGGGTTGTGTGGAACCGGTATGCGGCTGATTCTGATGTTAAATCATGGGAGTACGACGTTACCGCTCCGGGATTCAAGTACAACATGCCCGATCTTTCAGCAGCCATCGGAAATGTACAATTGAAAAAAGCCGATTACCTGCTTGAACAACGTCAAAAATTGGCAGAAAGGTACTCTTCAGCTCTTGGTGGAATATCGAATCTGGAACTGCCCCGGAATACCCGGGGGCATGCCTGGCATCTGTACATCATCCACACAACAGGCAGTGAAGTGCGTAACCATCTGGCCGGGAAGCTTGACAGGGAAGGAATTGGAAGCTCTGTTCACTTCATCCCTCTGCATAGAATGACGTACTGGAAAACCGAATACAATCTTGAAGCGTCTGATTTTCCCGTTGCCGATAACCTGTTTCAGCGAAGTCTTTCTCTGCCTTTGTGGCCCGGTTTACGCTGGAAAGAACAGAAACGCATTATCGGCGCTATCAGAGAAACTCTTGGGGAAAAGATTCATGGATGAAGGCAGAACACTCTCTGAAAAGATGTCAGGACGCCTCAAAAAACCCGGTGATGCCGGGGGAAAACGCGTTCTCAGCGGCCGATTTTTAAAAGCTCCTGCTGCATCCGGACGTATTAAATCTATCGAACTGCCCGAACTGCCCCCGGGTATGGTATGCATTACAGGCAAAGATTCTCCGGGAAAAACCAGGTTTGCAGGGGTACCCGTGCCCCTGTTCACCGGGAAAATAATACTCTGGGAAGGACAGCCGATTCTGGCGGCGGCCGGACTGAATACCACTGAAGTCGATGAATGGATTTCCCGGGTTAAAATGGAGATAGCCCCGCCGGAAGGGAATGCAGAACCCCTTGTTTCAGAAAAGCTTATAGAAAAGGGTTCCACCGTAGAGGCCTTTTCGAAAGCATTTCAGGTTATCGAAGAACGAATCGAGATTCCCCAAACACCTCCATCCTCAGCAGCTCAGACAGTCGTCTGTGTAAAAGACGGTGCCAATTACACGATTCATGCGGCATCTTCATGGCCGGGCAGTATCAGGCAAAATGTTGCTGCCGCCCTGAAGACTGATAAAAAAAATATACATGTACGAACCTACCCCGTCAGCCCCGGCTCCAACAAAGAGCTATGGTTCCCTACTGTAACAGCCTGTCAGGCTGCATTACTTTCCAACCGGGCAAAAAAATCTGTGAGAATCAACAGTACAGCACCCGGCTATCCCGGTGGTGACTTTCATATACGCGGCGCCATTGATGCTGAGGGTCGAATTACGGCACTTGAGATAATATTCACCCTCTTCTGCGGAGCCGTATTCCCCCTGGAGGAAGAGTTCTTTGAACGGGTTCTCCTCGGATTGTTCAGTATTTACCCCTGCAGAAACTATTCAATTCTCGGTCGCATCAGCCATGAAGCATCCCCGCCGTCAACCTTCGGCCCGGGAGCAGGTTTTGAATTGGGTTTCTTAGCCGGTGAATTATTCGCATCCCGTGTCGCAGAGCTCAGCCTCTCCCCCCCTGGAGGATGGCATCGGGAGTCTTTTCCCGTTCCCGGACAGGCATTCGGTCCCGGGATTGTGCTGCCCAAAGACTTTCCCATGAAAGACATGCTGAACACAGCTCTGAACCTATCTGATTTTGAGCGGAAGAGCGCATCTTTTGAGCAGACACGACTGAGCCGTCATCATCTTGACAGTGAACCTGAATTCTACCGGGGAATAGGTTTAAGCTGCGGGTGGTTCGGAAACGGTTTTCTCTCTTCTCCGAAAGATCTGGGGTCGGCTTTTTTAACTCTCACTCTGGATAAAGACGGTGAACTCACCATTGAGATGCCATCTCTCAATCATGGCGGCCCGCTGGAGAGAGCCTGGTCGAATATGACTGGGGAAATACTCGGGATTGAGGATAAATCCATCAACTTTACCAATAGAAAAATCAAGGTGAATCAGGAAGCCGGGCCCTCCCTTCTGGGGCGAAATGTATCAATTTATACAAAACTTCTGGAATTGGCGGGAAACGACCTCTTAAAACGCCGTTTCAGAGACCCGTTGCCCATATCCGTTAATCGCAGCAGACGACGAAGCGGAAATCGAAGCTGGAACCCCAACCTCCTCGAAGGCTCCCCTTTTGAAAATATCTCATGGGGTGTGGGAATAGTGGAAATTGCCGTATCTACAGTTACCATGGAGGTGATACCCACACAGATCTGGCTTGTTATTGACGGAGGCAAGTTGCTGATGCCTGATTTTGCCAAATCTGCTGTAGAGATATCCGTTGAACAAACACTCCGCTGGTGTCATACAGGCAATGAACAAAAAGAGGCAACTCTGGTTGATATACAGTTTTACAACAATGGTAATAAACGTATATCCAAGGATGTTTCGACACTTCCCTGGCTGATGATTCCCGCTGCATATCTGCAGGCTGTCAGACAGGCTTCAGGGGTTATAATCAGCAGAATACCCGTAACACCGGAACAGCTGCGTACCGGGGGAATGGCAAAATGATAATTTCCTTTTTTCTCAACGGTAATCCTGTAGAAATCGATACTATGCCTCATCACCGCAGTGTGGATCTTCTCCGGGAGAGCTTTCAGATTAAATCAATACAACAAAGCTGTTCTGATGCCCTCTGCGGAACCTGTCTTATACTGATGGATGACAGACCCGTTCTCTCCTGTCTTGTGCCGGCTTTTGAACTGAAGTTCAAGGATATCTGGACGATGGAGGGCATTTCTTCCAAAAAGAGTTATGCAGATATCGTCGGCGGGTATAAATCGGCTCACGTCCAACTCTGCAACAGTTGTGCACCGGCCAGGGCCCTTGCAACCGAAGCTCTGCTGCGGCAGACATTGAGACCCAGTGCGGAACTGGTCCGGGAAACCGCCGAATCAGTCAACTGCAGCTGCTGCTCTACCAGGAGAGTAATGGATGCCATTCTACGGGCGGCAAAACTCAGAGAGAAACGTATCCATGAATCTTAAATACACATCACCCAGGGTGTTCTTCCCCAAATCCATCAGTGAAGCCCTTGAAAGGAACAGGTCTGAAGCGGATGCTGTTTTCTGGGCCGGAGGGACTCATCTTTCCCGCTATACGGAAAATAAAACCGTTATCAGCCTCCCGAAAAACGTTATTTCTCTGGGGATGGTGGAAGAACTGGCTAGAGCATCGAGGTCGGAACACAGCCTTGAAATCGGCTCAATGATGACTCTCGACCGCCTGGCGGCCATTGGGCGAAACACTCTGCCTGCAGGTCTTTACGATGCCATTATCCGTATCGGCAGCCGGCCCATGCGCTGCAGGGCCACCATAGGCGGCCATCTGGCGGTTAAAGATAAAATCGGAGATTTGAGACCTCTGCTGCAACTGCTGGAAACCACCGTTGAAACCCGGAGTCTGAAAGAGAGACACGGCAGACGCAAAGCCTTATCTCTTACAAGGAAATTTCCCATCGCGCTGCTTGAAGGAAAACCGGGACTGGGAGGAGGTGAATTGATATGCCGAATCAGTATTCCCACAGAATCCTGGGATTACGGTACCTATAAAAAAATTATACCCACCGAAGATGAAGAACGATTTTTTATTTTTACCGCTCTGGCAAGAGTAGAAAAAGAAGTTCTCACAGATCTGAGAATGGCATTTTCCGACGGTTATACCGGTGTACTCAGGGACAGAGATGTGGAAGTGGGAATGGCCGGCCGCCCTCTTCGGTTAAACACAAAAGAACTTGAATCTCTCGATGATGCTGTTGATACGATAACAGAACCCTGGGAGAAGCGGGACTACGAAAAAGAAACCGCAAAAAGACTTGTCAGAAGTTTTATGAATCACATCAGCAGGTGACAGAATTACAATGCCGTCTTATCATTGAAGCGCTGGGGGAAATATGAGCGGCTTTGTCCATCTACACAACCATTCCGATTATTCATTACTCGACGGCGCCTGCCGTATATCCGATTACGTAAAGAAAGCCGTCGATCTGGGAATGAAGCATCTTGCTTTAACCGATCATGGGAACCTTTTCGGGGCTTTGCATTTCGAACAGGCTTGCCACGCGGCAGGAATAAACCCCGTTGTAGGATGCGAAGTGTATGTCGCCCCGGGAAGCCGTTTTGTGAAACCGACAAACGGCCCGAAAAGCCATCATATGGTTCTCTACGTCCGCAATGAAGAGGGATACAGAAACCTCATGATACTCACTTCAAAGGGCTACATTGAGGGATTCTACTACAAACCGAGAATCGACGATGAATTGCTGGAAAAACATCATGAAGGATTGATTGCCTCAACAGCCTGCATGGCCGGTGAGATTCCCAGAGCTCTTCAAGCTGGAGATTTTGAAAAAGCAAAAAGTAAAGCCCTGTTCTACAGAGATTTATTCGGTGAAGGAAATTTCTATCTGGAAGTAATGAACCACGGAATACCCGAAGAGAAAACCATACGCAAAGGAATGCGCAGGCTTCATGAAGAAACCGGTATACCCATTATTGCAACCAACGACATACATTTCCTGGAAAAAGAACATGCCAATGCCCACGATATTTTCATATGCATTTCCACCGGGAAGAAACAAACCGATACCAAGCGGCTGAAAACCGAAAATCCCGAGTTTTATTTTAAAACTGAAGAAGAAATGCGTTCGGTGTTCCCGGATTTTCCCGATGCCATTGAGAATACCGTAAAACTGGCTGAAAAGTGCAATCTTACCATCCCGCAACCTGGTCCTCAGCTGCCTCATTACGAGATTCCCGAACAGTTTGCCAGTCCTGAATCATACCTTCAGCATCTGACTTACGAAGGGCTCAAAGTGCGCTACCCTGATGTCGATGAAGAAACACAGAAAACTATTTCTCAGCGTGCCGATTTTGAACTGAAAGTTCTTTTTGATATGGAGTTCGCCGGCTATTTCCTGATTGTCTGGGATTTTATTGACTGGGCCCGCAGGCATGACATTCCCGTCGGCCCGGGACGCGGCTCCGGTGCAGGCAGTATTGTAGCTTATGCACTGAAAATTACCGACATAGAACCCCTCAAATATGAACTTCTCTTTGAAAGGTTTCTTAATCCCGAACGGGTGAGTATGCCGGACTTTGATGTCGACTTCTGCTTCGAACGCCGGGGCGAGGTAATTGAATATGTTCATAAGAAGTACGG
>Ga0164318_10004806_pt1 | contig 13033 bp, 11 predicted proteins | sample GuaBasSedimGuay9_FD_113734 | JGI IMG/M metagenome (GOLD analysis project Ga0164318, IMG submission 113734) | Subseafloor sediment microbial communities from Guaymas Basin, Gulf of California, Mexico - Guay9, Core 4571-4, 0-3 cm | ecosystem: Environmental > Aquatic > Marine > Hydrothermal vents... | reverse complement strand
GGCATTCATTGCAATAATGGTCCCGGTTGCAGATGTTATCCCAGGAATAATTGAAACAAGAATTCCACCAAAACTTCCTGTTGTAACAGATAAAATTGAAGATTTTTTTGCTTTTCTGTCTAAAACTGGATTTTCAATGATTTGTTTAGGGATTATTGGCTTCGTCATTAATGACGTTAGAAGAGTGGGGGTGCCAAAAAGACCTGCAAGTGCTGGAAACAAAACAGGAGAAGACAAACCGATTGGAGAGTCAACAGACATATCAAGAATAAGAAGCCCAAAAATACCAGACAATATGAAGACAAACAAGGCAAACAACATACCAAAAATAGATGGAAGAGCACCTTTAATTTTAAATGGTTCAATTCTGCCTTTTTCTGTTGCAATCATTAAGATAGATATTGCAATCAAAACAAAGAGCATGATCTCTTGCATCGTGTCGTAAAAAAATAGAGGCGCCCCGATAATAAAACGAATGGGAAAAAGCAGAAGAAAACAAAATAAAATTGCACCGTAGCTTCCCATAGCTGACAGTGCCACAGCCTCATAGCCTTTACCCTCCAATAACAATGAATGAGCGGGTAAAACAGATAAAGCAGTATCTGGATCAGGCGCACCAAGGAAAGTTGCAGGAATACAGTCGAGGAATGTATGGGCTATGGAGCACGATATTATAAAAACACAGATTAAAACTAGGATGAATTCTTTAGAAATACCAAATTCAAAAAGAAAGTCAAAAATAGCGACAATGCTGCCAGAAAGAGAGGAGAGGATAAGTGCGACATTGTTAACATGAAGTCCAGGCAACAAGCCAGTTGCAATTCCTGTAAAAACACCAAAGATACAAAAAAGGAGCACAAGGGCCAGTTGTAGCACTTTTTCATCCTCCGTCCTCTAAGCCCCATAACTTGTGGGATTCGTCGCATTGCTTTAGATAATATCTAAAGTTCTTTTCATCAAAACAAAATTTTCCTGTCACGCAGATTTTTTTACCAGATTGCAAGGCAAGCTTATTTGAATTGTTGTAAAAAACCATAAGAGAAGATTTGCTGTTAAAGTCTAAAAGATAAAAGTAAGGATCGTATATTACATCAATAATTCCTGAAACATTGATATTTAAGCCAAGATATTTTGTAGGGTTGTTTGCTAATTGCCAAAGCGGGGAAGAAATATTATTCCATTTCTCCAGAATTTCAATGCCTTGTTTAGTATCAACTATTATTTCCCAGCCCTCTTTATATTTCTGAACTTTTCCTGTTACTTGAATGATATCCCCAAATTCAACGTCTATTTCCCCCTCAACAAATACTGTTGATGTTGCATTATTTTCTGCAATGGTAATGCTTTGGCTTCCGTATCTTGTTTTATGGTGCTCTTTTACAACCCCCTGTGTTATTATTTCTTTTCCTTCATAGTTTGGAATTTTGCATAATTCTATAACTGGTGGTTGAGAGAGCATTGATAAAACATACAATATAGTGATACCGAGCACCGAAATTAACATTGAGATGTGTTTGATTTTCATTTTTCTTGTTTTATTCTGTCATTGTTTATTTAAGAATGATGTTACGAGTAGGCCTACTTGGCAGTTTTAAAGTTGTATTTTAATAAATATTGTTGCGGAAAAATTATAATAGTGTCTTCTCTATTAGGCCCTAATTCGAGGGCACATAGTGGGGATTATATGAAATCAAAAGAAATTGTGTTGAAAATAGCCGAAGCTTTTCAGCAAGATGTTGGATATGGAAGGGCACGCATAGACAACCAGACTAGAATAAACTTAGACTTGTCTATTGGAGATGTTATCGAAATAGAAGGGACCAAAAGAACTGCTGCTGTTGTTTGGAGGGCACATCCAACAGATGAGGGTAAAGGCATAATTCGTATCGATAATTTGACGCGTAAAAATGCAGGCACCGGTCTTGGAGAACGAGTAAAAATACGTAGTGCAGAGGTAAAAGAAGGAAAAGAAATTACGCTTGCTCCTTTGATTTCTAAAGGCCAACAAATTCAGTTTGGTGCAGGCATCGATGTCCTTATTAAAAAGGGTTTATTGAAAAGACCTGTTACTAAAGGAGACAGTGTTATTATCCCTGGTATTGCCTTGTTTGGTAGTTCTCTTCCTTTTATAATAATTAACACAAGTCCAAGCGGAATTATTTCTATAAGTGAAGACACAAAGATTAATGTTAAAGAAGAAGCTGCAAAAGAAATTGAGATGGAAGGGCCTCGTGTAAGCTATGAAGATATAGGTGGCTTGCATGAAGAGATATTAAAAGTTCGTGAGATGATTGAGCTTCCTCTAAAGCATCCTGAGCTTTTTGATAGGCTTGGTATTGACCCGCCTAAAGGTGTTTTGTTGCATGGTCCGCCAGGAACTGGAAAAACGTTAATTGCAAAAGCTGTTGCTAATGAATCTGGCGCAAACTTTTATACAATTAATGGCCCGGAGATCATGAGTAAATTTTACGGCCAAAGTGAAGAAAACTTAAGAAAAATTTTTGAAGAAGCTGAAAAAAATGCTCCTTCTATTATTTTCATTGATGAAATTGATGCAATTGCACCAAAAAGAAGTGAGGTTCATGGTGAGGTTGAGCGTCGTGTTGTATCACAGATGCTTACGCTCATGGATGGTTTAAAAGGACGTGGTAAGCTTATTGTAATAGGCGCAACAAACATTCCTGATACTTTAGATCCTGCGTTACGAAGGCCAGGGAGATTTGATAGAGAGATTAGAATAGATGCCCCTGACAGAAACGGCAGGAAAGAAATTTTACAAATTCATACCCGCGGCATGCCAATGAGCGAAGACTGTAATCTAGATGCTCTCGCAGATATAACTTATGGTTATGTTGGTGCAGATCTTGCTGCTTTAGCGAGAGAATCGGCTATGAGTGCTCTTCGTAGATATTTACCAGAGATTGATTTAGAAAAGCCAATCCCGGTTGAGGTTCTTGAAAAAATGGAAGTTACAATGGACGATTTTAAAAATGCTCACCGTGGTATTGAACCATCTGCTATGCGCGAGTTTCTTATCGAAGTGCCGAAAGTATCTTGGGAAGATATTGGCGGGCTTGAAGAAGCAAAGCAACAACTTCGTGAGGCTGTCGAATGGCCTTTAACAAAACCAGATGCTTTTAAACGCATGGGCATAACTCCGCCTCGTGGTATATTATTGTATGGTCCGCCAGGAACTGGAAAAACTTTACTTGCAAAAGCAGTTGCTAGCGAATCGAAAGCCAATTTTATTTCAATCAAAGGACCGGAAGTCATGAGCAAGTGGGTTGGAGAAAGCGAAAAAGCAGTTCGTGAATTATTTAAAAAAGCAAGACAGGTCGCACCTACAATTGTATTTCTTGACGAACTTGATTCTATCGCACCCATGAGAGGGACAGACACTGGCTCTCATGTAACAGACAGTGTTGTTAACCAACTATTAACAAGCATTGATGGTCTTGAAAGCATGGAAGGTGTTGTGGTGGTTGGTGCTACAAACCGCCCAGATATAATAGATCAAGGCTTACTCCGCCCAGGTCGTTTCGACAGGTTGGTGTTGATCCATTCTCCTGACAAAAAAGCGCGTGAAGAAATTTTCAAAATTCATACCAAAGGAATGCCTCTTGACAAGACGGTCGATATAAAATACTTGGCAGAATCTACTGAAAATTATTCAGGCGCCGATATCGAAGCTCTATGCAGAGAGGCGGCTATGTTAGCAATTAGAGAAGACGACAAAGCAAAGAAAGTTACCAAAACACATTTTGATAAGGCAATGGAGGTCGTTCGTGCATCCATCACGGAGAACATTATTAAATTTTATGATAAAATGTCTGAAAGTTTAGGAAGTGGAATTGCCAAAAAAGATAAAAGCGAAAAAGATATTCAATATTTGTAATTTTAATTTAATGGAGGAATAAATAAAATGAAGATAACAGAAAATGATCTTAGGGGAAAAACAGTAATGACTGAGGAGGGTTTGTATCTTGGTATTATGAGAAATTCAACTGTAGATACAAAAACAGGTGAGCTTGTAGGTATTTTAGTAGAACCGTCAGACGATGTGGACCCTCGGTTATATCATCTTGACAACCAAGGGCATCTTGTGTTTCCATTTGGATCTATTAAATCAGTCAAAGACGTTATCATAATTGGTGGTCAATAAACAACCATCAAAAATTACTTTTTAAAGCACATATTATATGCTTTAGACAAACCACATTAATTGCTATTTTGCAACGGGGACCCCTTCATTTCGTGTGGAACTTGCATATATGTGAGTATCAAAAGATTTAATTAGTAAAGACGTGAGTATTTCTGCATAGTTATAAACTTTTTGATATTTGAATATTCTGATTTTTAAAAATATATTATTAAAAAAATTTAATTATTAAAAACAAAACATTTAAATTTTCCATAGGAAATAAAGGGCATGGGGCAAAAATATATCAACAGGAGTAAATAAGGAGAAAAAACATACATAAGTTTTTAATATGTATTTGCTGATTACAAGGGTCCCGGGGGAGTAGACTATGACTAAAAAAACTGTAAACAGTGATATATTTGGTCATTTACTCAAGACAGATGGACTATTTGTAAATCGTGAAGCAATGCGTCCTACTTTTATGCCAGAAATTCTTCCTCACAGAGAAAAAGAGATTGATAATTTGGCATCTGTATTGGTCCCAGCCCTACGAGATGAAACCCCTTCGAATGTTTTTATCTATGGAAAAACAGGTACAGGTAAAACAGCCGTAGTAAAATTTGTTGGTAAGGAGTTACTTAAAAAAGGCGAAGAGACGGGAAAGAAAGTTAATTTTATTTATATAAATTGTGAGGTTGTCGATACACAATATCGTCTCCTACAAAACATTGCAAACCATTTTATCGATGAATGGTCTGAGCGCATTCCTTTTACCGGTTGGCCTACTGATGAAGTTTTTGCTAAATTAAAACAAATGATAGAAAAGGAAGGCGGAGTTACGGTAGTAATACTCGATGAAGTCGACAAGCTTAAAGGTGACGAAGCCTTGTATAATCTTTCCCGGGTTAATTCAGACTTACAACAATCTCGTGTTTCTATTGTAGGAATTTCAAATGATCTCAAATTTACCGAGTTTTTAGATCCTAGAGTAAAATCAAGTTTGGGGGAAGAAAATATGATTTTCCCGCCGTATGACGCAGGAGATATAACAGATATTTTGAAACAACGTGTTGAACTAGCATTGAAGCCTGACTCGATAGATGATGAAGTAATTCCATTGTGTTCGGCGTTAGCAGCACAAGAGCACGGAGACGCAAGACGTGCTTTGGATCTTTTACGGATGTCCGCTGAACTTGCTGAAAGAAGCAGAGATCCAAGAATAACCAAAAAACACGTCCGTCTTGCTCAAAATAAAATCGAAATCGATCGTATAACAGAAGTTGTACGAACGTTGCCAACACAATCTAAACTTTTGCTTCTTGCCGTTTTACTTCAGGAAAGACACAATAAAAAAACAGATACTGCGGGGGCAATAACAACAGGAGAAGTATATGAAATATATAAGGATCTTTGCAAGAAAACAAGAACTGATGTTTTGACACAAAGGCGCGTAACAGATCTTATTTCTGAATTGGATATGCTTGGTGTTATAACCGCTCGTGTGATTTCTAAAGGAAGATATGGTCGGACTAGAGATATAAGGATGTCGTCTTCCACGGAAGATATTATGAAAATATTAAGGGAAGATGATCTTTTTGAAGAATTATCCAACTATAAAATAAAAGGACAAACAAGATTGATATAACTTCAATTTTAATGAAACATTATGTAGAAGTAGTAATAATGGGGGAATCGGGCGATTTGAAGTTTTAACATGTTTTCATGTTTATATTATTTGTAAATCGTATTTGGCTCCCCTCAATAATCCAAACACAGCTCACTTAGGAATCGGAAATGGAAGACCCATCCTTTGTCCCAAACAATGGTCCACCAAATTCCCCCAAAAAGTGCAATACAATATGGCATAAATAAAGTTTTATAATTTTTTAAAAAAATGATTAAAAAGACCGTACAAACAAATACATAAAACCAGCAATTACTGGTTGATGTAATAAGTAAATTTCAAGGGAGTGATGACCAATCCATGAACACAGTTTTGCTGGTTTGTATCTCTCAAGATCAGGAAGTCTAAATCTCCTTTTGTCTCCACTATACAGGATGTCTCCAATTGAAATACCAAGTAAAACAACGCCGAACCAGGGCAATAACGGGAAGTAATCCACTGTAAAACTCCAGATGTTTTCTGGTTGTAAACCAAGTATTAGATGTAATATTGTCGGGTTTTGGACAGCAATCTGTGAAAACAGCAAACCAAGCACAATTAATAGCAAGGCAAAGATGAAATTATATTTTCTAAATATTAGGAATGGAACACTTATAATTATAGATAAACCTATACAATGCAAAACACCAAAAAACACAGGGGTTTTGGGGATAAAAACTAAACTAAAGATAGTAAGAACCATGCCCAGTCCTATGATTTTAAATCCTCTGACTACTAGATGGTGATAGTATCTCTTCTCTGTTTCTTTAGATAGCTCTTTCTTTTTTCTGCTAACAATTAAACCAATTCCCACAACCAGGAAAAACATTTGTGGAACAACTTTTTGCAATGAAGAATAAATGCCATTATTTATTGGCGACACTCCAAAATAATCTAGATCCCAGAGAATGTGACCAAAAATCATTAAAATTATTGCCAAACCTCTTATTATGTCAATTTCTATGAATCTTTTTGAATTGTGTTTCTTGCGGTTTTTTAACCGGTTTAGATTCATTATTTTTCCTTCTCTCTTTGCTGTGTTCCGTGTTAACTTTTAGCATAAATAGTATTTAAAATTAATGTGTTAAAATATCAAAAAGGAAAAATTAAAAAGTATATTAAAGGGACAACTCGCCTTTTCTTAAAGCCTCAACAGGCGATAGCATTGAAGCTTTTTTTGCAGGAATGGCCGCAGCAAGGACTGAAAGAACTACAGGTAAAGCTAGCGCAGTTAATAAAGTAAGCCAATTTATTATAAAACCAACTTTAAGTTGAGTGCCTGCGACAAATTCAACACTAACCCCATACCAATTAACAAGATACATAACCGCTAGAGAAACAAGTATCCCAAGCAGACCTGCAATTAGACCAATAATTAACCCTTGATAAAGAAATATTTTAAAAATAACACGATCTCGTGCGCCAAATGCTTTCAATGACCCAATTTCCCTTGTTTTTCTCATTATAATAGAATCCATAACATATTTTATTGCCGCTCCACACAAAAATAAGGTGACGCCTATGCTCCCCCAAAGCATTATTGTAACAACATCTTGCATAGAACCAGCAATATACACAAGAAAGTCATGCCAACTGTAAACCTTTAGAGTTGGAAACAAATCACTAACATCATTTTTAATCTTTTCAGAATAACCAATAGGATCTAATTTGTGTAACGGCTCGGGAGCTTTTACAACAACAACATCCCCTCTATTTCGATCTATAGTTATTTGGTTATATCCTCTAAACGTACCAATGCCTGGGATAGAGTAATCTCTCCCGCTTACTTCTCCGTATCTTTTTACCTCGCGGAGAGAATCAGCATGCATAAACCAAACTAATGCATCAAGTGTTGGAGTGCCGCTTTCATATAAACCAATAACTTTGACATTTATTGTAGCATAACTTGCTTCTTTACCAGCAACACTTATTGTAAGGGACAAAACTTTTCCTATTCCAATTGAATCATGATTCTTTGTTACAGTTCTACCAATAATTATCGGATACGGCTCATCCCCTTCTAGAAGCCGCTCACCAGTCCCGTATACAAAATCAGGCAAATCTCCGGGTCCTTTGATCTTAATATAAAGAGGAGTATGTCCACGCAATATCGGGTCCTCGTCATTAAAAAAACGCCCCTCAACAACTTTATCCTTTATTCTAGAAACATCACAATCATTTTCAGGATCTATTCCCTGTATTGTACAAGCATCTAAAGCCTCTCCTTTAGTGCCATAAGTCCCTTGTGCAGTTACCCGTATAGATGCACCATAGCCTGGAAGATCTTTTTTTATTTTTTCTATTATTTCGCCCGCACTTCTGAGTTCAGACTCAGTACCATAAACATCACGAAGTTTAGTACCAGGATCTGTAATGACAACATCTGAAGTTACAAGTTTTGTCGTGTCGTCCACTACTTGCATCATATAGTTCAGATAAGCATTTTCTAGCATAAAAGAAGTCATTGTTAAAGCGATAACAACAATGATAATTGCATAGATTTTTTTGTGATCTTTTAGCTCACCAATAGCTAAACGACGACTAATTCCCATACTTCCCACCTTTATTGTTGTTACTAAGTTTGTCTAAAATTTTTTCAAAATCTGTAGATTTTTTACTAGTATCTCCGATAATTTTCCCGTCTTTTAATGCGATGGTTCGCCGTCCAAAACGAGCGACATTAATATCATGAGAAACATATACTATTGTTACATTACGAGAGTTATTCATTTTTACTAAAATTTTCATTATATCAATACTGGATTCGCTGTCTAAAGCACCAGTAGGTTCGTCAGCAAGAACCAAAACAGGATCATTAATTAAAGCACGAGCAATAGCAACACGCTGTTGTTCTCCTCCAGAAAGATGTATGCCTTTATGATCTGCTCGATGTAATATCCCTACTTCTTTTAACAAAACTTCTGCCTTTTTTTGAAGTTTTAATTGGTCTCTCTGCATTATCAACCCGGGCAAAATGACGTTTTCCAAAACAGTCAAACGAGGAATTAAATTATAATTTTGAAACACAAAACCGAGTTTTTCTCCCCTAAATAATGCAATTTCTTTACCACTAATCTCTGAAGTATCTTTGTTTTCAATATATATTTTCCCTGAGGTCGGACGATCTAAGAGCCCCATGCAATGCAGTAGTGTTGACTTTCCACAACCAGAAGTTCCAATAATGGAAACAAACTCACCATGAAAAATTTTTAACGAAACATCATCTAATGCATTTACCACTACCCCATACTCGTCATATCTCTTAGATATAGAGTTTAAAGTAATGATAGGTTTATTCGCATTAGCCATGATTTTCAAATGATATTAAGAAATACTAATATAAATAATTAATGATAATAAATAATAGATAAAAAAATGAAAAGATTTTACCCTACATAGTGAGACATCCCTTTAAAATCATCTTTTTTCTCATTTTCTTTGACAGCCAAAACATCTATCAATAAAATAACATGTAATGGAATTATTCTCAGTTTCCCTGCCATGTTTCCATGATTTGAATTAAGTTCTATTAAAACACCAGTTTCATCAACACCAATTGAGATAAAACCTTTGAAAACGCCAAAGGATTCAATCAAACTATCTCTAGAGCCAAGAGAAGTAATTTTATATTCAGATCCTTCAGTAAGCTCTAATTTTTTATCTTTCTCCATCTCTATTTCTCCTTCTTTTGTTTATCAATAAGGTATTGTAAATGTTCAACAGTTTTACCATAATTTTCAATTGCTACTTTAAGATGCGCCTCGACAAAAGTCCATGCTTTTTGAAGATTTCCATAGCGCAAACGATACGCCTTTTTATTTTGTTTAGTCGTTTCATCAAAAACAGCAAGCTCTTCAAGAATATCAAATCCCTTAAGCTTATTAAGATGTCTATAAACTGTTGGTCTAGATGTTTTTAGCTTAGCAGAAATCTCATCGACATACCATGCTTTTGTTGGATGTTTTAGAAAAAAATCATTAAATAGTTTATAAGGAATTTCTGGATCAGATCCTTTTGAAAGATATCCAATCTGCTCAAAAAATAGTTTTGCTACGACATCAGGATCATCTTCACCGACCAATGGAGTATTACTAACAACTTGCATTTCAAAACTCAATTAATCACCCACCAAAAACAGAATACAAATTCTAATTAATAACCTTTGTTTAACAATGAAAAGCATTGATAGTAAGAACGTATTGAAAATATCTTAAAATTAAATAATCGGTAAATATTTTTCAAGCTCCCATGGAGTAACTTGAGTTCGGTATTTTCTCCACTCATTTTGCTTTACATGCAGAAAGTTATTGAAGACATGATCGCCCAAAGTCTCTTTTAATAGAGTGCTTTCTTCCATTAGAGAAAGTGCATGACCCAAACTCTCTGGTAACTGACGGATGTTGTATCTCTCCATCTCTTTTGCAGATAATTCATAGATATTTCTTTCTACAGGATCTGGGGGCATAATTTTTTCTTCAATTCCCTTTAAACCTGCAGCCAGCATTACGGCAAATTGCAAGTAAGGGTTCCCGGAAAGATCTGGGCTACGAAGCTCACAACGAGTTCCATTTCCACGTCCTGTTGGTATTCTAATTAATGCACTTCTGTTTCTATTTGCCCAAGAGATGTATGTAGGAGCTTCATATCCTGGCACAAGGCGCTTATATGAATTTACAGTTGGATTAAGAATTGCTGTTATTTCTTTAACATATGACAACAATCCACCTATAAAATATTTGGCTAACGAACTTAATTGGTTCTTCTCTTTTGGGTTATAAAAAGCGTTTTTCCCATCTAAAGCGAAAAGAGATAAATGCGTATGCATGCCTGAGCCATTTTTTCCAAATATGGGCTTGGGCATGAAAGAGGCATGAAGATTATGCTTTCTAGCAATTACTTTCGTGACATATTTTAAAGTTATCACTCTATCTGCTACAGTTATAGCATCAGAATAATGGAAATTAATTTCATGTTGCCCGTCGGATACTTCATGATGGGAGGTATATGTTTCAATTCCAAGGTATTCTAAAGCAGTACATATGTCGGCCCTTACCCCTTCTGCTAAATCACGATGAGATAAGTCAAAGTAACCAGCAGCATCGTTTGGAATTGTAGTATATGTATCATCGTCTTTTTTGAATAGGAAAAACTCACATTCGGGGCCAGTGTTGTAGATATAACCCATTTTTTTAGCCTTATTCATCACTTTTTCTAAAACATATTTAGTATCTCCAACAAACCGTTTACCATTGTGTTCGTAGATATCGCAGTTTAATTTCGCAGATTTTCTTTTTTCAATTTCTTCTGGTAAAATTACTAAACTATTCGGATCTGGCACGGCAATTTTGTCTGATTCTTCAATAGTTGCATAACCTGCAATTGAAGATGCATCAAAGGGAATGCCGTTATCAAGGGCTTCTTCAAGTCTGCTAGAAGGAATTACTATGTTCTTTGGCATGCCTAGGATATCTACAAATTGAAGTCTTATGAAGAGAACCTTCTCCTTCTTTATAATGTTTAAAACATCTTCTTTTGAACATTTTTTAGATTCCATACTTTCCCCCACTCCATGGAATAAATAAAATGATGTAACAGGTATACTTTATCATTATTAAAATCTACTCTATTTGTTAGAGTGGACATAAAGTTTTAATATGGGGCATTGATACGGGTGACCACCAAATTATTTGGAGGAATCTTATGGATAAAGATGTTGAAAAATTTATGGAAGACATAATTGCAAAAAACCCAGGCGAAAAAGAATTTCATCAGGCGGTTCAAGAAGTAGCTGAAAGCTTAATGCCATTTATTAACAAAAATCCAAAATATAAGAGGGCAAAGATTCTTGAGAGGATAGCTGAGCCTGAACGAGTCGTAATGTTTCGTGTCCCATGGATGGATGATGCTGGAGAAATTCAAATAAACAGAGGTTATCGCATTCAAATGAACAGTGCAATTGGTCCATACAAAGGCGGTCTTCGTTTTCATCCAAGCGTTAATTTAAGTATTTTGAAATTTCTTGCTTTTGAACAAGTTTTCAAAAATAGTCTTACTACACTTCCAATAGGTGGTGGAAAAGGAGGATCAAATTTTGATCCCAAAGGAAAATCAGACGCAGAAGTTATGCGATTCTGCCAAAGCTTCATGACCGAACTTTATAGACATATTGGCCCTAATACTGATGTACCTGCTGGGGATATTGGTGTTGGTGGACGTGAAATTGGTTATCTTTTTGGTCAATATAGAAGATTGCGCAATGAATTCAGTGGCATATTGACAGGTAAAGCGCTCAACTGGGGTGGAAGTTTAATACGACCTGAAGCAACAGGATATGGTTGTGTTTATTTCGCCCAGGAAATGATGAAAACAAGGAACGAGTCACTTAAAGGCAAAATATGTACTGTTTCTGGTTCAGGTAATGTCGCGCAATACACTGTTGAAAAATTAAATCAATTGGGGGCTAAAGTTGTAACTTTGTCAGATTCATCTGGTATGATTTATGATCCAGACGGGATTGATAATAAGAAATTAGCATATGTTATGGAATTAAAAAACATTAAACGCGGAAGAATAAAAGAATATGCTGAGAAATATGGTGTTGCCTATGAGGCGGGTAAACGCCCATGGCACATAAAATGTGATATGGCATTCCCCTCTGCTACACAAAATGAAATCAGTAAAGAAGACGCAAAAGCTCTTATTGATAACGGATGCATGTGTGTGGCTGAAGGGGCCAATATGCCTTCAACATTAGAGGCTGTTGAAATTTTCCTTGAAAATAAGATTTTATATGCTCCTGGAAAAGCAGCAAATGCTGGTGGCGTTGCTACAAGTGCACTCGAAATGTCACAAAATAGCTTAAGAATAAGCTGGAGTCGAGAGGAAGTGGATCAAAAACTCCAAACAATTATGAAAAATATACATGAAAGCTGTGTTAAATACGGCAAAGAGGACAACTATATAAATTATGTTAATGGCGCAAATATTGCTGGATTTGTGAAAGTTGCTGATGCCATGCTTGACCAAGGGCTTGTTTAAAGCAAACCCTAATCTTTTTATATTTTAACCACCAAAAATTCTTATCAAAGTATTCTATTCAAAAAAATCAATTATTATGAAGCAAGAAAAAATATGTATCAATAATTCTGGAATTAAACTTCAAAATGAAGAATATGATTTTGCGTTACAAACATTTCATAATTTAATGCCTTTTAAAGTTAGAGAAATCC
>Ga0164318_10004805_pt1 | contig 13034 bp, 11 predicted proteins | sample GuaBasSedimGuay9_FD_113734 | JGI IMG/M metagenome (GOLD analysis project Ga0164318, IMG submission 113734) | Subseafloor sediment microbial communities from Guaymas Basin, Gulf of California, Mexico - Guay9, Core 4571-4, 0-3 cm | ecosystem: Environmental > Aquatic > Marine > Hydrothermal vents... | reverse complement strand
GCCCTGCTTCTGCCGGCGGGTAGGCTTCGGGAATCCGGCGGATGCCGGCTTTCCACAGAAAGCTCCCGTTTCCGGATCATACATTCTGTAAAGCATTTCTCTGTCGGTATTGCTGGAGATTACCTTTTTCAGCCTTGCATCCATTTTTTTCCGCTGCAGAGGCGTCAGCTCTTTATTTACGGAGTTCATCAGCTCAACCCCTTTTTCGGTCTCTCCCGACAGAAAAAGCGATGCTCCAAGTTAGTATTTCGCCTCCAGACTCTCTTTTTTTATCCGTACAGCCTTTCTAAAGTTTCCTACAGCTTCTCTGTATTTTTTTATATAGATCCTGAAGATCCCCATCCTTTTGTTAAGAACATAACTGTCGGGATATCTGCGGAGTCCCGCGCTTAAAACCGGAATAGCGGTTTTGTATTCCGTAAGCCGGAACTTGCGGTAGGGTGATTTTGCAACTGTGTACCGGTAGAAATAGAGAAATGCCGCGCCTGTGCATATATTGAGCAGAATTGCTGCGGGGAAATGTCCGGTAACTACCAACGTATTGTATGTTCCGTGAAAGAATGCTGCGGTCAGAAGAAAGGGAACTACAAGCTGTCTGTCCGTTGTCGTTCTTCCGCCGCTTCCGCTGTACCTGTAGGATCCCCACGCAAGCCCCCAGAAACCGGAGTACGTTACATGCCCGAGAATTGAGATTACCGACCGCATAACAAGTACCACGGCGCCGTACTCCATTCCGTATGAAAAGTTCTCCATTATGGCAAAACCGAGGGCAACGGACCCTGCCTGAACGACCGCATCCGCCGGCTCCTTTATGGACTTGAAGACTCCCGTAAGGAGTATGAACACGAGAAACTTTGTCGTTTCCTCCACCGGCCCCACAATAAGGATATGGGTAACAAAGGGGTTCTGCCCGTAACCAAGCCCTGTAGCGGTGTATAGAAAGAATTCCCAGAGCGGATACAGCAGTGCAACAAGAATACGGTTAAGAACAATCCCCGATACAATAAACCAGAAAAGGTAGTGTTCGTTCCTCTTGTCCCGGTTGAACCTGTCCATCCGGTGGAGCATCTTTCCCCATACGAGCAGGGCAAGTGCGTCTATTATCAGAACCAGTATCACCATTACTTTTTTTATACCCTCTTCCCTTTTTTAGCGTACAGTTCATCTATGTAGGTATCCACACTTTCCAGATTCATTGTCGCCTTCTGCGCTTCCAGGGTTATAGCCTTCGCCTCCACATCTTTACGGCAAGAAGATAGTTTTCAAAGGTATCAAGCACAAACCGTGCCATAACGGGAAACCGCGCCGAAGCGTGCCTACAGCCGGGGTTATATAAAATTATTTATGCCGGGATAAATGTTGTTACCTGCCGAACCGTTTCATCCAGTTGGACAGCGTCTGATAGTTTTTAAAACCCAGGAGTTCCGCGGCCTTTAGCTTGCTGCCCCCCGCCTCCTCAAGCGCCCGGTCAATATAATGGAGAGCCACTTCTGAAAGCAGTTCGTTTATATCAAACCCCTCTCCCAGACTCCTGTTAAGAATACTGTCTGTCCTTGCCGACGAATCACCGAACAATGCCGCCTGGGCATCACTCTTTGAAATTGTATCTCCCCTGCTCCAGATACTTATTCTCATCAATGTATTGATAAGTTCCCGGACGTTTCCCGGCCATGAATACCTGGTTAAAACCCTTCTTGCACTAACGGACAGCTTTCTGTTTATCCATCCCTTCTGTCCCCGGAACTCTCTGTTTATCTCGTTCAAAAAATGGTCTATAAGAAGATTCAGGTCTGATTTCCTGTTTCTTAGAGCGGGAAGATGGATAACTCCCACGGCAATTCTGTGAAACAGATCTTCTCTGAAATCACCCTTCTGAACATCCGAGATAAGATCCCGGTTTGTCGCGGCTATTACCCTGAAATCCGACTTCACCGGCTTTACCGACCCTATGCGGTAAACCTCCCCCTCCTGAAGTACCCGCAGAAGCTTGACCTGAACATCCTCCGGCAGCTCCCCTATCTCGTCAAGAAACAGCGTTCCTCCGTCAGCGGTCTCGATAATCCCCCGCTTTTCCTCTGCCGCGCCGGTAAACGCCCCCTTCTCGTATCCGAAGAGTTCCGACTCCACCAGGGTGGAAGGTATAGCTCCGCAGTTCACAGGTACAAAAGGCCCCTCTGATTGTCGGGACACGGAATGAACGGCCCTTGCAAACATCTCCTTGCCTGTTCCCGATTCCCCGAGAAGAAGCACCGGGACATCGAACATGGCGGCGCGCTTTGCCCTTTCCACGGCATCGGCCATCTCTCTGCTGCGGTATAGTATCATTTCAAATTCAGGAGTATCCGGCGGCAGTGGATATGCAAATCCAATAATTTTTTCCCCGAGCTCCCTGTTTAAGCGGGGTATATAGTCAGCTGCAATATCAAAGGGAAAAACAACATCTTTTACTCCGAAATCTCTGGAAGATTCTATCAGTTTTGCCGGGAATCTGCTGTTTGCAAGTATTATCCAGATAGCAGCCATCGCAGGAGTCCCGGGGCTTATATGAAATACAAATTCGGCATTACTGTTCCTTTTCCGTTCTCTTTCCAGAATCTTTACGGCGCTTTCATATATTCCGGAAAAATCCATCGGTGTGGTAATATCCGACTGGATAACGGAAATATCCGTATCCGGAAAAAGCGTCCTGAACCACTTTACGTATCCGCCGCTCTTTCTCTTTCCGTAGTTGCATAGAAGTCTGACATAGCTGAATTTCTTTTCTTTTACAGCCTCCGCAACCGGGCCGAACCCCGCTTTCCCGTCTTCCTCCGCTGCTTTCAGATCCGTATTCCCCAGCCATGCGAATAGTATTTTACCTGTCATAAACCAAGAGTACCGCATTATTCTCCGTTTCACAAGGAGGATTAAATTTCCGGCATCACAAATTACAAGTTTTAATTTGACTTCCAAAATAAATGTTTATATCATTGAATTAAGGACTAAACCCAGGAGGATTATATGAACTTAGAGGTAAAAGGCGTTCACTACAACATCAGCGATGCTACAATGGAGTTTCTTGAAAAAAAGCTGGAGAGAATCAGTTTTGCAAAAGATAATATCGTTGATCTTCTGATAACAGTCACCAAAGAAAAGCAGGGTTACAGTGTTGAAGGTAACGTCCACTTCCGATGGGGAAAATCTGCCCATTTGGGGGTGGAATGCCATGAGCTGTATGAGGGAATTGAGGTATTTATAGATAAACTGGATCTAAAAGTAAGAAAGGAAAAGTCCAAGATTAAATCTCACGTATAGGAAAGAGCGGGTTTCTCATTGCAGAAACCCGTTTTTTTTATCCACGTAATATGATATAGTAAGGTATGAAGGAATTTACTGTACTGGATCTGCTGAATTTGGAGCTTAAAGCTCATAATGAACTTAATCTGAAGTGTATTGCCGGCAGGAAAGGGCTTGTAAGGAAGATTACTGACCCCGAGATCAACCGTCCCGGATTGACTTTGAGCGGGTTTTATGAAGAGTTTGCTTTTCACAGGATACAGTTATTCGGGAAGGGTGAAGCATCCTACATAGGCAAGCTGGAAAAAGAAGATGCTATGGAATCGGTGGAAAAGTTGTTTTCCTACCATGTTTCCTGCTGCATATTCAGTAACGGACATACTCCTGGAAAAAGATTTTTGGAGATTGCTGAGAAATCCGGATGTGCGGTGCTGCAGACTGATCTTCCCTCTGCTGAACTAGCCATGCGGTTGATGCGGGCTCTTTCAAACGTATTTGCACCGCACAAGATTATTCATGGTGTGCTTGTAGAGGTTTTTGGGATCGGAATTCTTATTACCGGGAGCAGCGGAGTGGGTAAGAGTGAAACCGCTCTGGAGCTGATTGAACGGGGGCACCGGTTGATTGCCGATGATTCTGTGGAATTGAGGAATGTCAGCGGGAATATCCTTATGGGGTCGGGGAAGGATCAGAGGCTGGGCCACCATATGGAGATAAGGGGATTGGGGATAATAAATGTCAGTTATCTATTCGGTGTCGGATCTATCAGGGACCGGAAGCAGGTGCAGATGATTGTGGACCTGGAAGAGTGGGATCAGGAAAAGGTCTACGACAGACTGGGTTCAGGGGAGAATACCCGTGAGATTCTGGGAATCAAGGTTCCTCTTGTCCATGTCCCGGTGAAGGCGGGAAGGAATATCCCCATTATTATCGAAACTGCTGCAATGAATGAAAGGCTCAAGATGATGGGATACTATGCCGCCAGAGAATTTGATCAGAACGTGCTTAGATGGCTTGAAAGCAAGAATGCAAGAAATTTATATTTTAATAACAAAGATATATTTTAGGAACACCTATGGTAACAGAAACAGTAGAGATAAAAAACAGGGCAGGACTCCATGCCCGCCCGGCGGCTTTGATTGTGAAAAAAGCTAATGAATTCGATTCTGAGATATACATTGAGCTGGATGATATGAAAGTAAACGGGAAGTCCATAATGGGAATAATTACCCTCGGAGCCAACTATAAATCAGAACTCAAAATTAGTGCCGAAGGAAAGGATGAAAAAGAAGCGGTTGATGCGATTGTAAAACTGTTTGAAAGCCGTTTTGAGGAATAATGAAAAGCTGAGATGATTAAAAGGAAAGCCGGACAGCCGGTTCTGGCCGAAGTAATAAGTATTCTCCTCCTTTACATTGCCCTTATCATTATGATCCTGATCTTTGCAGGGAGGCTTCTTTCAGATATCTCCGCAGAGGCTTCCCTGGAAAGGCTTAAATTCCTTGGTTTTTCCCTTGTCCTTCCCCTTTTCCTGATTGCAAGTATCGTTATAAACATTATACGGCTGGTAAAACAAAAGAGAAATAAAACTCCCGGGGCCTCTTTCAAAGCAAAGCTGCTTGTTTTTTTTACATTCCTTTCACTCCTTTCTGCTGTCCCTCAGGGTATATTATCCTTGAGTTTTATCAATACAGCGATGAATTCGTGGTTATCCTCAGGAACAGGGGAAGCGTTGGAGAATGGACTGGAGTTCGCTCTCGATTACAATAAACATGTATCTTCAGAATTAAAATCGTTCAGTAAAAGCCGTATTTACGAGAATATTCTAACAGAGATGATGGACTCCCCTGACAGGATGTGGACTACCATTCAGAGCATTCATCCAATGATCAGTACTCTTGAAATCTATGGTTCAGAAGGGGACTTGATTGTAAAAAAGGGAGATGAAAGCCTTTCTTCCCTGGGAGTGTCAATGAGTTTGAGCGAAGGGGTCGTTTCAAGGTACACACAAAAAGACAGAACTGCATTAAAGATTCAAAGGGATTTTACAAATAATGGCAGAAAGTATTCCGCTGTTATAAGTACCGCTTTACCCGAGAATTTCGATGCTAAAGCAAGTAATATAACCCGTATTATACAGCTATATTCCCGTTTTGAGTTTTTCTACAACAAACTTTTTGTGGTGCTGATCCTGGTTTTTGTTTACTTTTCCCTGCCTATTCTTCTTTTATCCATACTGACCAGTTTTCTTCTCAGCGATGAAATTATTAAACCTATAGTCCATCTTGAAGAGGCGATAAACAGGGTTATTGAGGGTGATTTTTCCTACAGAATTCTTACGAAGCAGAAGGATGATCTTGCAAATCTGGTTAATTCTTTCAACAAGATGGTAAGTGAGCTGGATCAGTCCCGGCAGAATCTGGTTCAGAACGAGAAGGTTTCTGCATGGCAGGAGATTGCACAGCGGATGGCTCATGAAATAAAGAATCCTTTGACTCCCATCAAGCTTTCAGCCCAGAGAATCCTGAAAAAGTTTCATGACTCACCGGAATCTCTGGAAAAAATTCTTCCCGCTTCCACCGATGCCATAATCAATGAGGTAGAGAATTTAACCAAGCTGATAGAGCAATTCCGCGATTTCGCAAAGATGCCTGTTCCAAATCCATCGAAAATAGACCTTCGGGAGTATCTGGATCAGATTATCCCTCTCTATTTAAGCTCTTTTTCCGGGGTGGATATAGATATTTCCGGGGTAAACGATGTATCATTAATGGCAGATCCTGATTTACTGAAAAGTGTATTTTCAAATTTACTTTCCAATGCCATTGAGTCTCTTAAAGACGGAAAGGGGAAGATTGTTATACAGGCGGATGAGATTGTTAAGGGAAACAGCAGGTACTGCCGGATTCAGATTCAGGATAATGGAACCGGAATGAAACCGGAGATACGAAAGAAGATATTCAACCCCTATTTTACAACAAAAAAAGGGGGGACCGGACTGGGACTGCCTATTATAGAGCGGATAATCTCCGAACATAACGGGAGAATCTGGTTGGAATCGGAGGAGGGTACGGGAACAACTTTTTTTATGGATCTTCCCTCCGGGAATAAGGATAAGGAGTATGTATGAGTACGATTCTTGTAATTGACGATGAGCCGGGGATTAGAACCGTATTAACAGATATCCTTGAAGATGAAAAGTACACTGTATTGACGGCGGGAGACGGATTTGAAGGATTAAGTATCCTGAAAGAACAGAATGTGGATCTTGTTATCCTTGATATATGGCTTCCCAATATGGGGGGTATAGATGTTCTCAAAGAGATAAAGCACGATTATCCCGATCTTGAGGTAGTTATAATCTCCGGACATGCGAACATCGATCTGGCAGTTAAGGCGGTTAAGCTTGGAGCATTTGACTTCCTGGAAAAACCACTTTCTCTGGAGAAGATTATTACTGTAGTTTCAAATGCTATAAAATTTGAAACCTTGAAGAAGGAAAATATCTCCTTAAAAGATTCACTTTTTATGGATGATAAGATTATTGGAGAAAGTGAAGGGATAAAAAAGATATGGGAGCGGATTCATCAGAGTGCTGCATCGGATGCAAAGATCCTGATAACCGGTGATAACGGTACCGGAAAGGAGCTGCTTGCAAGGGCTATTCACCGCTTCAGTAACAGAGCATCCGGACCTTTTGTCGAGGTTAATTGCGCAGCAATACCCGACACGCTTCTTGAAAGTGAACTTTTCGGTCATGAAAAGGGATCATTTACCTCGGCAATTGCGCGGCGGAAGGGGAAGTTTGAACTTGCTCATAAGGGTACTCTGTTTCTTGATGAGATTGCGGACATGTCCCTGAGTGCACAGGCAAAAGTCCTGAGAGCAATTCAGGAGATGAAGTTTGAAAGAATCGGAAGTGAAAAGTCAATAAGCGTGGATGTAAGAATTGTTGCTGCAACAAACAAGGATATTCAGGAAGAGATTGCTCAGGGGAATTTCAGGGAAGACCTCTTCTACCGTCTGAATGTTGTTCCTATCCATGTCCCCTCCCTGAAAGAGCGGAAAGAGGATATTAAACTGCTTGTGGACTATTTTATGAAGCGGTTTAACCAGAATCCCGATACCGCTCCAAAGGCAATTTCTCCGGAGGGCATGAAAATACTTAACGATTACCCTTGGCCTGGAAATGTTAGGGAATTGAAAAACTTTATAGAACGTATTAATATTATGACAGATGAAAACATAATCGAAAAGGAAACGGTGCTCTACTTCCTCAACGAGATCCCCTCCGGTCAAAACGGGAGCAGTCATCTTGATGAGTATGAAGGGATGAAGCTGAATGAGGCCAAAGAGGCTTTCGAAAGGGAATTCCTTATTCGAAGTCTTGAAGAATGCGGTTATAATATATCCAGGGCGGCAGAACAGCTTGGTATTTACCCCAGCAACCTGCATGGCAAAATAAAAAAATTCGGAATAGAGATCAAGAAGTGAAGGGATTGACGAAACGACAGAAGGAAATACTCGAATTCATAAAAGAATTCATTTTACTGCACAAGTATCCCCCCAGTATCCGGGAAATTGCTGCAGCTTTCGGGATCTCTTCCAGCGGTGCTCATGATCACATCAAGGCTCTTGTAAAGAAAGGGGAGATTAACTTTGATGCAAAGCGGTCCAGAGCTATAGAGGTTACGAGTCTTTCTACCGGGACCGAGGAAATTTTGGAAATTCCGCTGCTTGGAAATGTTGCCGCAGGGATGCCCCTTCTGGCAGAGGAAAATCTTGAAGGGTACATCAAGGTTGCCGCTTCAACGCTCAAGGATGGATCACATTTTGCTCTCCATGTTAAGGGAGACAGTATGCAGAATGCCGGTATTTTAGACGGTGATATTGCAGTCTTTATGCAGAAAAACACGGCTAACAACGGAGATATCGTTATTGCACGGATTAACGATGAAGCAGTAACCTTAAAACGGTTCTATAAAGAAAAGAACCGGATAAGACTCAAAGCTGAAAATCCGGTTTATCCTCCCATCTATTCCCAGAATGTAAGGATCCTGGGAAAACTCCAGTACATATTTAGAAATTATGAGTAAAATAGCATCGGTATACCTGTTTACAGGCCCTGAAAACGGTGAGAAGGAAAAAGCTATAGGCCAAATCCTTAATCAGTACAAAACCACTACGGGTAATGATCCGGAAACATACCGGTTTTATCCCTTTGAAACATCCGTTGGAGAGGTAGTATCTCTGCTTAAAAATGGAGATTTGTTCTCGGATTATAAATTTGTATTTATTCACAATGCGGATGAAATAAAGAAAAACGAAATCCCGTATCTGGTTTCATACGTAAAGGAGCCTGGAGATTCCGCTACCCTTTTTCTTCTCACCGATTCCTACAAGGTGGATCCGAAGCTGTCTGCAGCTGTAGGCAAAGCTTCAACGAGAATTTTCTGGGAACTTTTCGAGAATCAGAAGGTTAACTGGATCCGGGGATACTTTAAAAAGGAATCTTTGAGCATATCACCGGAAGCTGTGGAGATGATTCTGGATCTGGTTGAGAACAGGACTGATGACTTGAAGGTCGTATGTGAACGGCTTGCTGTTTTCTTTAAAGACAGGGGGCATATATCCGAGGAAATAATCGAGGAGTATGTATTTCACAGCAAAGAAGAAAATGTCTTTACCCTTTTTGACAAAATGGTTCGGAATGACTTTGCCGGATCCATAGAAATACTCCACAAGCTGGCACTGTCGGGGAGCAATAACCCTGTTCAGCTGTTGAGCGGACTTTACTGGCAGTACAGAAACCTTCTTAAATTGAAACATCTTCTCTCAGAGGGAGAGAATGAACAAAAAGCCATGGCGGCTTTAAAAATCCGGGGAAAGAAAAAGCAGGCGCTGTATCTTGCAGCTCAGGATGAGCATTCTCTCGGGGAGCTTGAATCGACAATAATGCTCATTGCCGATTATGATAAACATGCCAGGGAGGTAAGTAAAGAGCGATGGATGCTTGTCATGGAAATGTTTATTCACCAGGCTGTGAACAGGAGGGAAGACTGACCTTACAGGGTGTATGGTTCAGGACACATCAGGACGAAAAAAAGCCGGCTCATACACCGGCTTTACGGATTCTGTCAATTCCGTCTTCTAAAAACAAGATCGGAAGAGATCAGATCTCAAATTTTTATGGGGATACTTCCCCGCTAAATACTTCTTAATGCCGGAATACCGGCTCTCCCATATGGCAGCATATACAACCCTCCCATAACGTTGTCTACTATTAATGTATACAAGCTGTTATCGTTTGTCAAATTTTTTTGTGAAATATTTTTGAATGTTTTCAGCCGCTTCCAGAGTTATCCCGTCGATTTCGGCTATTCTTTCTGCAGGAGCGTAGGTTATTTCCTCTATGGAACCAAACTTCTTAATAAGGGATTGACTCCTCTTTGGACCAATCCCGGGAATCTTTTCAAGTGTTGACAATGAGATCTCTTTTGAACGGAGCTGCCGGTTGAAACTTGTGGCAAACCTGTGTGTTTCATCCCTGACAGCCTGAATAATCTTCAGGGCTTTTGATGTTTCGGGGAGTATAACCGGGGCGCTTTTGTCCGGCAGAAAAATCTCTTCATTCCTCTTTGCCAAACCGAGTACCGGAATAGAGGCAAGTCCTATGGTCTGCAGAATCTGTGCTGCAGCATTTACCTGTCCTTTACCTCCGTCGATAACAATGAGATTCGGTTTTTCGAGATTATCGTTAAGCACTCTGGTGTATCGTCTGGCAACAACTTCCCTGATTGCTTCATAGTCATCGATAGCTCCATTCAGGCTTTTTACATGAAATTTCCGGTAGTTCTTTTTATCAGGGGCTCCATTGTAAAATGAAACAAGGGATGCAACAGGAAACTTTCCCGACAGCTGGGCTATGTCGAACCCCTCTATTCGTACAGGCAGAGCGGGGAGGGAAAAAAGTTCTTTGAGCTCGATGAGTCCAGGAACATTTTTTTCTTTTCTGTTTCTTCTTCTGACATCTTCTCTGGCGTTTTCCATTGCCATACTGATTATTTTTAAATGCCTGCCTGATCCTGGAGCAGCTACGGTAACAGGGGCAGGTGATAGGCTGTTTACATAGATATTAAGAGATTCAAGATCAAATTCTCCCGAAACGAAGATCGAATCAGGAAAGGGATTTTCACCGTTGTAGTAGTGAAGAAAGAATTCTGTAAAAGCATCTTCTTCATCACTATAGATCCTGGTTCTGAATAGATTCCTGCCGGAAAGTTTTCCGGAGCGGATCTGAAAAACAGAAAAGGTAGAGATACTATTCTCGGTAAAACAGGCTATATAATCTCTGGCCTCTTCGGTAAACTCTATGTGATCAGCCTGCTTTTCAACCATCCTGACAGATTCCAGAAAATCCCGCATCAATGCGGCACGCTCAAAATTCAGTGCCCTGGAAGCATTCATCATCTCCCGTTCCAGTTCTTTCTTTAGCCCTTTGGTTTTCCCGTTGAGCAGGTTTTCGGCTTTCCTGGTGTAACTGCGGTATTCAGAAGTGGAAATCTTTCCGCAGCAGGGGGCGCTGCATTTACCAATATGATAGTACAGACAGGGAGATTCCCTCTTGCGAAGCTTTCCACGGCACTTCCGCAAGGGGAGATAGTTATTTATCAATGCAAGATACGTATCAAGTTTTGCCACTGAGGCAAAGGGACCGTAGTAGGAAGATCCGTCGTTCCTTACCATTCTGGTTTTGAAGATACGGGGGAATTCCTCGTTTGTAATACAGATAGAGGGGTACGTTTTATCATCTTTCAGATCTATGTTGTACTTCGGAGTCCATTTTTTTATGAGGTTATTTTCAAGGATAAGGGCTTTAAACTCGTCGCTGGTCACAATGAATTCTATAGCGGATATATTTTTAACAAGAATTTGAGTCTTTATATTCTTTTGACCGGTAAAGTAGGAGCGGACTCTCTTGTTGAGGTCCTTTGCTTTTCCAATATAGAGGTAAACCCCTTTGCTGTTCTTCATTATATAGACACCGGGGCGGTGGGGGAGGGAATTTACCGTTTCTTTAAGATTCTCTTTCATTCTACAGATAAAATACACTTTATAAGATACATTTTACAAGATATGATACAGAACCCTTTTTTTTCTGTATCATTCTGTCGATAGTAGAGAGAAGAATTGTGAAAAAGATACTCGTCCTTGCGTACATACTTATTGCAATCCAGACTCATGGAGCAGAAAGAGGTTTCTCTGCGGGGGACAGGTATGGATGGAACAACATTCAAGGCATGGAAAATACTGTATTCATACCCGGAAAGGGCGGGTATCGGGAGATTAGTTTAAAAAGCAGCAGGTATACTCAGGAAAGGGATACCGACCTGCTTATCCATTTTGATTCGACCACGGCAGATGAAACCGGATCATACAGTATTGTTAAGGATACAGTAAAGATAACTGATAAAATCCGGATGCTGGGAAAAGGTGCCGGAGTTTTTCTGAATACACTGGAGGGACTTTCCCTGAAACCTGGAGAGGGAACTGTTTTTGCACCTGGAAACCCCGGTACCTCTTTTACCATAGAGTTCTGGCTGAATCCTGTCCTTCTTAAAACCAGTGAAGAAATAATTACCTATACCAACAGTTTACGTGATAGAGACGGCAGCATCCTGCCGCAAGCTGTTACGTGCACCATTAAAGACAGAAAGCTTGTCTGGGAATTCAGGAATTTTTTCTTCAATCCGGAGTCCTGTACCTCCTCTGTCAAGGTAACGGGTTTTCAATCTCTTATCCCCGAGCAGTGGCATCACCACATGATTACCTACGATGAAAACAGCGGATTGGTAGAGTACTACGTAGACAGTATGCTTGAGGGGACAGCTTATGCTACTGTATCGGGAAAGGACAATGGTGATCCCATGATCCCTCTTACCGGATCCCTGACTTCCGGGAGTTTTGTAATAGGGGAGAATTATCACGGTTTTATGGATGAGTTTAGAATATCAAAGGGAGTTATCTCTGATCCGGTTTTGTCGGAATTTCAAAACGGATATGGGCGGATTGAAACATCAATGATTGATATGGGGAGGAACAGTTCGGTTCTTAACAGGATTGATCTTCAGTTCGATACCCCCGGAGATTCAGATATTCAAAGCTACTACAAGATTTTTAAGGATTATAAGGATACAGTTATCAGTAACAGTGACTGGATCCCTTTTTTGCCGGGACAGTATCTGCCGGCAGATACTTCCGGGAGATTCTTCCAGGTGCGGATTGACCTGTTCGCCAACGGAAGCGGAACAAAGAGTCCTACTATACATTCGATTCATGCTGAATACCGGAAGAACCTTCCCCCCCTTGCCCCGGATTATGTGAAAGCTTTTCCCGGTGACGGAGAGGTTCGGCTTGACTGGAAGGGGATTGGAGAGCCTGATGTTGCCGGTTATCTGGTGTATTACGGAACCCGGAAGGGAGTGTATTTTGGGAAAGAGGGCAGAGAGGGTTCCTCTCCCATAATTGTTACCGGCGGTACTTCCATCACCATCCACAATCTGACTAACGGAAGGCTCTACTATTTTGCCGTTGCGGCTTTTGATTCTGCAGGATCCCGGTACCCCGGTGCTTTGTCAGGGGAAATAAGCGCCAGACCTCTTCCCGGTTTGAACAGAGATAATTAATGGAAACAAAAGAACTTGTTACTGCTGTCAAACAGGCTGTAGCCGTCAAAGATTTTCCTCTTGCAGAGGACT
>Ga0164318_10004804_pt1 | contig 13034 bp, 12 predicted proteins | sample GuaBasSedimGuay9_FD_113734 | JGI IMG/M metagenome (GOLD analysis project Ga0164318, IMG submission 113734) | Subseafloor sediment microbial communities from Guaymas Basin, Gulf of California, Mexico - Guay9, Core 4571-4, 0-3 cm | ecosystem: Environmental > Aquatic > Marine > Hydrothermal vents... | reverse complement strand
CAGACGTTTGCATGCGGCTTCCCCTTCTCCCCGAATAACGAAATTGCAGCCCGCCAGGAAAAATAATTCGGCGTGGAACATGGCTCCGGAACCACCGGCGATAATTATGGCTTTAGAATTTTTGTGACGGACTATCTCAACAATTTCAAGGGCTTCATAAATATAGGTGCTGAAAAGCGCCGAAATCAGAAAGATGTCACAATGTGCCGGGATTGCAGCAGCGATATCTTCCGATCGCAAACCGAACCGTGAAAAATGCTTGTACAGTGCGAAAGGCGAAGCATCTTCGCTGCGATAATACTTTTTCACGTCTCTGAGATCCTCCGGAATTTCCATCCGGCGGGACTCGCCCCGACGCAAATCCAGCAGTCGGACATTATGCGCGTCTTTCAGAGATGCGCCGAGAGACAACAGTCCCAGCGGGATATTGCGAATTGCAGTCCGGTAAAAATCTTCAATCGGTGGCTGGATCAGGCAGATATCGAACATATCGGAATCTGTGATATAAAGTGTGAACTTGCAAGAAAGAAGTGCACCGGTCATATCCGGAAACCGGCGGTTATTTATTCCGCACCCGTAGAATTGAAGGAATGAACCGGATATGAGGCAAAACATAAGTTAAATCCGAACACTCCGGTCACCTTTTACCCGCTTCCGTCCCGGTTAAAACTATTGACAAAACGGTAAATGCCCCGTATTTTAAAAGAGGAAATATTAAGTGACTTCTCATCATCATAAACATAAGATAAAGCTGCGAAGATTGAGGTTGTTACAGGTTCTGTGCATGATATTGAGTGGTTTTCTCCTTTTTTTCGGAACCGGAGAGATGTTTCAGGGCAGCAGTATAACCGGTATTGTCATGATCGGATTGGCCGCAATATTAATTATAACCGCACTCAGTATAAAAACCGGAAACAGGCACAAATAGGCTTCCGATCAAGCATTGCCTCCGGAAATTGAGCAACTTGATATTCAGTAGATCTTGTTTATAAAATTTTTTATGATGGAACAAGCAAATCTTTTATCCGCTGATACTGTAATTATCGAAGCGAATCAGTGGGACAGGAAAAATGCACTGAAGACCAATGTCGCTATCGAAACCTCTCGTTTTTCGGTACGAAAAATCCAACGTTGTAAACAGAAAGTTCCCTGTAAACAGTGTTATCCGCGGTAGAAGTTTACGGTTCGTGATTATAAATCCGATTCCGCCGCCATAATACAGTTGTATTTTTCTTTTACCCATTAATGGCGATAATCCACCCGTTTGAATGTCGAAATGGCAGTTTGTTTTATATGTCAAACCTTTTACTGCTATTATTGCACTCCGTACCCCGAAAGTGACATTAACAAATCCAGGAATCAGACCCGCAACTCCCAGACTAATTTTCGGTTCCAATGTTACTGCTTTTCGAAAATCCCACCCAAGACGTATTCCCGGACTGACATAGGGGATCAGTTCACTGGATTCCAGATTACCAACACTGAATAAAAGAAAAGTGGAAAACAGTATGAATACGTTTTTATCATTCATGTAACACCCTATATCTCTATCGAATGTTTTGAATCCTGTGTTTAAATTTCTGTACCATCTGCAAATAATACCTGCTTATGCTTCACCGATTTTACATTTAAACCAAAATTATTTGTCACGTTGAAAAATATCAAAGAAATCATTTCGTCCGGGGGAATGAGAGAGCCATCCGTCGGAGTCGAACCGACGACCTGCTCATTACGAGTGAGCTGCTCTACCAGCTGAGCTAGGATGGCATTAAAAAGCGTCGGAATTTACAATATTGAACGGCCTTTTGCAACGGAGTTCTGCCGCAGCGCTCAAATTGAGTGCTTATCTCACTGCCCGGAATCTCTAAATGTTTCTGTACAATTTGGTTTAACTAAGTTACTCTCATCTGTCGAATTTGCCAAATCCATATTCTACACCGGTTTGTAAACTTATCCTTTGCCTGGTTCGCCCCTCTTTTTTTTCATCTATCGTTTAGTGAGCCGTCTTCTTTTTCTCTGCAAAAATATATATGCTTCTTCTCGTCGAGAATAATGTTGACTTTTTAAAAATATAGGCGTAAAATTATCAGCAATTTAACATGAGTTATATGAAACAGAATGGAGGATAGTGTCTAATGTTAATTGATCTTTTTAATCAAGGTGGAATCTTCATGTGGCCGATTCTGGTGCTGTTTATTTTTGGTCTTATGATTTCCCTGGAGAGGATATACACCCTTTCAAAATCAGCGCTAACTACCAAACGGTTTATTCCGAAACTACAGGAGGCGCTGAAAGAAGACGGTGTGGAAGCTGCTCTCAAAGTTTGCGAAGAGACTCCCGGTCCGATTGCCGCAATATTTCATGCCGGTTTATCACGTGCTGATAAAGGTATCGATGCGGTGGAAAAATCCATCGAAGCCGCCGGCTCCGTTGAAATGGCTTTTCTGGAAAAAGGAATGATCTGGCTGGCAACCGTTATAACTGTTGCCCCGATGCTTGGATTTACCGGAACGGTATCCGGTATGGTAAATGCTTTTCAGGATATTGCTGCGGCCAACAATATTTCGCCGGCGGTTGTCGCCTCCGGTATTTCGGAAGCCCTGCTTACAACACTGTTTGGTTTGGTTGTCGCAATAATCATTCAGGTATTTTACAACCTGTTTACCGCTCGCGTTGACAGCATTGTTGTGGATATGGAAGAAAATTCCATTAACCTAATTGATACACTGGCAAATATTCAAAAATAAAACAAGAGCTGTGAATTATGAGCTTACTTAAAAATAAGGGTATACGGGAAGCCGAAGTGCCGTCCGGCTCGTTAGCGGATATTGCCTTTTTGATTCTGGTCTTCTTCATGGTTGCCACGACTATTGATATGGATAAGGGTATCGGTGTCGTTTTACCGGCCGAAGGAGGCGAAATCGAGATGTCCAGTAAAAACATCACGAATATTCTCATCGACGCCCGCGGTTCGGTACTAATGGATAATAAAGAGGTGGATATCCAGGATATCAAAGGGCTGGTGGTAGACCTTCAGATGAAGAATCCCAAAATGGTCTTTTCCGTAAAAGCGCACCCGCGGACTAAATACAAGGTTTATATTGAGGTGTTAGATCAGTTAAAACAGGCCAAAACCCGGGTAATATCCATCGCCGAATAAGGAGTGTTGCATGAAATTTAAGAAAAAAACGAAAATGAAAATTGCAATTCCGACCACGGCAATGCCGGACATCGTTTTCATGCTGATCTTCTTCTTTATGGTGTCATCGGTCTTAAGAACCCATGAAGGACTGAGTGTAATTCTACCGAAAGCCAAACAAATCGAGAAACTGGAATCCAGGGTACATGTAGCGTATTTATGGGTATCCAAAGAGGGTATGATTTCCATCGACGGACGTTTGTTTCGGCCGGAAAGCATTCGCAACATCATGTACGAAAAGAGAACTGCTGATCCGCAATTAATCGTGTCAATTCGTGCCGATGAGATGGTCAATATGGAACTGATGAGTAAAATCCATAAGGAATTACGCCTGGCGGATGCCCTTGCCGTAAACTATTCCACAAGAGCAATGTAAGGACGAACGATGATTATAAGACAAAATCCCGACGTGAGTCTTAAATTAAAATATCCGCTGGTTTTGCGTGTCAGTTTGGTTTTTTCCCTGACGTTGATGATCATGCTTTTTGCACTGATTCCAAAGCCCGGACAGGGAGAACGAACCCAGCGGGAGATTCGAATTGAAATCGAGACTGTCGACATTCCGGTTGTCGAACAACAGATTGAAGCAGCAAAGCCCCCGTCACGTCCCTCCATTCCCATCGAAGTCGAGAATGACGATCTGTTGGACGATGTGACTATCGAAATGAACACCGATATTTCCAGTTACGAGGCCTGGGACGCACCGCCCCCTCCGCCGGAAGAGGACCAAGGCGGACCGAGAGTTCGTTTTATTCCTTACGATGAACCCCCGGAACCGATAGGCGGATTTGCGGCCATTCAGCGTAATGTTATTTATCCGGAAATAGCCCAGGAAGCCGGTATTGAAGGAACTGTCGTCGTTCAGGCTTTCGTAAATGAATTCGGTAAGGTTACCGATTGTGTTATTTTAAAAGGTGTCCCCAATACCGGATTGGATGAAGCGGCCATCGATGCGATTAAAAAGACAAAATTCAAACCGGCGAAACAACGCGACCGCAATGTGGGTGTCTATATTTCAATCCCGGTTATATTTAAATTACAGACAAACTAATTCGTAATCTCATATATTACCGATAGAAAGGTGCGGTAAATTTTACCGCACCTTTTTTATATAAAAGCACAAGTCGGAAATCGGTCAAATGAGGTCTACATTGTTATTTCGGTTAAGAAGAAAGTATTGAATTATATCTTTGTATTTAGAGACGATAATCAATCGTCACAATTTGAGGATTACCCAGTCCCTCCGGCATGAACAGATAGGCATAGTCAAAGCCGAACCGGTTGATATTTATTCCGAAGCCCAGGGATTCTTTATTGGTCGATCCGATGTGAGCAAAACCACCCCGCAGATATAAAAGCTCCCGGTAATTTATTTCCGCGCCGGCCTCCGCAAAGGTCTTTTCTGAAACAAGATTTGAGCCGAGATTCAGACCGACTGCGGCATTGAGACCGTTACCTTCGAAAAGCTGGGGGCGAACAATTCCGATCGTCAGCGTAGCCGGTAATGCGTTTTCCTCATTGGATGTCTGCAAGGCGCCAATATTTGACAGTTGAACGGAGAGGTCAAGGGCCGTCGGCAGCTGCAATCTGGCCGCAATATCAAGGGCCAGGCCGTGATCCGTATATGTATAGAGATGTTCAAAGAGGTATTTTGTCGTAATGCCTAAAGCCAGCGAGGGTTTCGGTGACCAGACATACGCGGCGGCGGCGGCAATATACTGTGGTTCGACATTTGAAAGGGGTTCGTCGGTGGGATAATCCCGAATTTCGACGCCGGGAATTCTGACGTAATTCAGGCCGAAACCAATCGACGATTTTCGAAGGGGCAACGCGAACGCAAAGGCGTCAATACTGACATCGGAAAACCAGAAATGGTGAGCCAGTGCAAAATGTGTAGTTGTGGTTCTGATACCCACCGGATTTTCAAAAATAGTCAGTGGTTGTTGAGCGGATTGAGAAAAAACCGTCATCGTTGCGGCGGTCTGGGCAGAGGTCGGAACCTGCAGGAAGGTCTGTCCGCTGTTTATCAGCTCTGCCCGGACTGACATATTGAAACAGTAAATAATACTGAAGAAGAGATATATTTTTTTCATCGGCTTAACCTATTGTTTAAAACTTGAACTCCCAGGAGAAGACATGAGTGGCTCCCTCACCTACAAGTCCAATCATTGCACTGTAATCTATCTGGGTTCGAACATTTTTAATGAAACCGTATGCCAGACCGGCGCCAAAGGTCGGATTGGTGTTGTCTATTCCCATTCTGAGGAACAGAATATCGTTGATCAGATATTCTCCGCCGAAATGAGCGCGGTAATCATTCCTGTCGGAGATTTCAAAATCGCCGATAAATGTAAAAGAATTGCTTGATTGATAGGCGATCCCGACTTTCAGAATTTGTGGAAATGTGTCGGTATAATTTCCGCCCTGATCTCCGAAAAGGTCCTGTGTGTTCCATGTATAGCTCGCGCCGATATCTTTCAGAAGAATACCGAGACGGATGTGATCAAAGGGCTTAATCAGTACACCGACATCAAAACCGAGCCCGCTGCCGGTCAGCCCCAGCATATTATGAGAAAGAATTTTAAAATTCAATCCCACTGCAATACGACGGTGAAAGGCGTTGGAAAAAGACAGGTATATAACCTCTTCACCGGTATCGTAGACTTCATCGGGAACTCCGGTGTATGTGCGTCCCTGGATGTCAGTGACGCCGGCGTGCAGCCAGCCTACCGAAAGTCCGGCATGGGGTTTGAGCGGAAACGCCAGGCCTACATAGTGCAGCTGCCGGTCGAGACTGAGAAAGTAATAGGTGGTAGAAAGATGTCTGTCGTTAAGATAAGATAATCCGGCCGGGTTGTAATAAGCAGCAAAACCGTTTTCGCTGTCGGCAACACCGGCATTTCCCATGGCCAGTGAGCGCGCGCCAAGCCCCATACGCAGAAATGCTCCCGCATATCCCGCATTATCTCCGGTCTCCGCCGAAAGGGAAATCCCGAGCGCCAAGATTACAATGAGGTTGAATATAACCTCCGACCGCCTACCAATTATTTGACGACGATAAGTTTTGTCCAGTATGCTTTCTCCCTATCATTTTGTTTGACCGTCAGTTTGCAAAAGTAAGTGCCGTTGGCGACAATGTCACCGGCATGATTGCGACCGTTCCAGATTTCGCTGTTATCGCCTGTATTATCGATGTAATGTTGTTCGCCTTCAAATACCCGGTTCATTCCAAAATCAAAAATCTCGAGCCGAACGGTGGCGGCATTTTCCAGATAGTATTGAATACGAACATGCCCGTCCCCGTTACTGACATTGTGAAAATTCGGTGCAAAGGGATTGGGATAGGCATAAATGTCCGGCTGTCCGGGCTGACGGGTTGACAGATATTGACGGTACAATTTCCAGTTGATGCCATCGTTGGCTGTTTTACCGATTCCGTCTGAGGTTCCCATCCATAAATAAGTCGGCCCTTCGCGCTTGTCAACCCCGGCGGAATAGACATCTTCGGAAAAAAGATATTCGTTTTTATCCGTATCCACGGGCTGATCGAAAAGCGCCCAATTTTCACCGTCCACGGATTTAAAAAGACCGCGTTCCGTACAGACGTAAACCACGGGACCGTCAAAGGCGAAATTGTAAACCCGCTCCCCGACGAGAGTTCGGCTCCAGGTTAAGCCACCGTTGCTGGTTTTGTTAACTCCCCGGATTTCATTGCTGCCCTCGGCGGTGAGAGCGCCAACCCAAATCGTCTCCTCACCGTTGTAATATTGACGGCCCAGGGCCACAATGAAATTTCCGGACAGGTTGGAATTATCGGCATTGAATTTTTGCCAGCGGATACAGTCATCAGATTCGATTATACCGAGATTGACACCGTCCGCCGTGCCGACCCAGACCGTGTCGCCGTAGCTGATGACACTGAAACCTTTGTGGTTATGATTCCCCTGCTGGCCAGGATCTCTGGGATTGATTTCAAAATCGATATCGTCACTGCAGAGTAACATATCGAGTTCATCGCTGGGAAGCGGCACTCGCTGCCAACTCTTGCCGAAATTGTTGCTGCGCCGTAAACCGCCGGCCCAACTGGTGATATAAACCCACACGGAATCTTCGGCAATGGGAGTAATCGAAATATCCCAGGTGGTATTGTTCACCGGGGTGGTAATGGGAAGAAACGCCACGGTGTCACCGTTCCAGATATCGGTTTTATCGTTGGATGAATCAATTGGCTGAGGAATATATGTCCAGCTCCCGCCGTAATTTTTTGAATAGGCCAGACCGCCGCCGGTTTGCATATCGCCCGAGGTGGTTGTGGAATCAAATACGCCGGCGACCCAGATAATCGAATCCTGAACAGCGATAGCCGATATACCACCGCGGGGCAGATTGTTCAATCCGGAATAATAGGTTGAAAAGGTTTCGCCAAAATCCGTTGTTTTACTGAGCCCCCCACCCGTAGCAAACCAGATCAACGAGTCGCCCTGAAAAGCAATCTTGGTGATTCCGTTGCTGCCGAGTCCTTCATAGACCACCGTTGAATCATTTAATGACGGTTTAGACAGGCGGAATGCCTGTCCGAAAAGACAGACGGAAAACAGGATTGTTATAAAGATTGTTTGTTTTATCATGGTTTAATGGTAAAGCTGTTGTCGCTGATATCGTAGCGGCTTGGTTTGTCGCTGTCGAATATTTTCACCCGGCAATTGGATGAAAATTCATGAGGAACCGTCCAACTGTAGTTACCTTTGGCGGCGAATTCGGTTCCAATTGTCTGGTATTGAGGAGAAGATGAGTTGGCATTGGTGGTATACTGAATGGTGACTTTATTGACATAAGCGCTTTCCCAGGTAATCGAGTAGGTCTGGCTAACATTCAGTGTATCGGCCCAGTTTGGCGACAGTAAATGAACGCCGGGGATCGTAATTGTTTTTTCAAGGGTATCACTTTTTGCACCATGAATATCCTGGGCTGTAAAGTAAAAGATGAAATCGCCCTGCTGTTCATTGTCTTTATTGATGATCACAGTACTTGTATAAATGCCGTCGTTGGCAATTTCGTCTCCAAAATAATTTAGAGTCCAAAGACTTAAATCAAAGGGTAATCCATTGTCAACCATTTCCCAAACTCCTTTATAGGTACCGTTTGGTTGGAGAACACTGTAAAAGACCGAACTAATATCATCTGCTCCTTGTGGATCGGTGGCACGAACCCTGAAAATAACAGTGTCTCCTTTTTCATAAGTATTGGGGGAGTCCAGGAGAAACAGCTCCGGTGGACTGTTCGGCGCAACGAGTTCTTCTTCTTCGGCAATATCGCTGCTGTTGCCGTCTTCATCAAAGGCCTGAATGCTGACCCGGTAATACCCCTCATTGTCCCCAAGTGCCGCAGAATCGAGCAGATAAGAAAACGTACCGTCATGATCGATGATGTCCAATGGTGGCCCGGTATCGACCAGGTGACCTTTCAGGAATAATTCTTCATCGGCAGATTTCAGAGAATCCCGCCGGTAGAGGTGAAAAACAACCGAGTCGATGGTCTCATAACCCTGAGGATCAAAGATGTCGGCGGCAATAAACAGGGATTTGTTAATCTGGGAGTAGTTTAACGTGACCAGATCGACAGAGGGATCGGTTGCCAGCTCTTCCTGAGTGATATTTACACAGGAAACCAGGGTAAAAAAGATTATTGCCGTTATAAAAATAAATTTCTTCATATTATTCAGCGACCATTGCCGCCCATTCATCCAGAAACATCTCAGCTTTAAAAATCAGACCGTAATTTAGTACTTTCCTTTTAAATATGGCATATTCATCTTTCAGTATCCCGGTGAAGATAGATAATGGGATTTTTCCGTATTTGGCCATATTATCAAGCAGCGCCAGGTTTGGTTTGCGTTCAATATTACTGAGGACAAGATCATATTTGTATTGATTTAAGCGGGTAACGTCTCCGATACTGAGGGTAAAACGGTCAGTGATATTGTTTTGTTTCATGTGATTATTAAAATTATCTTCAATGTTGGGGTCGATATCCCAGGCGTCAACATGCCCGGCGCCGATTTTCAAAGCGGCAACGGTTAAAATTCCGCTACCGCAGCCGGCGTCGAGGATTTTCATTTTCGGCTGAATAAATCTCTCCAGCAGTCGCAATGCCATCTGGGTTGTTGGATGTGTCCCCGTGCCGAAGGCCATTCCGGGCATGATGGCAATCTTGACCGGCTCTGGACCGGTATAATTTTCCCAATAGGGATAAACGGCAATAGTCGGGCTGATCCGCATCGGTTTGAACCAGGATTGCCATTTAAGATGCCACTCCCGGTTTTCAATCCAGGTCTTCGTCCAATGAAGATCCTGTCCGGGGAAATAATCAATGATCTCCTGAGTTTTTGAATCGATGGTTGTTTCATCCGATGCATTAAAGTAAGCCAGAACCGCATCATTTTGCTCATCGATTCCGAGGCAGGGAATATCCGAGAGCAAGGCAACCAGAATGTCGGAGTCATAATCCCCTTTCGGAAAAGTGTAACATAACCATTTTGTCGACTTACTTGTCATTTATTGGTCTCCGGTTTCATGAAGATATAGTCATAGAGAACCTGACCGACGATTTCCAGGCTTTTTGCACTACATTTATCGGGTGTATCCATTGTCGTATGCCAATAATTCTGATATCTGTTGGGATATTCAAAATCGATAATATCAACAGAGGGTATCTGAGCGTGATCAATCAGCATTATATGATCATCGTAAATATATCCGCCTAATTTGTGCTGAAATTCGGTATATCCCTTTTCTTTGGCAATGTTCCAGAGAGTTTTGACCAGTTCTGGATGGCTTTGATAGGAATTGCGTTCGATGGGGATCGTCAATTCCCTGTCGCCGATCATATCAATGATGATAGCCTCGGAGGGCTTGGGAATGGGCAGATTTTTTGCAAAGTATTCCGATCCCATGCAGTAGTAGTCAAGCGAACCGGAATAACCGTAGTCTTCACCGTCGAAAAGCGCCAGGTAAACCGCCCGCCCGGGTTTTTTTTGCCTGAAGAGCTCGGCCAGATGCATCAGCACCGCTATACCGCTGGCGCCGTCATTGGCGCCGAGAATCGGCTGATGCCGTTTGTTCGGATCGGGATCATGGTCAGCCCGGGGCCGGGTATCCCAATGTGCACCGATTAGCAACGGGTTTTTTCCTTTTAGGTTAAAACCGGCTATGATATTTGTGAATGTAAAGGTAATGCTATCCTCGGGAATTTCCCGATTGAAGGTCTGAAGAATCAGGGTGTCGGCCAACCCGGTAAAGAAAGACCGATAATAATCCAGGGCCTGTTGATGACCCGTTGATCCGGGGTTACGATAACCGATGTCGCATTGTCTTTGAAGATAAGTAAATGCCTTTTCGCCATCGAAAACCGTTGTCTGCCGGCTGCATGCGAAGAATGTAATGATAAACATTGTGAGTAAGAGCTTCTTCATATTAACCCCTGATTGCAATATTTACGTCAAACCCGCCATTCCGGGTTATCCGTTTACCTGTCATGGCGGTGGTACTTTCACTATAGGAATAGAAGATTCCGCCGGTGACCTTCTGTGTAAACGAATAGCTGATGCGTGGTTCGATTTTCCATGTCTTGTTCCAGTTCTTGCGGACAAATTTACTCGTTTGATCGTTTCTCTCACGTGTTTCGGAAGAACTGTAATCGAAAGACATGGTAAAGTTGATGTTATTTTCAAGCCGCTTGTTTTTCAGAAATGGCAATGGTATTGTGAGGCCGCCCTTTTTTTGATAGTTCATTGAGGCATTGATATTCTGGTCTCTGACAATGCTGGCGCCGCCGTTGGCCCGGTTTGAAATGGTTTTCCCCATGGTCATTCGAACCGTTGAGCTGATGTTGTTCTTGAATTGCATGGACAGGCCCAGCAATGGCTGAAAATATAATTTGTATGTGGAACTTTGCAGCTCTCCCTTTTGGTAAACGATTGATTCCTTACCGGAAAAACCGTGGTCCAGTGACAATTTAGTAAACACTTTTGAAAGGAAGGCAATCTTTTCCAATTGAGAGACATTCAGTGTCCAGCCCGGGAAGGGAATTCCTTTTTTACCGGAATTATCGAATGTTAAATAATCTCTTGCTATGTTACGGTTCTCCATGCCATTGGCTTGTGACCGGGACATATTCTGATTATAGGAGAGCGAGGTATTGATATTTTTACTAATCTTGATACCGCTGCGCAGGCTGGCGTCAGAATTGATGGTGATATTATCTGGGTAAGCTCCGGCTTCGGCCGATATCGTATCCAGTTCAGGATCAGATACAAGCCCCGTCCGGTACAGTAGGCCGGGCTCCCCTACTCTGCCTCGATTGTTATTACTCCGGCTGATTGAGTAGCTGACCTGAATCGGCTGAACACGATCAAGAGTTTGATATAAAAATTCGAGCAGCGGGATTTCCTTATTGTCGGTTTTTTCCTCCTTCTCAGGTGTCTTTATCGGCTGAGTAACCCGGGTGGAACGGCTGCGACTGCGTGATGACGTGCCGGCGCTGCGAGTGGATCTTTTTGCTGTTGCTCCTTTGGGCTTGTAAAAAGATTTCATAATCTCGGCCGGGTCCAGGCTGAAAGAGCTTGAAATCCGGTTCTGATTACTAAGTTGATCAATACTTTTTGAGCTATTGGCGGGATTATCCTGCCAGTTATAGTTGGCGCTGTAACTGAGACTGGGAGTCAGCCAATTAGTTAATTTGGGTGAAAATGATGCCGAGTAAGTCTCCGCAACATTGAGTGGTATACCGGGATTGAGTTCCTTAATGGCTTTCAGTTTATCATCCCGGAAATCGATCAGACTGTTTCTCATTTTGCGGGAATAATTTAAATTCAGGTTGTCGAACATTTTATAAGAGCCGGATATCGAGCGATTCAGGCCGAAGTCATAAGGCCTTGTAATATTTTGACCGACTCTGGGTTCATTGTAGGATTTTGTCTCCGTGGCGTCCATGGAAAAATCCAGGGATGTGGGCGTATAATACCAGCGGGCTTCGCCAAGCCGATCACCCAGATAGGGAACCTTCCGAATCCATTTAAAGGGCTGAATATAGTTATCTCTTCCAAAGGGGATTTTATAGGAAATACTACCTTTATAGGTTTCGGATTCCTTTTTTCGCACGGTTACGGATGAACCGTTTGACCACTGAGCATTGGCCGACAACCGGATTTGATCGATGGTATATTTTGTCAGCCAATAGTCGGAAGCGCGCTTGCTGAAGGATACATTTACACCGTAGGATTCGGATAGATTCAGAACACTGTCCGGCGGGTTGTCTCCGGCAAGGATATCGGAATTTGGAAGAAATTTCGGAGCGCTATAGCGATTATTATAGGAGCCCGATACGGGGAGACTCAGACCCCACTTGGCGGGGGTAAGTTTATCAAGATTGACACTGCCCCGCACATTCAGGCTGCGAGTGTTGTTCAGGCCGGTTGTATTCAAACTGGGACGCTGCTCAACGGTGTGAAAATCGGCATCTTTCTTGTTAACGCCGATGTTTATCTTAGCCAGATCGGCGATATTCAGCGCCATGGAACCACGGTATGCAACACCGGCGTCACGACGGACATCGGACAAGCGCAGTTCATCCACCCAGACTTCACCAAATACGGTATTATCGTAACGGGACAAGGGATTCGATTGACTATAATCATCGATGGAGTATTTCTGGTTGATGACTCCCATATCGATCCGCTTGACTTTTCAAATAGTCGGGTCGCCCACAACCAGGATTTCCCTGCCGGTGTATTTCCCGTACTTGCCTTCCCGCCAGCGACGCTTCAGAATGCCGCCAT
>Ga0164318_10004803_pt1 | contig 13034 bp, 8 predicted proteins | sample GuaBasSedimGuay9_FD_113734 | JGI IMG/M metagenome (GOLD analysis project Ga0164318, IMG submission 113734) | Subseafloor sediment microbial communities from Guaymas Basin, Gulf of California, Mexico - Guay9, Core 4571-4, 0-3 cm | ecosystem: Environmental > Aquatic > Marine > Hydrothermal vents >... | reverse complement strand
TATTTGGTCAGTACGATTTCTGTACTGATCACCTTTTCATCACAACCATTAAGACTAACATAATAGTATTTAGTGCTATTGAATTCCATAAAATACGATTAAATCAGTGAATAAACACAATACATAACAGAATGTTTATAACAATACCATCGTCAAATTAGATCAATTTGATGTGGTTATTAGCCGTGTGAAACGCACGGCCGTGCGTCGAGACGACGTTATTTGTGCAAAAAGTGCGAAAGGCGCATGAGTCCTTATTACTTACTTCATTAAAAATAGCCTCCGGTTTTCGCGCAATGAATTTTAATTCATAACTTATTGATTTTAAAATTAAAATTTCACGCTGAAGTTTCGCTTCGCGAAACTTCAGCGTGAAAGAGAAATTCAGATTTTGAAGTGTTTGAATAGACACAGTAACTATAATTTCTTTCAAAAACAATTTTTCACGCAAAAGTTTTGCGCGCAAAACTTTTGCGTGAAAATCACTTAATAAGTTTTTGCGTGCAAAAATTTTTGCGTGAAATATTAATTAATTGGCGAATGTATTGATTATAAATGACCTTTTTGTCATTTCTTAATAGAGTTGATTAATAACTAAACACCTTTGCCCATTTCGCTAATGGTCAATTTTGAATGGCGAATAACGAATAGCTAAATTTCAATTACAAATTAAATTACAAATTTAAGAAAGAATATTTTTATGTTGGGTATTTAATTATGTTAAAAGCAGCCAATCATATATCAGCATCACATGTTTTTTGTAGATAATTAATAGAGTTTATACCGATTTAACACATTTTATTAACATTCCTATTTTGAGAAAAGCAATAAAATCACGCACTTATATATTTAATCGGTATAATGTCTATTAATTAATATGTAGATCAGCAAAAGTTTTTTAACAAAATTCTTATATAATCAGTAGATTGAAAACAAATAAAAGCCAAATAAATTTGCAACGACAATCAATCAGGCCGCAAAATAACATGCATTCCAGTCGGGCCGCAAAATTTGGAACGAAAATCAGGCCGCAAAATAAATTTTGTACTCCAATCAGGCCGCAAAATAAATTTGGAACGAAAGGCCGCAAAATAAATTTTTCACTCAAAGCGGGCCTTCAAAATTTATTAATATAACCATTTGTTTAATGCGTTTATTCAAAAAACTGATAATGTTAAAAGATTTATGTGTCCCTACTTATTGAATATAAAGTCTTATGATTATTTAATGGTGGTATTTAACGTCGCCATATCAGATATTGAAAAATTTTATCAATTTATTTTCTTAAATAGGCTGGCCTTAAAACAGATTTCCAATCGACCGTTTTTGCGAAAACTTTAACCTGGAACTGATAACTCAAAAAATGGGAATAAAAGCGATTTATCCAGGGACGTTTGATCCTATTACAAAAGGGCATATTGATATTGTCAAGCGTGCGGCCAAATTATTTGAACAGGTTACCGTTGCAGTGGCGATAAATCCGACTAAAGTCCCTACGTTTACCTTAGAAAAACGTGTTGAGTTTGCACAAGTGGCCTTGGCCGATGTTGTTAATGTCACTGTGCTGGGTTTTGAAGGTCTGCTTGCCGACTTTGCGAAACAGTGTGAGGCGCTGGTCATTGTGCGCGGCTTGCGGGCGGTGTCAGATTTTGAGTATGAGTTTCAAATGGCGGGTATGAATCGTACCTTGATCCCTGAAGTTGAGACCATATTTCTTACCCCAGCAACAGAGTATACTTATGTTTCTTCTTCACTGGTGCGAGAGATTGCGGCTTTAGGTGGCCCCATCGATAACTTTGTTCCCGCAGTGGTGCGGGATGCACTTTCTCAATCTGTGTGCTAAGATACCTATCCTTAGTTTTTTAGTCTGGAATACTGTCATATGGCGCTTTATATTACTGATGAATGCATTAATTGCGATGTCTGTGAACCTGAATGTCCTAATGGAGCGATTACTCAAGGAGAGGAAATTTATGTCATTGACCATACTCTTTGTACGGAATGTGTAGGGCATTACGAAACCTCACAATGCGTGGAGGTCTGTCCTGTAGATTGTATCCCCAAAGACCCGGCTCATGTTGAAAGTGAAGACAAATTGAAGGAAAAATACTATCGTTTGACAAAGGAATCTGAATAAAATTGATCAAAGAATGGGTTGACAAGTTAGCATTAAATCTCACAAAAGGCTTGCTGTGAAGCATGAATTTTTAGTAGAATGCACTTTCTTTCACCCTGATGGGGCCGTTAGCTCAGTTGATAGAGTAGCTGACTCGGTAGCTTGTCGTAGGTTCGATCCCTACACAGCCCACAAAAATTTGACCCTTTAAATAGGGGCCGTTAGCTCAGTTGGTAGAGCGGCTGACTCTTAATCAGCGTGTCGTAGGTTCGATCCCTACACGGCCCACAAAATATTTGACCCTTTTAAATAGGGGCCGTTAGCTCAGTTGGTAGAGCGGCTGACTCTTAATCAGCGTGTCGTAGGTTCGATCCCTACACGGCCCACAAAAATTTGCCCCTTTTAAATAGGGGCCGTTAGCTCAGTTGGTAGAGCGGCTGACTCTTAATCAGCGTGTCGTAGGTTCGATCCCTACACGGCCCACAAAGTTTTATACTTTGTTTGAAAAATTGATTTTTAATTAATTAAAAGATTTTAGACTGATTTATTTAGACTAATCATTGGCCGACAATCTAAAAGTGGAATTGAGTTATAAATAAAAGTAGTGAATGACATCAATAAGAAATAAAGTTATTTATACTGTCCACTGTTATAATTTGCGCTTTTTTGGAAGTAAAAATCCATTTAAAGCCACATTTTTTGCGTGGCCTTTGAGTTTATTGAAGGGTGCAAAAACTTGCAGCAAAAAAGGTTAGTCACCACCACCTGACTTTCGCTTTCAGACAACTGCTGCTTTAAAAAAGTTTTTGCGCGCAAAAACTTATTAAGTGAAAAGCTGTTGGCTGTGTCTATTAAATAATAGCGATCTTATGACAATGCTAAGTATAATTAATAAGCTTAATAATCTTGATTTTGTGTATTGTATGCCAATGCGTTAAGGGGCAAATCTAATCAATTTAAGTGCTTAAGTAATCTTGATTTTGTGTATTGTATGCCAATGCGTTAAGGGGCAAATCTAATCAATTTAAGTGTTGTTGCTTATTTATTATTTAATGTTGTTGTATTTCAAATGGCTCATTGTTTGTGTCATGTTTTGCGAAAGTGGCGGAATTGGTAGACGCGCTGGTTTTAGGTACCAGTGGGCTAAGCCCGTGAGAGTTCGAGTCTCTCCTTTCGCACCATATTAAAGTGTTCATATAAAATTGTGAGGCCTCCGACATGCAAGTGTCCGTCGAAACAACCAGTGCCGTTGAGCGTCGTATGACAATCGGGGTACCTTCAGCGCATCTTGCGCCTAAAATCCAAAATCGTCTTAAATCGTTGGTACGTCAAACTAAAATCAGCGGCTTTCGACCCGGCAAAGTCCCCCTCCGATTGATCGAAGAAAAATATGGCAAAAAGGTACGCGAAGAAATCCTTGGTGAAGTCTTACAAGATAGTTTCAAAGAGGCTGTCGCGCAAGAAAAACTACATCCGATTGGTGATCCTAGCTATGATTTGAACAGTGATATTAAAAATCTTGAACAAGGATTATCCTACACAGCGACCTTTGAGGTTTATCCAGATATTCCCACACTGCATGTAGAAGGATTGGCGGTTGAAATGCCGGTGTGTGAAATCACTGAAAGTGACATTGAGACTATGTTACAACGGCTACAAAAACAGCGTCAAACGTGGAATGAGGTTGAACGACCGGCACAGGAAGGTGATCGCGTTATTCTTGATTTTTTCGGTTTGAAGGATGGTAAAGCTTTTAAAGGAAATGAATTTAAACAAGTGCCACTGATATTGGAAAAAAATAATGTGGTGATACCGGGGCTTAATGAGAAATTACTTGGTGTGACTGCGGGCTCCGACCGCGAGGGAGATTTAACGTTTCCAGAAGATCATACTAACTCTGAAATTGCCGGTCAAACGGTGCATTTTGTGGTACACGTCCATTCGATTGCAGAGCCACAACTGCCGGAAATTAACGCAGAGTTTGCTCAGTCTTTTGGGGTGGAAGAGGGTAATATTGAGACTTTCCGTCGTGATGCGCGTCAGAATATGGAACGTGAATTAGAGTATGCCGTCAAAGAAAAACTCAAACAACAAGTACTGAATGCCTTATTAGAGGCCAATTTGATCGAAGTCCCGAAATCGTTGGTTGCAGAGGAAGCAGAACGCCTTTATAAAACTCGGGTTAAAGAGTGGCAATCTCCCAATCTAAGTGCCGATATGTTTAAAGATGAAGCGGTTACGCGGGTTAAAATTGGATTATTAATAGGTGAATTGATTAGGAAATATAAAATTTACGCCCCTAACGATAAAGTTAAGCAAATGGTTGAAAGAATTGCCTTTGCTTATGACGATCCAGATGCGGTGGTAAAAGAATATTACGCGGACTCTGAACGCTTAAAAGAAGTGGAATCAATCGTTTTAGAAAACGAAGTGGTGGATTGGTTACTTGAAAGAGCGCAAATAACCGAAAAACAAAGTGATTTTTACAATACCGTGATGGCTCCCCATTGAATGAATGCCACTGAACAGGTTGCTAATTAATGAATGAGAGAAAACAGTTTGAAGTTTGGGCAGCTGGTGGTTTAGTACCCATAGTCATTGAACAATCGGCACGCGGAGAGAGAGCTTATGATATTTATTCTAGGCTCCTTAAAGAACGGGTGATTTTTTTAGTGGGTCAAGTTGAAGATTACATGGCTAATTTGGTTGTCGCTCAACTGCTTTTTTTAGAATCAGACAATCCAGAGAAAGATATACATTTATATATTAATTCACCGGGTGGTTCAGTGAGTGCGGGATTGGCGATTTACGATACGATGCAATTTATCAAACCTGATGTGAGTACCTTGTGTGTTGGACAAGCTGCCAGTATGGGTGCATTACTGCTTGCAGGGGGGGCTAAGGATAAGCGCTATTGTTTACCCCATTCACGCTTAATGATTCATCAACCTTTAGGGGGGTTTCAAGGTCAAGCGACAGATATTGATATTCATGCACGGGAAATTTTAAAAGTGCGTGAACGTCTGAATACCGTATTAGCCAAACATACCGGACAACCCTTAGAAAAAATCCAAGAAGATACTGAACGGGATAATTTTATGGAGGCCGATGCGGCGGTAGAATATGGATTGATTGATGCGGTATTATCAACTCGGCATGCCTTGCAACAAAAGTTATCAGTAGACGACAACGCCGCTTCTTAAACTATTATGAATCTCAAAGAGATTTAAGCTTGTGGCTTCTTTTAAGGGTTGTCAATTTGAATACCTTCGTTTAATTGCAAATTGCGAATAGTGAATCATAATATATAATATATTAATTTTTCTGGACAACGACATCTACAGTGTTTCTAATAATTGATTTCGTCGCGAAAGTTTTTTAGATTCGCTACAAATTTTCGCGACTAACTGATAACTGATAACCTATAACTGATAACGCTATGTCTGATAAAACAAAAGGCCAATATGGCTTTGATGATCGCTTGCTATATTGTTCCTTCTGTGGAAAAAGCCAACATGAGGTTCGCAAGCTGATTGCAGGGCCGTCAGTATTTGTTTGTGATGAATGTGTTGAATTATGTAATGATATTATACAAGAAGAGATACCGGAAAGCGGTGAACCCAACAGCCGTCCTAGTTTGCCAACTCCGCATGAAATCAATCAGCGTTTAAATGAATATGTTATAGGGCAAGATTATGCTAAAAAGGTTTTGTCTGTGGCGGTTTATAACCACTACAAGCGTTTAGAAACTCATATCCAGAATGATGATGTAGAAATTGCTAAAAGTAATGTGTTATTGATTGGGCCGACGGGTAGTGGTAAGACGTTATTGGCTGAAACTCTGGCACGGTCGTTAAATGTGCCCTTTACGATGGCCGATGCGACAACGCTCACAGAAGCGGGTTATGTTGGTGAAGATGTCGAACATGTCATACAAAAATTATTGCAAAGTTGTGATTACAATGTTGACAAAGCGCAAACGGCTATTATTTATATAGATGAAATTGACAAAATTGCCCGCAAATCTGATAATCCATCAATAACCCGAGATGTTTCTGGAGAAGGTGTCCAACAGGCTCTTTTAAAATTAATTGAAGGTACAGTTGCCTCTATACCGCCTCAAGGGGGTAGAAAACATCCTCAACAAGAATTTACGGCTGTTGATACGACGAACATTTTATTTATTTGTGGCGGGGCTTTTTCGGGCTTAGAAAAAATCATTCGGGCGCGTTCTGAAAAAAGTGGTATAGGTTTTGCGGCACAAGTGTCTGCAAAAGACGATAAAGGCTCTTTTAATCAATTGCTTAATACGATGGAGCCGGAAGATTTGATTAAGTACGGCTTAATTCCTGAATTGATAGGACGTTTACCGGTTGGCTCACCGCTTGAAGAACTCAATGAAGAGCAACTTGTACAGATACTCACAGAACCTAAAAATGCTTTAACTAAACAATATAAGCGTTTGTTTGAGATGGAAGGTACCCAATTGGAATTTCTACCGGAGGCATTACGGGCGGCGGCACGTAAAGCGATGAACAGAAATACGGGTGCGCGAGGCTTGCGTTCCATTTTTGAACAGGTTTTATTAGATACGATGTATGATTTACCTTCTATGGGTGATGTGGCTAAAGTTGTCGTTGATGAGGCAGTTGTTGAAGGTAAATCAAAACCTAAATTTGTTTATGAAAATGAAATCAAACTGGCAGCATCTGATCTATAATACCAATGAATTGTGAGGTTTTTATGAGTTGAGAAGATTGACAATTAAAAATTTAATGTGATAATCAAATGAAACTTAAAAAACATTAACAGGGTAATAGATAACATATAACGGATTTAGAGGAAATATCCATGGTGCAGAAAGACAAGACCTCCGATTTCATAGAAGGACCAACCGTGGTCTTGCCGGTACTTCCCTTAAGGGATGTGGTTGTTTACCCGCATATGGTGATTCCATTATTTGTGGGCCGAGAAAAATCAATTCACGCTTTGGAAAAAGCGATGGCCGAGGATAAACAGATTTTGTTGGTAGCCCAAAAAAATGCGGCAACTGATGACCCTGGGGTGGATGATGTTCATCTTATTGGCACCATTTCTAGCATTTTACAATTGTTAAAATTGCCAGATGGGACAATAAAGGTGCTAGTTGAAGGCGGACAACGGGCAAAAATTGCTCATTTTCTGTCTATGAATGAACTGTTTGCGGCGAGTGTCACATCATTATTTACAGACAAAATTGATGAAAAAGAAATTGAAGCATTAAAGCGTTCTATCATGTCGCGCTTTGATCACTATATTAAGCTGAATAAAAAAGTACCCCCCGAAATGCTTAATTCCTTATCAAGTATTGAGGAACCGGGTAGATTAGCTGACACTATCGCGGCCCACATAGCGATTAAAATTGAAGAAAAACAAAAAATACTTGAAATAATTGATGTACAAAAACGTTTGGAACATCTGGTTGCTTTGATGGAGTCTGAAATTGATTTGCTCCAAGTCGAAAAACGTATTCGTAAACGAGTCAAAGGCCAGATGGAAAAAAGCCAACGAGAATATTATCTCAATGAGCAAATGAAGGCGATTCAAAAGGAGTTAGGAGAACTTGAAGATGTTCCCAATGAACTTGATGAACTCGCCCGTAAAATTGAAGAAGTTGGCATGTCTCAGGAGGCTAAAACCAAAGCCACAGCCGAATTTAAAAAACTTAAAATGATGTCGCCGATGTCTGCGGAAGCCACGGTAGTGCGTAACTACATTGATGTGATGGTTGGCGTACCTTGGAAAAAGCGCACTAAAATCTGTCGCGACATTGCTAAAGCAGAAAAAATTTTAGATGAAGATCATTATGGCTTAGATAAAGTTAAAGAGCGGATTCTTGAATATCTTGCCGTGCAATTGCGCGTCAAAAAACTAAAAGGGCCCGTTTTATGTCTAGTTGGGCCCCCTGGGGTTGGTAAAACGTCATTGGGCCACTCCATTGCTCGGGCTACAGGTCGTAAATTTGTGCGAATGTCCTTGGGTGGAGTACGTGATGAGGCGGAGATTCGTGGACATCGCCGCACTTATATCGGTTCACTGCCAGGCAAAATTATTCAAAATTTGTCTAAGATTGGGGTGCGTAATCCCTTGTTTTTATTGGATGAAGTGGATAAAATGTCGATGGATTTTCGCGGTGATCCGTCTGCTGCCATGCTAGAGGTACTTGATCCTGAACAAAATCATACCTTTAATGATCATTATATGGAAGTGGATTACGATCTGTCTGAGGTTATGTTTGTTGCGACGGCTAATACCTTGAAGATTCCGCCCCCTTTGTTAGATCGTATGGAAGTCATTCGTATTTCTGGGTACACAGAAGATGAAAAGCTCAAAATTGCTAGGCATTATCTGCTGCCTAAGCTTCTGAAAAATAATGGTCTCAAAGAAGCTGAAATTGAGATTGATGAAAGTGCCATACGTGATATTATTCGCTTTTACACACGCGAAGCTGGGGTGCGTAATCTAGAACGTGAAATATCGAAAATTTGTCGCAAGGTGGTTAAAGAAATATTGCTACTTAAGTCCAATGAGAAAGGCAAAAAGGTAATAGTCACCTCAAAGAATGTGGAGAAATATTTAAGTGTACGACGTTTTCGTTTTGGGCGTGCCGACGAGCTAGATCGTATCGGTCAAGTAACGGGATTAGCTTGGACTGAAGTTGGCGGTGATTTACTGACCATTGAGGCTGCCATGATGCCCGGCAAAGGTAAACTCTCATATACTGGACAATTAGGCGATGTTATGCAAGAATCTATTCAGGCAGCTATGAGCGTGGTACGGGCGCGTTCAAAAAGCTTAGGAATAGAAGAGGATTTTTATCAAAAATACGACTTGCACATCCATGTACCAGAAGGGGCAACACCAAAAGATGGGCCCAGTGCGGGTATTGGTATGTGTATTGCAATGGTGTCGGTATTGACTAATATTCCAGTACGTGCTGATGTCGCGATGACAGGTGAAATTACCTTGCGTGGTGAAATATTACCTATTGGTGGATTGAAAGAAAAATTATTGGCTGCCCTTCGAGGTGGCATACGCCTCGTTTTGATTCCCGACGAAAGCCAACGGGATTTACAGGAAATCCCTGATAATATTAAGGATAATTTAAAGATACGACCCGTCAAGTGGATAGAAGAAGTATTGGGATTGGCTCTACAACGGATACCAACGCCACGAGAAAAAGAAGAACCTATAGTTAATAAGCCAATGGTAGACGGAATTATTAGTTTAGAAAAAAAAACGAGTGTACAAACTCACTAACATGCTACAATGAACAACAATATGTGATTGCTGATGTATTCGTTTTATAATGGCGTGTATTGTGCATGCTGTTCTCAAGTGAACCCATATTAAGTTAAATTTTTTGTGTGTTTATCTATTTGCCACCTAAAACGGGGGAAAAATGAACAAATCAGAATTAATTCAGGCAGTGGCTGATAACCTTGAGATGCCTAAAGCCACTGCAGGAAAGGCAGTTGATGCGGTGATAGAAAATATCAAAGATGCGCTTGCCAAAGGTGATCAAGTCACTTTGATAGGATTTGGTACTTTCATGGTACGTGAGCGTGCAGCCCGAGTAGGGCGTAACCCACGTACTGGTGATCGCCTTGATATAAAGGCGGCAAATGTACCCGTATTTAAACCTGGTAAAGCGCTCAAAGATGCAGTAAACGACGACTAGTTCATCAATCAATGAATTAATCTGGGTGTTTAGCTCAGTTGGAAGAGCGTCGCCCTTACAAGGCGAAAGTCGGGGGTTCAAGTCCCTCAACACCCATTATTTAAAATACTAAAAAAAGAGTTGATCTTTTTCTCTAAAGTGATTATAATGCGCCCGTTCTGTTTGGAATGGTATTGGTATTTCATTCAATTTTTTAAACCAAAGTCTTAAGCAGTGCCCATTTCATAGCATTTCCAAATTTATTTGGAGCAGTAGCTCAGCTGGTTAGAGTACAGCCCTGTCAAGGCTGGGGTCGCGGGTTCGAGTCCCGTCTGCTCCGCCATTTTTATTCAAAATAAGTGAATATAAAAGCGTATCTTTTTTAGAGATGCGCTTTTTTTTTATTAATTTTAATTGAATTGTGAAACGGTTTATTTAGTTATTGTGACTTGTAAATGATTAAATCATCAATTCACAAAGACGTATTCCTAATTAAACTAATTTCTGTCGTATTTCGCAAATTAATTAAATATTCACTACCTTCTATCCGACATTCCGCACCCCTTAATTGTAAGTTGTTGATTTTAAATCAGTATAAATAAAATTTATCTTTTCCATAAATTTTATTTTTATTTAATATCAGATACTTACAGAGGGGTGCGGAATGTCGGTTCTATATACTCTTTTCCCTTATTGAATAAATAACTAATAAGTCTAAATCTAATTCCCAATTCCCAATACTCATCATGCCGTTCAAAACACACAAACAATTGGCAATGACATAATGAATTGAGAATGACGTTTCACAAATTGACAATTTCACAATGACTTGAGAATGACGTTTCATAATTAATACGGGTAAAACAATATGCTACAAAAGATCCGTGATGGTGCCCGCGGTTGGCTGGCTTGGGTAATTGTTACCATTATCTGCATACCTTTTGCATTGTGGGGAATCGGTGAATATCTGCACCCCGCCCCTAAAAGAGTAGTCGCCGAAGTCAATGGTGTTGAATTGTCGGAAAGAGATTTTAAACAAGAAGTGTCTCAGCAGCAAAGCAGATTACGCGCCATGTTTCAAAATCAAGGTATTGATTTTTCATTTACTGATGAACAATTGCAGCAATTGCGGAAAAATACCTTAGACTACATGATAGAAGAAGAATTGCTTGTGCAATCCGTTCGCGATGCAGATATGCGGGTCAGTGATGCCTTATTGGCAACCCGTATCCATACTTTTCAAGCGTTTCACGAAGAGGGTAAATTTTCCCAAGCGCGGTATGAACAAACCTTAGGTTACCAAGGTATGAACCCCACCGAGTTTGAGTGGAAAATTCGGCGGGCCCTACTAACGGATCAAATCCGTGAAGGCGTGTTACGTTCCGCTTTAGTGACTGACTATGATCAACAACAACGTACACGCCTTGAAGAACAACAACGTTCTATCAGTTATCTGATTATTTCCACCAGTCACTTTGACGACTCTGTGACGATTACCGATGCTGACATCAAAAAAGATTATAAAGAACATGCCAAACAATACAGGATTCCTGAAAAAGTGAGCATCGAATATGTGGAATTATCAGAAAAGAATTTGAGCCTGACAAAACAAGAGATTGAGGAAAGTACACTCAGAAAACGTTATGAAGAACGTAAAGCCTCTTTTACAACCCCTGGGCAATGGAAAGCACGGCATATTTTGATTAAAGTGGACACGACACAAGCCGATGTTGAGGCTGCAAATCAAAAAGCGCAAGAGGTGTTAGCCAAAATACGCGCAGGTGAATCTTTTGAAGAATTAGCCAAAGAATTTTCGGATGATCCTGGCAGCAAAAGAAAGGGCGGCGATTTAGGCTGGTTTGGTCCCGGCACGATGGTTAAACCCTTTGAAGACGCTGTGAAGACTCTGAAAATGGGCGAGGTCAGCGAACTGGTCAAAACGCAATTTGGTTTTCATATCATCAGATTGGATGATGCTATCCCAGAAGTGACCAAAACTTTTGCTCAAATGCGTGAACAATTAAAGCAAGAGTTTCAAAAAGAGCGTGCTGAATCAGAGTTTTACGGACAAGTTGACCAATTTGCCAATCTGGCTTTTGAGCATCCCAATAGTTTAGAAGTGCTGATAGATACGTTAAAACTGGAAAGCAAAACCACCGAGTTATTTGATCGCCAGGGCGGCAATCAAAAAGACGCTATCCTCTCTCATTCTAAAGTCATTAAAGCGGCTTTCAGCGATCAAGTCTTAAAAGAAGGCCTCAACAGCGAAGTGATTACCATCGGTGAACAACATGCTGTGGTATTGCGCGTCAAAGATCATGAACAGGCTCAAGCAAAACCCATTGCCGAGGTGAGAGACGAGATTATCGAAGCTTTAAAACAAGAAAGAACTCAGGAACAAGCAAAAGTGCTAGGAGAAAGCCTATTTGACCAAATTCAGCAAAACGGCGATCCTGAAATCGTTAAAGAACAAGGCTTGAGTTGGTCATCTGCACATTGGGCTAAGCGGATCGATACCACACCTAATCGCGATATCGTGCGTGAGGCCTTTAAAATGGGGCATCCAGCCGAAAAAACAGCACTTTATCAAGGCCTTCAGTTAGATAATGGTAACTACGCCTTGATAACATTGCTAGAAGTTAAAGATGGTGTCGTCACCCTCCCTGAAGAAAAAGACAGTAAAACACCTGATCCCCGCGAACAGGCCAAGAAATGGCAACAACGGGCACTCGGCGAAAGCGAATTTAACTACCTCGTATCAGGCCTGAAAGCCAGCGCTGAAATTAAAAATTATACGAAGAAATTGTCAGAAGAAGACAGTTTCTAACCTTATTCACTACCCATTACCCAATACTGGGTTGAATTGAATCAGCTCAAATCAAAGACTTATAGATTTGATAATTTCACATTAGGCACATACAAGTTATATAAGATGACTTGATGTGCCTATTTTTTTGCCTGTTGACAACAAAGGGCGCTAATTCCTACAAACCAATAGTTAATGGTGGGCAACAAAAACACGTTACCCACCCTACAGTTGGTATTTTAATACCTACATCTGATAACTTGTGGACAAACTATCTTGTCCAGCTTCTTTTTTCTTACTCATCCATGATCATTTATCCCTGATAATTCCATCGAAGTTGATAACTCAAAAACCGAGTTGCAACTGGAGTCCTGGATGGGCTGTCTCATCCGAACGGCCACTTGTATCCAAGC
>Ga0164318_10004802_pt1 | contig 13036 bp, 10 predicted proteins | sample GuaBasSedimGuay9_FD_113734 | JGI IMG/M metagenome (GOLD analysis project Ga0164318, IMG submission 113734) | Subseafloor sediment microbial communities from Guaymas Basin, Gulf of California, Mexico - Guay9, Core 4571-4, 0-3 cm | ecosystem: Environmental > Aquatic > Marine > Hydrothermal vents... | reverse complement strand
GGAGGTGCAAGTATACATCAGCCTGGATACCACTATGCTGTGGAACAAATTCGTAGTCATTCGCGCCTCACTGGTATACCGAGGGTGGGCCATTCCTCTCGCCTGGAAAGTGATGAAGCATGCCAGTGCCACCGTGGCCTTCACAGATTATGCACCTGTGCTCCACCTAGCCGCGCAGTTGCTCCCGGCAGATTGGGCCGTGACCCTGCTGGCGGATCGAGGTTTCTGCGACGAAGAACTGTTCTTGCTGGCCAAAGAACTGGGTTGGCACTATCGCATTCGCGCCAAGGGCTCTATCTTGGTCTACCGCAAGGACAAGAAAGGGTGCAAGATGGAGCGCCTCTGCCCCCCGCGTGGGGAAGCGCGTTTTTTCCACAATGTGCACAATAGGAGTGGAAGTTGTGGTCAGCGGGAAGCGTCGCCTGGTGGACACCCATTGTGACCGTGGACTTAGTTATCTCCAGATCGGTTGACGTTGGTTGTGTCGGCAGTTGGGTCAAGGAGCATCACTGCCGCACACTCTGAAATTGGACCCACGCCCTGAGCCGGAGCCAGCCCGGGCCTCGCGCTCTGCTGTTCGGTCACCTCCTTCCTTCAAAATCGCGGCTGCCGAATGTTAAATTTGTCAGCCAAGCAGCATCCGTACTTCCAATTTTTTGCCCCTGGCCGTTGTGATGGTATAATCCCCCTCGATGTCAATGAAGATTGGTGTATCCAAACGCGGCGCGTGGCGCACCGGTACGGTGGGGGTGCTGTTCGGGCTGTTCCTGGCCCGCCTGGTGCTGGAGGGCGCGGCCCGTCCCTGGCCCCCAATGGCAGCGCTGACGATGGGGGTAGCGGCTGCAGGAGCAGGTGCTTTCTTGTTGCGGCCCGTTTTGCAGCGCGTTCCCACTGCAAAGAGGTTTATAGGCCCGGTGGCTGTGTTGCTCGTCTACGTCATCTGGCCACATCGGGACCAGCGGGTGGCGGCCGTGAGCGGCTGCCTGGCGGCGCTTCTCTGGCTGGTGCAGTGGGGTCTGGCGTGGCGTCCCTCGCAGCGCACGGTAGCGCTGGTGGACGGAGGATTATTTCTCGGCGGGATGATGCTTTACGTCGCTACCGTGGCCCCCGATGTGCTGCCGGCCGATGCCGGCGAGTTCCAGTTGGTTGCTGCCCTCGCCGGTGTGGCTCATCCACCGGGATATCCGCTCTATACGTTGGCAGGATACGTGTGGACCCATTTGTTTTCGGTGTTGTTCCCACATGCCACACCAGCATACGCCCTCAATTTGATGAGTTGTGGACTGGCAGCCGGCACGTTGCTCCTCTTGGCCCGCGCGACCCGCACGTGGGCCGAATCGCTGGGTGCTTCCAGGGGCATGGCGGTCATCGGGGGCCTGGCGGCGGCCCTGGCGCTGGGGACAGCAACGACCTTCTGGGCGCAGGCTACCATCGCCAACATTCGCACGCCAACCGCCTTCTTTGCGGCCTGGGCACTCGATGCGATGGCCCGGTTTGCTGCTGCTTGCCATCGGCGGGACCCGACCCGTGCCGACCGGGCGCTGATCTCCTTAGCGATGGCTTTTGGATTGGGGATTACCCATCATCCATCGCTGGCGTTCGTTGGGGTGTTCTTCGGGGCCTACGTTCTGTTGACCGAGCCGCGTCTGGCGATCCAGCCCCGCCGTTGGTTACGGCCGATGATGGCCGCCTCGGTTGGTCTGCTGCCCCTGCTCTACCTGCCCATCCGAGGGGCGATGGAGGCCCCGCTGGCCCCGGCGGGGTTGGATACTTGGCCGGGTTTTCTGCATCACGTGTTGGCGCGAGGGTTTGCCGGTGACATGTTCGCCTTTCTCACCCCTGTAGACCTACCCCACCGGCTTGCTCTGGTCCCCACGTTGTTTGCCTTTCAATTCAACAGCCTGCTCATCGCCGTTGCAATGGTGTGCCTGGTGGTGGTATGGCGTCGTGATTGGCGCTTGGCCGCCGCGTTGACGGCCGCATGGAGCGTGCACACGTTGGTGACTGTTACGTACCGGGCGCCGCAGACGGTCGAATACCTGATGCCGGCCTACCTGCCTCTGGCTGTCGTCGTCGGTTTGGGGCCGGCGCTATGGCCGCGCAACGGGCGCGGTTGGCGTAGTTGGCTCTACGCGCTGCCGGCGGCCCTGGCGCTGTGGGGAGGGCTGCTCAATGGCTGGGCGCACGCCGATAGTTTCATCGCGCTGCACGCCGACCAGACCGCCCGCCGTTTCGCTCAACCTCTGTTGGAGACGGCACCGGAAGGGGCCTTAATCCTGGCCGACTGGCGGTGGGCTATGCCGTTACGATACTTGCAAGCGGTCGAAGGGCGGCGTCCCGATGTGGAGATCCAATACGTCTGGCCAGTCGCCGGTCGGGAGTATGACCAGGTGTGGGAGGAACGTGTGCGGACGGTGGCGACGGCGCGGCCGATCCTGCTGACCCATTTCTACACGTTCGATGGGTGGACCACCGAGCCGTGGGAGACCGGCTTTCGGGTCCATCCACGCCCGGTAACGGCCCCCCAAGCCTCCCTCACGGCGTTGGATACGCGCTTCGGGGAGCAGCTTCGGCTAATTGGGTACGACGTGCGCCGCGCCGACGGCAGTCGCTTTCCTGCGGGTGAGGGGGGGCACGTGGGGCACGCCGGAGAGACCCTGGAATTTACCTTTGCCTGGCAACCGCTCCGTTCCCGGTCAACCGACAGTCGTCCATCTTTGACCCTGCGGCTGGTGGACGATGCGGGCCGGGACCGGGCTCAGGTGGATCGCGCCCTGGACGAGGGTTGTACACCGGACGAAGTCTGTTTCGTACGCTTGACGTTGCCCCTCCTGCCCGGTCTGCCGGCCGGCGCGTACCGGGTGACGCTGGGCGCCTATACGGTGACGGAGTCCGGCTTTGAGAGTTGGGCGGCAGATAACGGCCAGACGGCGGTCGTCGTGACCGGGTTGACGCTGACCTCTGTGAACCGCCCTCCGTTGACACTCCACGGGTGCGCCATCCCATTTGGTGACTACGGCGACGGTCCCACTCTGGTCGGTGTGGACTACGACCGAAGTGTGCCCGACCATCTGCGGGTTTACCTCCACTGGCGGGGGCCGGCCAATGGTGGTCTCATCCGCTTGCAGACCAAGGAAGGGGAGGGGAGGGAGGCCACGGTGTCGTTGCCGGCCATCTCGCCGCAAGCATACCAGACCGTGGTGGTGGATGTACCCATCAGTGGCTCCGTTGCCCCGCGCATGACGGTGATGAGCATCAACGGCGAGGTGATGCCGGCCGCCGGGCCGTGGGGTTGGACGCTGACCGCGGTGCGACTCCCCCGCTCGAGTGTGGATGACCGCTTCGTTCTCCTGGGGGAGGATATCGTGTGGGTCGGTGCACAGGCACATACCACTTGGGCCGATGCCCGTTCGGCGTTGATGTCTCTACCGGACCGTCGGCAGGTTGAGGTTGTGGATGTGACGTTCATCGCCCGCCGCCCGATGACCGCCGATGTTGCCATCAGTGTGCGATTGTTAGACGCGCAGGGGCAGTGGCTGGCGGTCCACGATTACCAGCCAGCGCTGGGCGCCATCCCCACCCTCAAGTGGATTCGGGGGAGTCGAGTGGTGGACCGGCACCTGCTGCCGCTGCCGGCCGATTTCACCACCGGTGAGGTGTGCGCGACATTGATTGCCTACGAGCGTTTCCGCTTGCCCCCCTTGCCGGTGATGGATACCCGCTTCGGCGACGTGCCTTTGGGAGCATGGACAGTCCCGTGAGCAGATGGCGATTGGCTGATTGTCACGCTCACTACTCGACATTCAGCGGTTGAAACCGCGCTTGAGGAGCTAAAGCTGGCTGTCCACCTACGTTGATGAGGTTGATTATGTTCGATTTCGATGTATGGCAGGCCCTTCGCTTGTTCAGTTCCCGCCATCGCTGGGCTTCAGTGTTGGCAACATTGGTGGTGTGTGCCTTGCTGGCACTGGGAATCGGTTACCTGCTGGTGGAAGTTGGCCCGCTGGTGGTGGGGGTGGGCATAGCGGCCCTTTTCCTGGGGATGTGGATGTTGCGCGGTATCGAAGTCGCCTACTGGACTGTCATCGGAGTGATATGTTTGCTGCCGTTTGCGTCGTTTCCGTTCAGCATAGGGTTCACCCCCACGCTACTCGACGCTGCCTTGGGAGCGCTCTTTGTCATTTGGATATTTCAGTTGGCCGTCCATCCCGAACGTTTGCAGATGCTGACCGCCACACCGTTGGGGGTGTGGGTCTTGTTGTTCATCGTGCTGGCCGTGGGGACGTTCGTCGTGGGCCTGGGACATGCCCCGTTGACTTCTTATCTGTTGCGTCACTTTGCCGAGATCCTGCTCAGCGTGGCATTGTTCTTCCTGGTCGTCAACACGGTCCGCGATCTGGCCTGCCTGCAACGATTGGTGCGGGCCCTGTTACTGGCCGCCTTTGGCGCGGCCGCCCTGGGGGTCATCCTCTATGGCGTTGCCACCTATGTCTCGGACGATGTGGTGATCCGCCTCCTTTCGGCCTTAGGGCGATTGGGCTATCCTACCGGGCCGGGCGTATTGCGGTACATTCGTGACGATCCAGAGTTGCCGATGCGGGCTACTTCGACCTCGGTGGACCCCAACGTCCTGGGGAGTTTGCTCAACATTACCCTGGCGATTGGTGTGCCGCAACTCTTCGTCCGCCGGCCGCTGTTTCCGCGCCGCTACTTGGTGGTGATGCTGGGCGTGATGGCGCTGGCGTTGTTGCTGACCATTAGCCGAGGGTCGTGGATGGGCGTCGGCGTGGCCCTGGTTGTCCTGGCGACGTTCCGTTACCGCAAGCTGTGGGGTGTGCTGGGAGGAGGTGTTGCCTTGTTGCTCCTGCTTCCCCAGACGCAGGAGTACGTGAGTCACCTGATTGCGGGGTTCCAGTTGTCCGATCTGGCGACGCAGATGCGGCTGGGGGAATACAAGGATGCGCTCATCTTGATTCGCCGTTACCCCTGGCTAGGGGTCGGGTTTGCCGGTTCACCGGATATAGATACCTACATCGGGGTGGCTAACGTCTATCTGTTGATCGCCGAGCAGATGGGGCTGATTGGGCTGGCCAGCTTCTTCATCGTGGTGGGGAAGTTCCTGGCCCGTTTCTGGAGCGCCCGTACCCGCGCGTCGGCGCCCGAAGAGGAAGAACTGGAATCGCTGGGGTGGGGGCTACATGCCGGGATAGTGGGCGCACTGACAGGCGGCATTTTCGATCACTACTTCTTCAACCTCGATTTCCATCACTCCGTCACCCTGTTCTGGTTGGTGGTAGGGCTGGCGACGGCGGCAACGGAGTTGATCCGTCGGCAGGGGACGCAGGATACGCGGGGAACGCAGGGGACGAGATGAGGGATCCCCTCCCGCAGGTTCTGAGCCTGGGGGAGGGGATGGTTTGCCCCGGTTAGATGTAGTGCAGCTCCCGCGCTGTGCGGGTCAACTCGTCCCGGAACCGGGGGGCTGCAACGTTGATTAACTCCTTGGCCCGCTGGCGGATCGTCTTCCCATACAACGAAGCCACCCCGTACTCTGTCACCACGTAGTGGACGTGGTAGCGGCTGGTGACGACGCCGGCCCCTTGCTTGAGCATAGGCACGATCCGGCTGATCTCTTTCCCCTTGACCGTGGCAGTCGCCGGTAGGGCGATGATTGGCAAGCCGCCTTCGGAGCGCGATGCCCCGTAGATGAAATCGAGTTGTCCCCCGACCCCGCTATAGAGCTTGGGACCGATAGAGTCGGCGCACACCTGACCTGTCAGGTCCACTTCGATGGCCGAGTTGATGGCCACCTGCCGGTAGTTCTGGCTGATGACGAATGGGTCGTTGACGTATTCGGTGCGGTGGAGTTCGATCAGGGGGTTGTCGTGGGCCCATTTGTAGAGCCGCCGGGTGCCGATCATAAAGCCGGCCGTGATCTTGCCGGGATGGAGCGTCTTGCGGGCGTTGGTGATGACGCCTGCTTCTACCATGTCAATGACGCTATCGGAGAACAGCTCAGTATGTACGCCCAGGTCTCTCTTGTCTCCCAGGAAGTTGAGCACGGCGTCCGGGATCGCGCCGATCCCCATCTGCATCGTCGCTCCGTCCGGGATCAGGTCGGCGATGTATTGACCGATCCGGGCATGAACGTCTGACAGTTCCCCTTCGGACATCGGCAACTCCATCAGCGGATAGTCCACCGGCACGATGTAATCCAGTCGGCTGACGTGGATGAAGGAATCGCCCAGGCAACGGGGCATATTCTCGTTGACCTCGGCGATGATGATCTTAGCCGATTCGGCCGGTGTCTTAGTCAGGCCGGTTTCTATGCCGTAGGAACAAAAACCGTGCTCGTCGGGCGGGGAGAGGTTGACGAAGGCCACATCCAACGGCAGGATCTGCTTTTTGAAGAGCAGGGTGAACTCGGAAAGCAGCACGGGGGTGAAGTCGGCTCGTCCTTCCTGGACTGCCTTACGCACATTGGGGCCAATGAACAGTGAATTGGCGCGGATGTGGCCCTCCATCTCTGGGGCCACGTAGTCGCTGGAGCCGATGGTCAGCGCATGGCAGATCTCCACGTTTTCCAGTTCAGGCCCTCGATTCACCAACGCCCGCAACAGTTCCTGAGGTACGCTACAGTTACCGGTCAGGAAGATGCGATCCCCGGACTTGATGATTTCGACGGCCTTTTCTGCTGTGGTTACTCGGTTTTGGTACGTCTTCATCCAACTCATTGTGCTTTCCCCGTTCCAGCATAATAGGTAGCTACCAGAGCTTCGTTGTAAATTTCCCCATTACGGATGACGATTCCTCGGTTCAGGGGGGGCATGTCCTCCCGTGCCTGTTCCAGGCCGACTTCGGCGATGTGACGCACGTAGGGCCAGATAGCGTTGTTGAAGGCATGGGTCGCCGTTCGAGGCACGGCGCCGGGTATGTTGGGCACACAGAAGTGCACGATGTCTTCTTCGACGAAGATGGGGTCTCGCAGCGTGGTGGGACGACTAGTCTCTATACACCCCCCTTGGTCAATGCTGAAGTCCAGAATCACCGCCCCTGGCTTCATTGAGCGCACCATCTCGCGGGTCACAACGATAGGCGCACGTGCCCCGGGCACCAGCACGGCGCCAATCAACACTTCCACGAATCGTGCAATCCGGGCGATGTTGAACGGATAAGCCACCATTGTAGTGACTCGTCCGCCGAAGTCGTGGTCCACCTCTCGCAAGCGTTCCAGGTTAATGTCCAGTATGAACACATCTGCTCCCAGTCCCATGAAGGCGTGGGCGGCGTTGACGCCCAGCACGCCAGCTCCGATGATCGCGACCCGGGCAGGGGGGATCCCCGGCACGCCGCTGAGTAGCACTCCCCGCCCGTTGTGATTGCTCTGTAGGTACGTGGCGGCCAATTGAGGGGCCATCCGGCCGGCCACCTCGCTCATCGTGCGCAGCACCGGGAGTGTGCTATTGTCTTGCTCGATGGTTTCATACGCAATGGCTGTGACCCGTTTTTTCAGGAGTATCTCCACCTTTTGACGGCGAGCTGCCGCCAGGTGCAGGAAGCCGGCCACAATCTGGCCTTCGCGTATCCACTCCAGTTCCTCCTCAGTGGGACGGACGACTTTCAGCACCAGATCAGAGCGGCCGTATACTTCTTCGCCGGAATATACGATCCGTCCGCCGGCACGTTCGTAGTGGTAATCGGTGAAGCCAGCGCCGTTGCCGGCCCCTTTTTCGACGTAACAGGTATGACCAGCACGCGTGAGAAGTTCCACCCCGTAGGGGGTCAATCCCACACGTCGTTCCAGGTCTCTACGTTCTTTGGGAATCCCAATGTTCATATGTTTTTATTCTCCTTGTTTCTTTCGTTTTGGCGGTAGGGGACGTACTAACAGGATTGGGCAATGAACACCGTGGATCACCTTATCCGCCACGCCTCCATACGTCCAGCGGCCAATGCCGGAGACACCGTGCGTGGTCATAGCAACCAGATCGGCATCGCTCTCCTCGATGTATGTCAGGATTTCGTTGGCCGGTGTGCCGTATCGGATGACGGACCTGACCTGTATCCGGCTTCCCCTTTCCCGCAGTGCGGAGGCCACGCTCCGCAAGTACAGTTGCGCTTGTGCCTCGGCCTGTGAATAGGCCGGGGTAGCCCATTGCAATCCCGGTGGATAGCTGACCAGCAGGGCTAGTACCCGGTCGGTAAGGCCGGTGGGTAATACCGACAACAGAGAGATGCGGGTTGCTTCGGGCGCGTCGGAGCGGACCAGTGCCTTGACATAGGCCACGATTTGCTCCGCCAGCTCAGAGCCGTCCAGCGGGAGCACGATGTGGCGGTACGGAACCGTTTGGCGGGCCGCCTCGGAGCGCACTAACAATGCTGGGCAGGTCACCTCCCGGAGCACCCGGTCGGCTACACTGCCAAAGACCCACCGGCCGATGCCGGAACGGCCATGGCTGGACATTACTACCAGGTCGGCCTCGATTGTCTCGACGAAGGCCAAGATCTCCTCTGCCGGGGGGCCACACCGGACTTCGATGCATATCTCTTCTGCGGCCGGCTGGAGTTGACCGGCGACCATCTGGAGATAGGCTCTCGTTTCCTCCGTGGCGGAGGCGACCTGGTGTGGTTGTGCTCGGTCGCTGACTACGATTCTGTCCTCGGCGGGAGACATGGTCGTTCTATAGTTGTCTGGAATCACCGAGAGCAAGTAGACTCGGCTCCCCCGTCCACGGACCACTTCGGCCACATGGGGTAACACACCCTCGGATAACTCCGATCCGTCCAGCAAAACCACGACGTTGCGGTACATTTCTTCCGTCCCCAGGACATGCGGCGCACATTCAAGTGCGTCGTACGTTGGAACAGCAAGCAGTCATTCGCTCATTTTTGTGCATTGATTTGCTAATTGACCATTGCAGCGACTATTGCAGCTCCTTTGTCCATTGCCTCCATATTCAGGTCCAACAGTTTGCGATGGCGCTCCGGGAGATGGTCGCGCAGTGCTTGTTTGATTGCCTTCAAACTGACCACCTCGGTCGCTGTGACCAACGCGGCCAGGCATATGACGTTGGCCAGTCGTGTGTTCCCCAACTCCGTAGCCATCTCGGTAGCGGGGATGTAGATCGCCTGAATGTCATCTCGTTCACTCTTCATAGGGATCAGAGAACTGTTGACTATCAGGACACCGCCCGGTTTGACTGCCGGCTCGAACGCCTCCATCGAGGGGATGTTGAGGACGATGGCTGCACTGGGGTGCCGCACCAGGGGCGACCCGATTTCTTCGTCCGCAACGATGACCGTACAGCGAGCTTTGCCCCCCCGCATCTCCGGGCCATAAGAAGGGATCCAGGTTACGTGCAGCCCGCTATCCATCGCCGCATAGGCCAGCAGTTGGCCGGCAAAGAGCGTCCCTTGACCACCGAAACCGGAAATGATCACCTCTTGTTGCATGTCACTTGCCTCCCTTCAGGGCGTTTACTGCGTCGCTCACCTTCGTATCCCCCACCGGGAAATAATTCACCATGTGTTCTTTGGCCCACTCCAGTGCCTCGACTGGCCCCATATGCCAGTTGGTGTTGCAGGTCGAAATAATCTCCACCATTGAGAAACCTAGGCCGGCCAACTGAGCCTGGAAGGCCAGTTTGATGGCTTTCTTGGTGCGTCGAATACCGGGAACATCCAACACTGCTTGCCGCGTGGCGTAGGCCACACCAGGCAGACCGGCTAGTAATTCCGCCATTCGAATTGGCCAACCGGCCATCTCTACGTCCCGGCCGGTGGGAGAGGATGTCGTCACCTGTCCCTCCAGAGTGGTGGGAGCCATTTGCCCACCGGTCATCCCGTAAATGGCATTGTTGACGAAGATGGTGGTGAACAATTCCCCTCGGTTGGCGGCGTGGATGATCTCGGCGGTGCCGATGGCCGCCAGGTCGCCGTCACCCTGATAAGTGAAGACTACCTTGTCGGGGCTGACCCGCTTGATGCCGGTCGCCATCGCCGGAGCCCGTCCATGCGCTGCCTCGGCGAAATCCATGTTGAAATAGTAATAAGCCAGCACCGAGCAGCCCACCGGCGCGATACCGATCGTCCGCTCCCGCACTCCCAACTCGTCCACCACTTCGGCGATGAGGCGGTGAATGACTCCGTGCGTGCAGCCAGGGCAGTAGTGGGTATGGGCTTTCGTCAGGCTTTCTGGGTATGCATAGACCAGTTCCATATCCGCAGGGATTTGTGCTTCTTTCGTTTCCATAGTCATTTCCCTCCTCCTTACCCGCCAACTGCGGCGTATAGCTTCTTGAGTTCGGGCAGGATCTCGTCGGGCAAGGGGATCGGCCCGCCCATCCGTCCATAGAAGCGTACCGGACATCGCCCCTCGACGGCCAGGCGTACATCTTCCAGCATCTGTCCGGCGTTCATCTCGACCGTCAGGATGCCCTTGACCTGGGTGGCCAATTCGGCGATGCGCTGACCGGGGAACGGCCACAGGGTGATGGGACGTAAAAGCCCGACCTTTAGGCCGCTCTGTCGTGCCTCCCGCACCACGGTTTGGCAAACCCGCCCTACGGTTCCGAAGGCGACCAACAATAGGTCGGCATCCTCCGTTTGATATTCTTTCCAGCGCACTTCGTTCTTTTCGATCTCCCGGAGCTTGGCTTGCAAGCGCAGGTTGACCCGTTCCATATTTTCCGCCCCCAGGTAAAGGGATGTGATGATGTTGTGTTCCCGTCCCTGGGCGCCGGTCAATGCCCATTCAGGCCGTTCACTGGCCGGACGGACGGGACGCATAGGGGGCATCTCGGCCGGCTCCATCATCTGGCCGATGGACCCATCAGCGACGAACATGACGATGGTGCGATATTTTTCCGCCAGGTCGAAGGCCAGAACCATCAGGTCAATGGCCTCTTGAACGTTAGAAGGCGCTAGGACGATCATATGAAAATCGCCATGGCCGGCGGACTTGACAGCCTGGAAATAGTCACTCTGCGCCGGTTGGACGTTGCCTAACCCAGGCCCTCCACGCATAATGTTGGTCACGACGGCCGGTACTTCGGAGCAGGCGATGTAAGAGAACCCCTCTTGCATTAGACTGACACCGGGGCTGGACGAAGAGGTCATCACCCGCGCGCCGGCGCAGGCGGCTCCGTACACCATGTTAATGGATGCAATCTCGCTTTCCGCTTGCAAGAACACCCGTCCCAACTCTGGCAGCCGCTTGGAAAAATGTTCCAGTACTTCCGTTTGGGGGGTGATAGGGTAGCCGAAGAAGGCTTCCAGTCCCGCACGGATGGCGGCCTCGGCGATGGCCGCGTTCCCTTCCCAAAGTTCTTTTGTCATTCCGTATCCCTCCTATGCTGTAGCGGCGGCTTTCGCCGTTCGTTTCTGCCGATAGATGGTGAAGACCACATCAGGGCAGATCGTGGCACACATCGCGCATCCGGTGCATGCTCCTTGGTCCGTGACTTCGACGGGACGATACCCTTTAGCATTGAATCGCCCCTCTGCCAACTGGAGGATGTGCACGGGACAGACGGAAACACACAGACCGCATCCCTTACAACGATCCTCATCTATGATTACCATACCTCTTGCCATATTTACCTCCTGTAAGTGTATGGATACTGTACCACCCGGCGCGATAGCTGCCCCCACGTCGGGTAGGCGATGGAGTGTAACTACAATCGAAAGCACAAGGGCGCGGGCCACCCGCGCCCTTGTGAGATAGGCATTGGTTACCCGCCACCCAATAAAGCCAATAGGATACCACCGGCAATGACCGAGCCTAATTGGCCGGCAGTGTTGGCCCCCATGGCGTGCATCAAAATGAAGTTCGAGAAGTCCTCTTCTTGGGCGATGCGCTGGACCAGTCGTCCGCTCATCGGGAAGGCGCTGATCCCAGCGGCCCCGATCAACGGGTTGATGCGTCGGCCAGAGAGCACGCAGAGCAGTTTGCCGAACAGTAGGCCGGCGGCTGTATCCAGTACGAAGGCCAGCAGTCCCAATGCCAGGATGCCCAGGGTGCGCAGGTTGAGGAAACTCTCTGCTGTCATTGTCCCTCCGATGGCCAATCCCAGGAAGATGGTGGAGATGTTGATGATCTCGTTCTGCGCCGACTGACTGAGACGTTCGACTACCCCGGATTCCTTGAGCAGGTTGCCGACCATCAGCATAGCGATCAGGGGGGCTGCCTGCGGAACCAGAATTCCCACAATCAAGGTGACGACCAGGGGAAAGAGGATCAACGCCAGGCGGGAGACGGGACGGGGGGCGTATTCCATGTGAATGCGTCGCTCGGCGCGTGTGGTCATCAAACGCATGATCGGCGGCTGGATAATAGGCACCATGCTCATGTAGGAGTAGGCCGCCACGGCAATCGGCCCCAGCATATGCGGAGCCAACAGGCTGGAGACGTAGATGGAGGTAGGGCCGTCAATAGCGCCGATGATTCCGATGCTGGCGGCCTCGTTCATATCGTACCCTAACAGGATTGCTAGAATCAGTGTGCCGAAGATGCCAAATTGACCGGCCGCGCCCATCAGGGCGAATACCGGCTGGGCCAGCAATGGACGAAAGTCCATCATCGCTCCAACGCCCAGGAAGATCAACAAGGGGAAGAGCTCGTTGGCCACGCCAGCCTGGTAGAATAGCGTCAATATTCCCTCCTCGCTCGTGAGTGCCGAGAGGGGCAGGTTGGCCAGCAGACAGCCGACGCCGATGGGCAGCAGCAATACCGGCTCGTATTCCTTGGCAATGGCCAGGTAGATCAGCACACCGCCAACTGCCATCATCACGATGTGCCCCCATTCCAGCGCCTGGACCCCTGCTATCAATTGGGTGATGTCCATATCGTTGTCATTCTCCTTGCTTTCTTCACTACCCGATGTATTGATTAGGGTGCGTTTCATTTCAGTTGGTCCCGCAGGTTGCCATTTTCGATGCCAAAACAGGGATGGTTCATTTTCTCCTGGGAATTGGTTTACACTTTGGGCTGCCTCAAGAAATCGGCTGCCTGCAGCGCTGACTGAAAGTCAGCCTG
>Ga0164318_10004801_pt1 | contig 13037 bp, 10 predicted proteins | sample GuaBasSedimGuay9_FD_113734 | JGI IMG/M metagenome (GOLD analysis project Ga0164318, IMG submission 113734) | Subseafloor sediment microbial communities from Guaymas Basin, Gulf of California, Mexico - Guay9, Core 4571-4, 0-3 cm | ecosystem: Environmental > Aquatic > Marine > Hydrothermal vents... | reverse complement strand
GCATAGGCCATACCGTTATCAGCAGCCAGTGCTTTTTCTACAATAACTGCAACACGTCCTCTGGGTCCAAAGTTTCTGCCTGTGATTGTGACAACAGTCCCGGCTGCTCCGCTCTGCGGTGATGCCCGTGTTATTGCCGCTACAGGTCCGGAGCCAGAACCAAAATGTGAAAATAGGTACACTATCATCGCTGCAGTAAAAATATCTTCATAATACCGGGTACTAATTATTTCCATAAAAATTGCCTTGACGGCTTCTTGCCAGATGGTTTCCGTCTGTTTATCAGGACTGGATGTCTGTAACCTGATTTGAGAAAAATATTTCTAGCTATTCGCAGATTTACACTGAAAAAATAGTAACCGAAAGTTATCGTCACGAATTTTTTTCTTGATATGTAAACGGTTAAAGTGTATGTTCTGTGCGAGTTAAAATTTGCCGGGGTAGGACTTGTTTGTTAATAAAATCTCAAGCTGAGTGACAGAAGAAGAACGCAATGGAAGATCTCACCTATGTACCTCACTGGGTATTAAACGTCGGGAATTACAAAATCACATTAAACAGTGTGACGTTACTGACAACCTGGGGCATAATGGCAGTCCTCGTTGTATTTTCTTTGATGCTTGCCAAAAGAATCAGAACGGTGCCCGGGGGGTGGCAAACGATCAGTGAAGTCCTGATAGACGGATTTTACGGGATGGTAATCGATGCCCTGGGACCGGAAATAGGCCCCAAATATTTTCCCATGATCTGCATAATGTTCATATTCCTGGTGCTGTGTAACTGGATAGGCATATTACCTTACATGAGTGAGCCTACCAAAGATATCAATACACCCCTGGGACTTGGAATTATGGGGTTTTTTATCGCACATGGTACGGCGATCAAGGTTAAAGGCATCAAACAATATGTCAAGGAGTATTTCCAGCCCATTTTTTTCATGATGCCACTCAACGTTGTGGGAGAAATTGCCAAAGTTATATCCATCTCGTTTCGTCTTTTCGGGAATATAATGGGTGGTTCGATCATAATACTGGTTGTATCGCACCTGGTTTACCAGTTGATCTTACCTCCATTTTTATACGGTTTCTTTGGACTGTTTGTGGGTACTGTTCAGGCGTTTGTATTTACGATGCTAACCATGGTATATATCTCTGTGCAGATAAGATAAGTTAAAAATTGTATTAATTTAAGGAGGTCAAAAAGATGGCATTTTCTGGTGCAGATTTGGTTAGAGCGGCAGCACTTCTGGGTGCAGGAATTTCCATGGGATTTGGAGCAATCGGACCCGGTGTTGGTGAAGGTTTTGCTGCAGGTAAGGCTTGCGAAGCCATTGGGAGAAACCCAAAGGAAGCTGGCCTGTTGACACGTACAATGCTTGTTGGCCAAGCTGTATCGGAGTCAACGGGAATTTATTCGTTGGTTGTGGCGCTACTGTTAATATTTGTTGTGTAGTGGCAGATAAAGCTGGTTATGGATATTCAACTCTGTGCAAAGGTTGCAGCTTTCCTAGGCGCTGGAATGGCAATGGGTTTTGGAGCCATTGGTTCTGGTATTGGGGAGGGCTACGCGGCGAGACAGGCATGCGAAGGAATGGGACGACAACCCTCCGTCGCTGATGAACTGCTCCGGACCATGCTGGTTGGTCAGGCAGTTGCAGAGAGCACAGGAATTTATTCGCTTGTTGTCGCTCTGTTGCTTCTGTTCTACGATTTTTCGAATGTACGGTTTATACAGATACCAGCGTTCTTTTCTGCTGGGCTATGCATGGGACTCGGAGCTATCGGGCCGGGAATTGGAGAGGGATTTACTGCAGGAAAGGCCTGCGAGGCCATTGCTCGGAACCCGGAGACCGCTCCTCTTGTTATCAGGACAATGCTTGTGGGGCAGGCGGTATCCGAATCGACTGGTATATATTCGCTCGTTGTGGCCTTGTTGTTGATTTTTGTTGTATAAGTGGGTGAAACAGACTTCTCAGGGAGAAGAAATCTGTGATTGAAGTAAATGCAACCATAGTATTGCAGGTAATTAATTTTCTTGTCCTGGTGTATATCCTGAACAGGTTACTTGTCAAACCGGTTATGAAAACAATAAACAGCCGGCGGGAGTATGTTGAAGGCAAGTACTCGAGGGTAGAGGAACTGGAGAAAAAGCGAGAAGCAGAACTGATGAAGTTCCAAACGGAGATCTCGAAAGCCCGAAGGGAAGCTCTAAAAAAACGTAACGAGATCAAAGCCGCTGGTGAAAGGGAAAGAGAACAATTAATTGAGAAAGCAAGTACTGAAGGTGAAAAGATAGTTGAAAGCGTCCGAAGCAACCTGAGCAAAGAAATTGTAAATGTTCAGCGGGAACTTGAGCAGAAGCTTGAAGACATGGTTCTTCTGGTTACGGAAAAAGTGCTAGGAAGAAAGGCTTAACAGCATATGAGAGCGAGGTTTAAAACTCACCATATTTTCGCTAGCCTGTTTATACAGTTACTGATGCTGCTTGTAGCATCGACCTGTTTTGCGGCAGGTCTTAAAACGGGAAAAAGTACTTTCTGGGTGGTGTGGAACAACGGATGGAGATTTCTCAATTTTGGTATCCTGGTTTATTTCCTCGTTAAATGGTTGAGAGAACCCCTTGCCAGTTATCTCAAGTCGTACAGAGAACTGATAAGTAAAGAGATAGAAAATGCCGAGAGTGCGGAAGAAAGAGCCGAAAGGGAGTACAGGGAAGCTCAAAAGCGCCTTGAGGAACTGGACAGTGAAATAGCAAGAATGCATGAGCTGGCTATCAAGCAGGGCACAGCTGAGAGGGAAAAGATCATTGCTGACGCAAGAATGCATGCTGACGGTATAATTGAGCGGGCTAAAATTACCGCATTTATGATGGTTGAAGAAGCCAAAAAGAAACTCCTGGAAGAACTTGTGGAGACGATTATTAAGACAGCGGAGGAGAAAATATCAAAGAGTATTACTGATCAGGATCAGCAGCGGCTCGTTGAAAACTATGTCAAAGATATAGCTAAGGCACCCAAAAGAAGTATAGGTGGAATTAGCTAGACGTCCAAATTTTACCTTCCCCTGAGTTATTCATTTTTCTCGTTGTTTTTCAGTTCCGAGATTAGTCTTTTTTTTGCTTCTTTCAATTCCTGGTAAGTGGAACATTCATTAATTTTTATGTCGTCACTTACCAGAGATTGTATAATCCCTTCTTCAAACATCTTAATCCAGAAAAGAAGGCTATCGTTTGTGACGTTTTTTACGTGGAAATACCCTGCGTCCTCAACATGTACCTGACTCTGAAAGATTTTTCTCAGGTAAGCCAGTGCGAATCGTCCAATCCCTCTTTTCTTTTCTCCAAGTATTTCCAACCAGAAGATAGTGATGTGTTTGAGGCCGTTTTCGTCCAGCGATATGCTTAATTCTCCCTTAAAGAGATCGGGCCACTCAAAGGCGAGGATCTCCATCGGCCCGTATCCTTTGAGGATTGTTAAGATGTCCTTAATGGGGAGATCGCCATAAGCCGATTTCCAAACAATATTTTTCCACACAACTTCAGGCACAGATCCGATATCCTACTATACAGAGTAATAAAAATCATCAACCAGAGCAGTGTATCAGTGTGTTTTTATCAGGCTTACGGCCTTCTTGACCGCTTTATCTAAATCTTTTTGCCAGCCAAAATCCCGAACTTCGGGAAAGCGATCAACCGCCTTTGGAGGTATCTGGAAAGAGCTTAATGGTGCACTCTCCGGAAAGCAATCCTTGCTTTCGTAAATAGCAATTCAGTAGTTTTTCTTATTACATAAAATAACGAGATAAAGCCCTAACTGTTCGATTTCCCCATTCAGTCGCGTGCAAAGGTCCAAGATCTTATCGCTGACTCTCTCGCCCATTATCACCGGCCTTGGTTAGGATAGAAGGTTAAGGTTTAGCGGGGTTCCTCCAATACAGCAATCGCATATTGTCACGAAAGAAAAATTTTGTCAAGTTTGAAACATCTAAAAAACTATTTTAAACCTCCAAGTTGCCGAATGGCTTCAAATAGCGCAATCCCTACACTTGTTGCTAAATTCAGGCATCTCACGATATTCTTACAAATTGGAATTCTAACACACCTGTCAAAATTCTCGTCCAGGATATGCTGTGGGAGGCCGGTTGTTTCACATCCGAACACTAAACAATCATTTTCTCTGTAGATGAAATCAGTATAAAGTATCTCCGCTTTACTTGAAAAATAAATAAAACGGCTCAATGGAAGAGACTTTTCCAGTTCTGCAAAATCTTTGTGGTAAGCTATTTTGACAGAATGCCAGTAGTCGAGTCCTGCCCGTTTAAGGTGTCTATCAGTAGTTCTGAATCCGGGTGTACCCACGATGTGTAATTCTGTGCCTGTTGCAGCACAGGTCCTCGCAATGTTCCCGGTATTCGGAGGAATTTCAGGTCTATAAAGAGCTATATGTAATCCACTTCCTTTCATCGCTGCACGTTCTTCTTTTCCGGGCCAGGTTTGTCACTAATGAACATTTGTCAGATTAATTGACTTAGTTGCTTTTTTTAAATATACGATTACAGATTAAATGGGTACTAAAATCTGATGTTGATCTTGATCTAGCTGGAGGGCAAAATTGAAAGGATTCTTTGAAGCCACAAGTGTTGCAGTTGTCGGTGTTTCTGCATCCCCCACAAATCTTGGAAGAGCAATAGTTTATAATCTTACCGAATTCAGATTTCCCGGAGTAATCTATCCTGTAGGACCCAAAGGTGGCGCGTTTATGGGTCACAAAATATACAGGACTATTCTAGAGATACCGGATAAGGTAGATCTTGCAGTGGTTTTGACTCCTGCTCATACGATCCCGGACATTCTTAAAGAGTGCGGTGAGAAAGGAATAAAGAGGGTTGTGATTGAGTCTTCCGGTTTTAGCGAATTCGCAGATGAAAGAAAGAAACTGGAAGAGGAGATACTAGATATTGCGAAAAGGTATAACATTCGTTTTGTAGGGCCGAATGGGATTGGGCTGATAAACCTGGAAAACGGCCTGGCGGTTCCTTTTATGCCTTTTGAATTTGAGTATCCCCTGGGAAAGGTGGCCATTTTAGCTCAAAGTGGTGGCATCGGAGCTTGCATGCTCAACGCTCTGGCTTTTGAGAACATAGGGTTCAGTAAATTTGTCAGTATGGGCAACAAGCTAAATGTTAACGAAAACGATCTACTCGATTTCCTCAAAAATGATGATAGCACCGATAATATTTTCATATATCTTGAGGGACTTGCAGACGGACGGAAGTTAATGGAATTGGCATCCAGATGCACAAAACCGGTCATCATCTACAAATCAAACTATACGAAGGCCAGTTCGGGGATTGCAAAATCACATTCTGCTTCTCTAACATCCGACAAAGCAACGGTGGATGCGGCATTTAAACAGGCGGGGATAATCCAGGCCGAGAGTATCAGAGAATCCGTTGACCTGATAAAAGCATTTGAACTTAAACCCATGCGGGGTAACAGGCTGGCTGTAATTTCCCGCTCCGGTGGCCATGCGGTGGTTGCTGCTGATGCAGCATCCTCATATGGGTTTGATCTTGTAGCTTTCCCGGATGAGCTGATCAAGCTGGTGGAAGAACATTCAAGGGCCGGTGTCATAAAACCTCAAAACCCTCTTGACCTTGGTGATCTTTTCGAACTTGATCTTTATGAAAAAATTCTGGATATGACTCTTGAGAGGGACGACGTGGATGGAGTGTGTTTTATCCACAACTACCAGGGTATTTTTGAAGCTGGTCAGTCGAGGCAGCTTTCGGCAAGGATTGGACCTCTGATGAAAAAACACAATAAGCCTGTAGTTTATTGTCTTTTTACCAGTAATAAAGAGATGGAAAAACACAAAAAGGTGTGCCAGGTTCCGATCTTTATCGATCCTTGGGAAGCAATTCGGGCTCTCGATGTCCTTTACAAGTTTCATACTAAAAATGTGCATCCCTTTGTTGCTGATTTTAGATCTCCCATGTGGACACCCAGGATAGACGAACTGTTGAACGACTATCTGCCAGGAGAGAAGGGAGCACAGTTACCAGTGGATCTGTCGTATCGAATACTTGCGTCGTATGGTATCCAAACTGCGCCATGGCTTGTTTCTGAAAATACGGAAGAGGTTCTCGCTGCTGCAGAGGAGTTCGGATATCCGGTGGTTTTGAAAACTGCAAGCACTGACGTAGTACACAAAAGCGATGAGGGAGCGGTGGTGCTGAATATAAAAAACAGAGTAGAACTCCTCGAAGCATTAACCAATCTTCAGCTTAAGTTCGGTCATCAGGTACTCATTCAGAAACAGATCGAGGAGGGTATCGAAATCTTCGTCGGTTCCACTCAGGATGACAACTTCGGGCCTGTGATGCTGTTTGGTCTGGGGGGGATTTTTGTGGAGCTCTTCAATGATGTGTCGCGAAGAATTGCTCCTATTAATCCCAAAATTGCCGTTCAGATGATAGATGAGACAAAGGCTGGAAAACTATTGAGGGGGTTTAGGTCACAGGATGAGGCAGACATAGAGGCATGTGCAGACATGATGGTACGTTTGTCTTACCTTGTGTGCGATCTCCACATGATCGCAGAAGTAGATCTTAATCCCGTAAAGGTAGCCACGGGGCATGATAAAGGCGCTACCGTAGTGGATTGTCGCATGACCTGGGCTTAAAAGCTATAGTTTGCCTACCGGGTTCATATACACAACGGTTTCGTCTATGCCATCAAGTTCTAATATTTCATTTAATTCATCGTCAAAAAATGCCCCAATAGGGCACGATCCCATGCCAAGCGCGGTAGTTGCCAGCTGTAAATTTTGACATACGTGGCCCAGGTCAAGAAAGATATACCTGATTCCCCTGTTCCTGTATTTGACCATGCACCTCAGTGGTACGGCGCTCCATATAAATACTACCGCCGCTCTTGCTACCATTTGTTGCCCAAGAGCTGCTTGCGCCAGTTCTTCTGAGAAATTACCTCTCTTCAACTGTTCAAGACTGAAGCTAGCAACGTGAAGGTGATATATACCTCTTTCAAAATCTTCAACGTTGTTCAGATAGAGGTAGGTTTCAAATGGATAAAGTGCTCCCGCTGAAGGTGCCGTTCGTCGCATATGATTCCCGATACGTTCGGTAATTCCCTGGGTTGCCCATACGAGATTAGACAGTTCCTGAGAGGTAATAGGCAAACTACTATATTTTCTGATGGATCTTCTTTTTTTGAGGCAATCCCACAAACTATGGGATAATTCAAGATCTGGTTCGGGAAGTTGAAATTTTGGAACGTTGAAATAGCTCTTGGCTGCTGGCGGAGGTGGTAAAAAACCCAGGTCGTCTTTTATCGGTTTATCGCGATAATATTTTGTGTCCTGCAAATACCTAAATCCTAGTCCATTGTAATAAGTTCCCATGTTGTTTCCTCCTCTGCTTAGCCTGTTGCGCATATTTTATTGTCCCACTCGGGGATTAAGAGAAAAACCCTCTCCTTTAGGTGGAGACTTTAGTATGCCCGTAAGGGCAAAAGCGGACCACCACCGACTAAAGTCGATGGTTTTGGTCGATTAAATATTTGTGAACTACCACCGTCTAAAGCCGGTGGTATCCGGGCCGCCGAAGTTGAATTCATTCGACAAGGCGATTGGCCCATCAAGCTATCGCCTTGAGACGATAGTAGTTGACTTTACTATTAGGGGTCAATTCTATTTTACGATCAACACGGGGGGTTACCACAGCTATCAACCTGGAACTTCCACTTTGTGGAACAGTGTGTGTTGTCTTTGTCCGGTGGAGTAAGAAAAGATTGACCATCATCCCAGTACTCTGGAATCGCCTCAAGCAAATAACAATGATGTCAAGTCAACTATTTTCAAGTAATTCTGACACTGAAACATTCTTCTATATCCTTGATATGGTTGAAAATATATTGTTAGATGATAGCATGCTTTTTACTGCGAAACTTTAGCTTGTAAGATATAGTACATTCCTTGCTACTATTGACAGATGAATGCGGATGCAGGGAGACGGCGGTTTCTTCTTTTGAAGAGATGTTCGTTAATGAGAAGGATCTTTGAGGGAAAATGTGTCGGGTATGGAGAATGCGTCGATGTGTGTCCCGTGGATGTCTATGAGATTAAGGATGAAAAATCAATACCAATCAATGCGGATAAGTGCCTTGGATGCGAAAGTTGCGGTGAGGTTTGTGAGCAGGAAGCGATTACGGTAACGAAAGTTTAGTTTTTACCCTTCCCCGGACTCTTTGGTAGTTGCTCAAAGACCCATGTGCCCCCCTTTGAGTCCGGGGATTCCTCGATTCTTTTATCCCGGAAACACAAAAACATCTTGGCTTAAAGAGCCGGCGCTATTCCGCTTCCTTGCGATAATTGGGTTACTCGGTTATTCTCTTTACGGCTACGGCACAGACTTTAAGCTCAGGTATTTTTGCCACGGGATCAAGTGCCGGATTCGTCAATACATTTGTTGGGGTCTCCTTGAAATGAAATGTCATGAAGACCACTCCCCTGGGAACCTTATCCGATGGCTTGGCTTCTACCTTTACTTTCCCTCTCCTTGAAGAAACCTCTACAACGTCCCCTTCATTGATACGCAGGATCTTGGCATCCAGCGGATTAATTTCGAGCAGCTCCCTGTTTCGAATCTGTTCAAGTCCCCGTACTCTTCTCGTTAACGTACCAGTATGAAAGTGATAAAGTGATCTTCCGGTGGTCAAAATAAACGGATATAATTCATCAGGAAGTTCTTTAGATGGTTTGTATTCAATAACGGTAAACTTTCCCTTCCCTCTCACAAATTTGTCCTTATGAAGATATGGAGTTCCCGGGTGAGAAGTATCAGGACAAGGCCATGCCAAGCCTCCGCTTTCCAATCTTTCGAAGTTTATCCCGCCGTAAGACGGGGTAAGCTTGGCTATTTCATCCATTATTTCAGATGGGTCGGTATAGGTAAAGGAGCTTCCATAACCCATTTTCGCAGCTATTTCACAAATGATCTCCCAATCTTGCTTTGCCTCTCCAGGAGGTTCCAATACTTTTCTTACTCTCTGCACCTTTCTTTCTGTGCTCGTGAACGTCCCATCTTTTTCCAGGCCACACGCTGCAGGCAAAACAACATCAGCCAACTGGGCTGTTTCAGAAAGGAAAATGTCTTGCACTACAAGAAAGTCCAAGTTTTTCAATGCTTTCCTGGCATGATTAAGATCTGGATCACTCAGCATGGGATTTTCACCCATTACATACATAGCCTTTATTTCTCCATCGTATGCCGCGTTCACCATTTCAACAACTGTGAGCCCGGTGTTTGAAGGAAGTTTACAACCCCAAGCTTCTTCAAATTTATCTCTTATGGCCGGAACCAAAACATTTTGATAACCGGGCAAAACTGGTGGAAGCGCACCCATGTCGCAGGCGCCTTGAACATTATTGTGTCCTCTTAAAGGGTTGATACCTGTCGATGGCTTTCCAACATTTCCTGTCATCATGGCCAGATTTGCCAGAGCAAGGATATTGTCAACTCCGTGAGAATGCTGAGTGATTCCCATGGCGTAAATAATCGATGAGGTACCGCTTTTGGCATACATTATGGCTGCTTTTCTTAGCACTGATTCATCAACACCAGTAATAATTGAAACATCTTCCAAAGATACTTGAGAGAGCGACTCTTTAAATTCTTCAAAACCTTCACACCGCTCTCTGATAAAGTTTTCATCCAGAAGATTTTGATCCAAAATCACTTTGCATATCCCTAAAACCAATGCCACGTCCGTTCCGGGTTTCTGCCTCATCCAGATATCGGCGATTGCAGTAAGATCTATTTTCCTCGGATCGGCAACGATCAATTTAGCACCATTTTTCTTGGCCTGTTTTATTTTTAGAGCCGCAACCGGATGTTGCTCCGTTGTGTTTGAACCTATAACGAATATACACTTGGCCTTTCCAATTTCCTCAATAGAATTTGTCATTGCACCGCTTCCGAATGCTGCAGCGAGCGCTGCTACCGTTGATGCGTGACACAATCTTGCGCAGTGATCTATGTTGTTTGTCTTCATAACCACTCTGGCAAATTTCTGCATCAGGTAATTTTCTTCATTTGTACATTTAGCGGAAGAAAGAAGCGCAATATTCTCTCCCTTGTACTGAGAAAATTTCTCAGTGACGATTTCAATTGCTTCCTTCCAGGTTGATTCCACTAATTCTCCGTTTTTCCTGATTAGAGGCTTCTTTAACCTTTCCGGGCTATCGGCAAAAAGCAAACCAAACCGCCCCTTCACACACAACTGGCCATTGTTAACGGTGTCACCCTCCTTTCCCCTGATCCTGACAATCTTTCCATTACTAATACCTATTTCAAGCTGGCAACCAACACCACAGTACAGACAGGTTGTTTGTACATATTTTTCCGGTTTTTCCAGTTTTTCAAACCTGGCGGTGAGGGCTCCCGTTGGACATGCGTCTACACAGGCAGCACAGAATTTGCAATTCGCATCAAGAAGGTAAGTCGCATTAACAGGTGCGATGATATGGTTCTGATGATACTCCACCTGAGGGACGATAATGTTTTCCCCCCTTACTTCACTACACGTTCTCACACATCTGCTGCATAAAATGCAAAGATTGTAATTTCTATCAAAGAACGGTTCGCTGAGGATTGGTAAATCTCTTTGAACAGTTTCATACCGAACTGCTTTTAATCCAGTATAAGCAACAGCCTTCTGGATTTCACATTCACCATCTTTGGGACATGATTTACATCCGAAACGAAGCGAAAACCCTTTAAGACACTTATCAAGAGAAGGGCATTCGTCCTTTTTATCGCAGAACAGACATTCAACGGGGTGCTTCGTCATTGCAAGCATTGTCTCAAGAGCATTTCGGCGCATCTCTTGGAGTTCAGGTGTGTTAGTGGTCACTACCATACCATCTTCGGCAACTGTGCTACATGAAGTAGGATACTTATCCCATCCGTCTATTTTCACAATACAGAGCTTGCATGATTCCACGGGATTCAAACCGGGGAAATGACATAAGGCAGGCACATACACCCCAAGCTTCCTGATAGCATCTAAAACGGTTTGTCCTTTCTTTACTTCTACACTGTTCCCATCTATTGTGAGAGTGACGAGCTCCATAATCGTTCTCCTTTGTTTCACTGTTGAGAGTTCTTACTCAAACTACGGGGTGTAAGCACATAGCAACCAATACCTCCACCGTGATTTACGCGTGTGAGCGCTAGGCAACCTTTCTCACTTTAACTGCACAGTATTTCAATTCCGGGACCTTAGCAAACGGATCGTATGCCCAATTTGTAAGGACGTTAATCGGTGTTTCCGGAAAGTGAAATGTTGTGACTACAACCCCTTTTGGCACCTCGTCAGTGATTTTGGATTTTACATTTACCCTTCCTCGCCTCGAACTAATTTCAACCAGATCGTTGTCTTTTACATCAAGGGCTCTTGCATCCTCAGGATTTATACGTACCAATTCGTGTCCGCTTATCTTGCTCATATCGTGAATCTTTTCTATCGTTGTACCTGTTCTCATGTGATAGATACTTGATACTGTGCTGAGAACAAAAGGGAACTCCTTGTCTGGGAGCTCTGCAGGCTGTTGGTATTCGGCAGGGAAAAATTTCGCCTTACCCTTCGGAAATCCATTTTTATACAAGTAGGGTGTTCCTGGATGATCCTTAGCGGGACATGGAACATGTATGCCCCCCTGTTCCAGCCTCTCAAAACTAATGCCTCCATAAGGAGGAGTGAGACGGGCTATTTCATCAGTGATTTCTGATGGATGAGCATAAGTAAACTGTTTCCCGTATCCCATTTTCGTTGCTATTGCACAGATTATTTCCCAGTCCGTTCGGGCTTCTCCCGGGGGATCTAGAATCTTCCTTACCCTATTTACTCTCCTTTCTGTACTAGTAACCGTCCCATCCTTCTCCAAAAGACAAGCCGCGGGCAGAACAACATCCGCTATTTCCGCTGTTTGAGTGAGAAAGATATCTTGAACAACCAGGAAATCCTTCGATTTGAGGTTTCTTTTTATTCTTTTTGCATCAGGACCACTTGCCACCGGGTTTCCACCCATGATGTACATTCCCTTAATCTTGTCCTCGTCAAAAACCATGTCTGTTTCAGTTATACCCGGCTTCGTAGAAAGCTTTACCCCCCAGGCTTTTTCAAACTTTTCATTCACTTTCGGGTCGGACACAGGCTGACCACCGGGATAGATTGCACAGAGACACCCCATATCTCCCGCTCCGTGGCCGTTGTTCTGTTTTCCAACCGTGTTCACTCCCGTACCTTCTTTTCCAACATTACCTGTGAGGAGGGCCAGATTGCATAATGCCGAAATGTTGTTTGTTCCGTTGGTGTATTGTGCGACTCCCATTCCATACACAATCGACGCTCTCCGCGCTTTTGCATACAGGCGCGCAGCCTCCTTAATTTGCTCTGCTGGGACCCCTGTAATCTCTTCTGCTTTTTCAGGCGTATATTGAGCAACTACCCTGGAAAGCTCATCGTACCCCTCTGTTTGATTTTGCACGAATTCCGTATCAACGAGACCCTCATTGATAACCACGTTCATCATCCCATTAAGAAGAGCGAGATCAGTACCTAGTCTTGGACGGAGCCATAAGCTCGCATCCTTTACAAGATCGATTCTTCGTGGATCTACAACTATCACTTTGAGGCCATTGGTTCTGGCCATGTTCCTGAGATAGCTTCCAAAAATAACAGAGTTTTCTGTAGCATTGAAACCAACCACCAGTACAACATCCGATTTGTCAATTTCCCGAGTAGAATTTGTCATGGCTCCGGCACCCAAGCTTCTTGTGAGGGCCACACCACTTACTGCATGGCAGAAACGCGTACAAAATTCGACGTTATTGGTGCCTAGACAAACCCTCATTAATTTTTGAAACAGGTAACATTCTTCGTTGGTGGTTTTAGACGACGCGATACCCGCCAGGGCATCACTGCCGTATTTCTCCTTTAATTCGTTAAACTTACTG